>JAEHJW020005634.1_pt1 | contig 14620 bp, 16 predicted proteins | sample 9271431 | NCBI WGS metagenome assembly JAEHJW02
ATTTTAAAATAAATTATTATATATATATATATATATATATAATTTTTAATGTAAAATAAAAATAAATATATATATAATTAGTAGTAGTAGATATAAAAACAATGTATAGTTAAATTTTCTATATAAAAATAATTAATAGAGAGGAAACAATATATGATCAAAGAAGATTTCATGGATAGTTTAGATATTTTAGAAGTTTTTGATGAATTAACCGTAGAATGTGAACCAACGAAGAGACATACTATGTTTGCATATCCTACAGATATCATAATGGATGAAACAGATAGAGAAGAAGATGTAGATACAGATGCTCTTTTAGTTCCAGTATTCTTACTGTTTGAAGATAATGAATCTAAAGTTAATGATAAGAACATAGAAGGAATTATCAACAGAGAACCTATTTATTTTGACGGTAAAAATTACGATTGGGGTCCTACACTAGGTGGCAATAATAATCTATTTAACTTAATATACTTCGGTGAAATTTACGATGCAGATAGTGTTAAAGAAATTCTTTTAAATGACGATGATAATTTTAACTTATTCTTAGACAACATTGACAACAACAACAACATGAAATTGATGAAAGGCTTAGGACTTAACGTTAAGAAGATAAGAGAGTTAGTGTCTGATTACACTTTAGACAAAGACATTAATAATTTAATGAATATATCAAAGCCTAAAGTGGATAAGCAGTTGTTGAACAGAGTACTTAGAAGACATTCAAATAATAAGAGAGTAATAGATATATTCAATAAGTATGATCTTTGGAAGTACACTGAATTTGCTAAAAAACATAATATAGACTATACGATGAACTTATGACTTCATTTCATCATCGATAAAAATTATTTATTTTTTATTGATGATGCAACTTTAATACTCACTTCATTTAAAGTTTACAAAACTTTTTAAATTTTTATATAATAAATTTAAATTAAAGATAAAAATAATTTTAACTGCTTCCAATTTTAAGTAGTATCTATTTATTTAAAATTAAAACATATTCTAAAAGGAGAATTAAAAATGGCAAATGAAGTTAAAATAAACTGTAGAGTAATTAGTTTCAATGAATTAAGTAACTTTATGAATGAAAGTACGCAAGATAAACTACCTTTAATTATAAGTTTAGACGACATTCTCTACTATAGAAATAAAAGTAACTTATTCGAAAACGTAAACTTACTAGATATAGATAAGTTCATGAATGTTAAGAAGTTAAGTAAATGTAGATTAATTCTTACATTTACTATAAATAATGATAATTGTGAGTTTCATAACTTAGTTAACATGTTGAAATGGATGTTTAACTGTGAAATTTTTATCAGCATAGATAGAGACTCGGTGAAAGATTTCAACAACATAAACTTATTTCAAATAATGAAGTCATTATCGTTCGTAGAAAAATATTTTAACAACGTTAGAAATTGGTTACACTTTGACACATTCGATAAAAAATTCATAGATAATAATGACTTTATAAGAGAAATAATAAAAGATGATTTTAATATGAACAACATTAGAAAAGAAAATTTCACTAAGTTAATCAAAAATTTTTATAATTCAAAAGGAGAATAAATTGAAATCAATACAGATATTAACAAATCTTGATTGTAACTTAGATTGCGACTATTGTTACGAACATAAACATGAAGGTTTAGTAAATAATTTAGAAGATATAAGAGAATATATTGACTTTGAATTCAGTAAATTATCTGAAGAAGATAAAAAAGATTTAGTCGTAGAACCTATTGGTGGTGAAACTTTATATCATATTGAATTAATAGAAGATATAATTGAATATATAAATAGTATTAAAGATAAGTATGAAATTAAAAATGTTACTTATAGTATTTCTAGCAACGGAACTTTAATAGGAACTAGCAATAGAGTTCAAGATTTTATTAAGAAATATAGTAATATTTTAAATATAGGTATATCTATAGATGGATTGAAAGATATACACGATAAACATAGAGTATATGTTAATAGTAGAAGAGGAACATACGATGATGCTCTAAGAGGATTTAATTTCTTAAAAGAAATTAATTTTCGTATGTGTAAAACAGGATTAAAAGCTACATATACTCATGAAACTATACCATATTTATTTCAATCACTTAAATATCTTCTATCGTTGGGTGCTATGAATGATATCGGTTCTAATCCTATATTTGAAGAAAAATGGGATTTAGAAAAAGATTCAGATATGATATTAGATCAAATTATAAAAATAATTGACTATATGTTTGAAAATAATTTAGTTAATGAAAGCAAAACTTTATTTCATATTATAGGAAAATTAGATCTAAGATATCATGGATATAATTTCGTTCACGAGAATAGAAATTGGTGTGGTAGTTGTGTATATATGGTATGTTTAGGTTTCGATAAAGAAGTCTATGGTTGTAATAGATTCTGTACTTCTGGAAATAAAGATTTAAAGATAGGATATTTAAGAGATGGTAAAGTTGATATTACTAATCAAAAGTTAATAGACGATGTATCTATTCAATATACCATGTATCCAGAAGAATGTTTAAATTGTGATTTACATTCACAATGTCCGTCTTGTGCAGCTTTGCCGTATGAAGTAAATCCTAATGATCCTAGAGAATACATTAATAAACAACACATATGTGGTTGGACATATGCAGTAGCTTTAGGTAGATACTATTTTAGAGATAAACTTAAAAAATATATGAAAGAACATTCAGACTTTGTCTATTGGGCTGATAAACAGAATGATTCTTGTTCTTGTGAAAAATAAGTAAAATTTTTACTATTTAAAAATCTAAAAAAGGAGATTTAAAATGAACACAAATATTCAAAGCGAAGTAGAAAATTTAAACAATGAAATTTTAAGTTATATCGATTTAGATGGTATAACATCACAAAACAAACAAAAAAGTAGTAATATTGAAAAGATAACATATATGACTTGCGGCACTTGCAGTGGTACTTGCAGTGGTGATTGTGGTGGTTGGCACGATTAATGCTTCTGGTTGCGTTGGTTGGTGTACTGATGGTAATGATCGATAAAATAACTTTAAAAGGAGATTAAAAATGAACACATAAATTGAAGTAGAAAATTTAAACAATGAAGTTTTAATGTTAGTCGATTTAAAAAATGATGTATCATTATTATTTAATGTTTCAAGCGATAAAGTACATGGTTGTAGTAGTTGCAGCGGCGGGTGTGAAAGCGGTAATAATTGGAGCCATTATTAATATTTAAATAAATATGTTCTAAGTTTTACTAAACAACATCATAGACCCCATGACTAAAGTCGTGAGCTTGCGTAAATGTAAGCCTGCTATGATTAGGGACGTAGAAATATGCAGCAGTTGTTTTAGTTATGATACCTGCTTTTCTTACCGTTATTTTGTATTGTTTAAAAGCATATAGTGTATGCCGGCAAGTATAAACGGTGAAAAATACGCCGCCGAAGATTATGGTAAATATTAAGTCTAGAATTATTCCTTCTTTGTCGATTTTTTCATTTGTATTTTAGTTACCTCTTTATAGAATCATAGATTGATTGCATGATTTCTCATTTTGTAATTACTTTATAAATTTTAAAATTAAGACATTATTTAGTTTGTTCATCAGTTAAATTCATCTTCTCATCTAACTTCGTTTTACTGAATAATTTTTCTACTATAAAGTAGATCCTATACATCAAGAGTAAAGCATACAAGCATGCTGCAAAGAAGAAAATTAAATAAATATCTCCATTATGTATTAATTTAAATAGCGTATACAGCAATAACACAGAACTCATCGAAACAGGTAATTTAACGTTAGTTGTAGATAAGCAAAATAAAGTAACAAATAACATGAAGAAGAAAAATTCCACTATCAATTTAATAATTGTTTTTTTAGTATTATCGTTCACAATTAACTCCTTATAATTCTTAATTGTTAAATAGTTGATAATTTTTTCATTTTTATAATAAATAACGGTAAATTTAATTTATTCATTAAAAATATTTTAACATTGACTTTATTATAAAATAAGTTAAAAAATTTGTAAATGTAAAAAGTTGTTTATATATCCCTAGCATAGTATAGTAAGCATATAATTAAACATTCTTTAATGCTTTAATAAGTAACTTCACTATAAAGTAAACAAATTTGATAATTGCATGCGGCATAAGATTATTTTTAAATTTTAGATTTATTAAAAATAATAGAAGAAGCAATAGCTTTATGTCTGTGTGAAATAGCATTCTTTTCTTCTTTACTCACTTCACTCAATATTCTTCCATCTAGTAGTTCAAAGAATGGATCGTAGGCAAAATATTTATTGAAATCTTTAACTTTTCTCTTAACTATGTATCCGTCTAGCGTGCCTATACTGCCTAGATGAACTTCATCAGTAACTCTTATAATGTCTATGTAGCAAACATACTTAGTTTTACTTCTATTACTGCTCATCAGTTTATGAATGTAACTTATGTTATCTTCAATAGAATGATCTCTACCTTGGTTGTTAATAAAAGCAAATCTTGCAGTGTGTACGCCTGGTTTGTTATTCAATTCTTCAACTTCTAGTCCTGAATCATCACTCAAGATGAAGTCTACTTGTAAGTTAAGTTTTTTGACAACTTCTAAAGCTGCATTACTCTTTAGTTCTGCATTTTCTTTATATGTCATTCCTGTTTCGTCAACGTCTGGTATCTGAATGCCTTCTAAAATTCTGTAATTATTAGAAAGAGTGTTTATGATGTTCTTTATTTCTCTTATCTTATCGACATTATTTGTTGCAATTAGAATATTTTTCATAGTCATATCTAAGTTAAAAACTATTATATAACTTTTAAAAAATTTTGTTAAAAAAAAATAAAAATTAATTAATTTATTAATTAAAAAAACTTATTTTTAAATAGCCATTCCGTACATTCTAAAATTATCACTTAACTCATTAAAGTTCACATACTTCCATAGTTTATGTTTAGTGTAAAAATCTATAATTTTCTTATCTTCGTTAAAATTTCTTAGTATGTCCGTCAATATGTACTTTTTATTTTTATCGTTAAATTTTACATAAACTTTTAGTATAAGCAAAGCTATATTTCTTCTTTTAATATCTGCAAACCAAATACTCTTTATGTTTTGTTTTATAGCAGCTAAACATATCTTTTCAGTTTGATTCTTAACGTAGTACAGAGCATATCCATCTTGTTTAACTGCAGCTAAACATATTTCTTCTGTTTGATCTTTTATTTTATCTAAGTAAGAATGATCTATCTTAACTTTTTCTATCAACTCTAGTTCTAATTTTTTATTCATCTACAACAGCATCGCATACTTGTTTAAATTTAAACTCTCTAATTGATTAAAGTCAACGTACTTCCATAATTTATGTTTACTGTAAAAATCAGTGAATTCTTTATCGTTGTCGTATCTTTTAATTATTTTAGTTAAAATTCCGTTATCCTTATGTGTATGCGATAAAAATGCATTTAATGCTGCAAGAGCTGTATTTCGTTTGTTAATATTTGCAAAGTATACAGCGTCGAAGTTATTATTAAATGCCTCTACATTAATTCTATCAGTTTTATTTTTAACATGTTCTAATGATAATCCATTTTGTTTTACTGCTGCTAAACATATTTCTTCTGTTTGATTCTTAACGTATTGTAAAGATTCTCCATTTTGTTTTACAGCTTCTAAACAAACAGCTTCTGTTCTATCATTATCATAAATGTATCGTAAAAGTTCTCCATTTTGTTTAACAGCTTCTAAATATATAGCTTCTGTAGTATCTCTAATATATATTATCGCGTTTGGATTTTGCTTAACTGCTTCTAAGCATAATCTTTCAGTTTGCTTTTTAACGTACCCTATGACATATCCACTTTGCTTTATAGTTGCTAAGCATATCTCTTCAGTCTGATCTTCGATTAATTTTAAGCTTGAAGGATCTTCTTTAACTTTCTCTATTAATTCTTGTTCTAATTCAGTATTCATCTATAGCACCATGCAAAAAGAACATACATCTAAGTCTTTTAATTCGTTAAATTTAACGTGTTTCCATAATTTATGCTTAGTGTAAAAATCAACTATCTTTTTATCTTTATGAAATCGTTTAATTATCTTAGTCAATATATTACTTCTCAATGTTTTATCTACTGCATCATCTATCATTAAATTCAAAGTTGTCAAACAGTTTTCTTTCGTTCTAAAGTCTAATCTAGATAATGCTAACTTAATATCTTTAAGCTCTTTAATAACGTTGACTGTCATGTTCTCTTTCTTTACATGATTAATATAAAATTTGTTTTGTTTAACTGCTTCTAAGCACATCTCTTCAGTTTGATGTTTAACATACTGCAAAGCAGTTGCGTTTTGTCTTACTGCTTCTAAACAAATTTCTTCTGTTTGATCTTTAACATACTGCAGAGCACTGCCATGATTTTTAACTGCTGCTAAACATATCTCTTCAGTTTGATCTTTAACATACTGTAAATTTAAACCGCGATTGCAAACACTCATTAAACATAATTCTTCAGTTTGATCTTTAACATACTGCAAAGAAGATCCATTATTCTTTACTGCAGCCTTACATATTTCTTGTGTTTGATTCTTAACATATTTCAACATGAAACCATTTAAAGTAACTGCAGTTAAGCATATTTTCTCAGTCTGATATTCTACGTATTTCAAGTCTAATGGATTGTCTATCATTTCTGCTATTATTTTTCTTTCTAATTCTTCGTTCATCAATCAACCTTTAAGTTTTAGTCTATACTTAGCAATATTACTATACAATTATATATATATAATTAATATAATTAAAAATTAATTATAAAACATTTAAATTGTCATACAATATTTTATATTTTTATCGTTAAATTTTTCTACATACTGCCATAATTTATGTTTAGTATAAAGATTAATAAATGTTTCATCGTTGCTGAACTTGTTGATTATCTTAGTTAATATTTTAGGATCTCCAGTTTCTCTTTCGATATAAACTTTCAACACACACGAACATTGATACTTATTTCTAAGATCTAAGTATCTTGCTGAGTTAATGTTGCGATTTAGCGCTGCTAAACATACTTCTTCTGTTTTATCCTTTACAAAACATAATGCCAATCCATTACTCTTTACTGCTTCTAAACAAATTTCTTCTGTTTGACATTTGACAAACTTAAGTGATAATCCTTCTTCTTTAACAGCAGCTAAACATAATTCTTCTGTTTGATTGTCTATATACTCTAACGCTAATCCATTACTCTTTATAGCTTCTAAACATACAGCTTTAGTCTTATCTTTAACGTACTTTAATGTATCGTATGCTTTGCTCACAGCTAATAAACATATTTTCTCTGACTGTTTTTTAACGTGATTTAACGAAAATGGATTTTCGTTAAGTGCGGCTAAGCATATTTCTTCTGTTTGATCTTTAACATACACTAAAGCGAATCCGTCTTTTTTTACTGCTGCTAAGCATATGTTTCTTGTTTGGTTTTTAACGTACTGCAAAGCATGTATATCTTGTTCAATTACAGCTAAACAAATAGCTTCTGTTTGATGTTTAACATATTTTAAAACATCTCCATTATGCTTAACTGCTTCTAAACATATCTCTTCTGTTTGATTTTTAACATGTTTTAAGGCATACCCATTCTCTTTAACTGCTTCTATGCATGTTTTTTCAGTTTGATCTTTAACATACTTTAAAGCAAATCCGTTTTGTTTAACTGCCTTTAAGCATATATTTTTATTATTATTTTTAACATACTTCAAAGCTAATCCATTCTGTTTAACTGCTTCTAAGCATATTCTTTCAGTTTGGCAATTAACAAACTCTAAAGCTTCTCCGTCTAATTTAACGGCTTCTAAGCATATTTCTTCAGTTTGATCTTTAACATATTGTAAAGCTAATCCATCTTTCTTAACTGCTTCTAAGCATATTTCTTCAGTTTGAACTTTAACATATTGTAAAGCTAATCCATCTTTCTTAACTGCTTCTAAGCATATTTCTTCAGTTTGAACTTTAACATATTCTAAAGATCTTCCGTATTTTTTAACTGCAGCTAAACATATATCGTTAGTTTGATCTTTAACATAATATAGAGCGCGTCCATAATTTTTTACAGCAGCTAAGCATATCTTTTCTGTTTGATCGTCAATATAATTTAACAGTAGCCCATTTTTATTTACAGCAGCTAAGCATATCTTTTCTGTCTTATTATTAACATGCATTAATACATACGGATCTCTCTTTATCATTTTTAAATTTTCAGCTTCACTTTGTTCTTTAATAATTTCTTTTAAACTTATCATCCTTATTTACTTTAACATCAAATATTTTGAATTATTTTCATTTACACTAGCATATTTCCAAAGATTGTACTTAGTGTATAAATTTTTTATCTTCTTATTGTTAGGAAATTTTTCTAGTATAGTACTCAACACTCTATCTTTATACCCATATCTATGTTTACCTAAGAAGTTAATTACCATAATAGAAATAGGTAAATTATTTAAATTCAAATAGCTTATGGCGTTAGCATTCGATTCTATAGCAGTTTTGCATATTTTCTTAGTTACATTTCTTACTAAGTTGATAGCATAGTAATTCATCTTTACGGCAACTAAACACATTTTCTCTGTTTGATTCTTAACACATCGTAAAGCTGTGTAGTCGTGTTTAATCGCTTCTATACAAATATCTTCAGTTTGATCTTCAACGTACTCTATAACATGTCCAGCAGGAACGTCGTTATGTTTTACTGCTTCTAAACATACATCATGTGTTTGCTCTTTAACATACTTAATAACTCTGCCAGATTTCTTTACTGCTTCTAAACATACTCTTTCTGTTTGATTTCTAACTAACTTCAAGTTAAATGGATTCTGTCTTACAGCTTCTAAGCACATCTCTTCTGTTTGATCTTCGACGTGACGCAAAGCCTCTCCGTTTAACTTAACTGCAAACAAACATAAATTTTCAGTTTTATTCTTTACATGTCTAATAGCATATGGATTATGCTTTATCGCTTCTAAACATATGTCTTCGGTTTGATCTTTAACAAACTCTAAACCTTCACCACCTCTTTTAACAGCTTCAAAACATATACTCTTAGTTTGCTCTTTAACAAACTGTAACACATAACCTGTCTCTTTAACTGCAGCTAAACATATTTCTTCAGTTTGTTCATCAACACACTTCAAGTAAAAAGGATCTTTCTTAACTCTTTCTATTAATTCTAGTTCTAATTCTTCGTTCATAGTGTCATAGAATACTTAGTTAATTTATCGTTTAAATTAAATTTAGAAAAGTCTACATACTTCCAAAGCTTATACTTAGTGTAAAAGTCTATAAATTTTTTATTATCTTTAAAGTTATTTATTATTTCAGTTAAAATATTATTGTTCTTCTTCTTATGCTGCATAGAAGCTTTCAGTAATAGCATAGCGATATGTTTATTGTTTATGCCTACTAAGTCTATCGCTTCGAAGTCATCTTTGAAAGTTTCTAAGTAAACTTTATCTGTTTTAACTGCGACGAATTCTAACGCTCGTTTTTCATCTCTAATAGCTTCTAAACATATATTTTCAGTTTGATTACTATTGTTAACTTCTATCAACACGTATCCGTTTTGTTTAACTGTTGCTAAGCAAATTGCTTCAGTTTGATCTTTAACGTACTGAAATGCACGCCAATTATTCTTAACTGCTTCTAGACAGATTTCTTCTGTTTGTGTGTTGACGAACTCTAAAGCTAATCCGTCATTCTTAACTGCTTCTAAGCACATTTCTTCAGTTTGTCTTTCAACTAATCCTAAAGATAATCCATGTCCTCTTACTGCAGCTAAGCAAATTGCTTCAGTTTGATGCTCTACGAACTCTAACGCTGACCCATCTACTTCAACTGCAGCTAAGCAAATTGCTTCAGTTTGATGCTCTACGAACTCTAACGCTGACCCATCTACTTCAACTGCAGCTAAGCAAATTGCTTCAGTTTGATCTTTGATCTTGCATAGATAAAGAGGATCTTGTTTAACTTTCTCTATCAACTCTCGTTCTAATTCTTTGTTCATGTTCACCTAATTAAAGCATGTTTTATAGTTTTATCGTTGAAATCATCAACGTACTTCCATAAGCCGTACTTAGTATATAGATTAGTTATATGTTTGCTGTTTGGAAATTCTTTAATTATCTTATTTAGAATGTCTCTATTCTTATATTTTAGATTAAAAATACACTCTAAAATTGCTGCATAGTTACGTTTACTTGGTTTAACGTACTTAAAATAAAATTCGTTGTTTTCGAATGCAGCTTTACATATGAGAGGTGTCTGCTTGCGAACGTACTCTAATGCAGATCCTGATTCTCTTATAGCAGCTAAACAAACGTTTTCTGTTTGATTCTTAACATACTTTAAATATTCTGGATTTTCTTTAACTGCTTCAACACATATGTCTTCTAATTGATCTCTAACGTAGACGATAGACCAACCTTCTCGTTTTACTGCAGCTAAGCATATGTTGTAAGTTTGGCACTTAACATACTCTAATGCGCTGCCTATGTTCTTAACTGCAGCTAAACATATTCTTTCATTTTGATCATTAACATACTTCAAAGCATATCCATCATTTTCAACTGCAGCTAAACATAGTTCTTCTGTTTGCTGCTTAATTAACTTCAACGATAAACCATCGCCTTTAACTGCAGCTAAACAAACATTGTGAGTTCTATTCTTATCTTTTATGAGTTTAAAAACAGTAGGATCAGCTTTTATTGCAGCTAAACATAATTCTTCTGTTTGATCATCTATTTTCTCTATAATAAAAGGATTCATCTTTATCTTGTCTAAAATTAGTTGTTCGTTGAAATTATTCATATATAATATATAAAAATTATATAAAATTAAAAAAATGCTATGTATTATTATTTAATTATATTAAAATTTATAAAGGATATAAATTTATTAAAAATAGTATAAAATAATATCAATATATGATATAATATTATATATTATATAACTTTTGTAAATATGATAAAATTTTATGAATGAATGAAAACAATTAAGATACCATATACAACAACTGATTCAAACTCTTCTATTATATCTAACTACAGACAACAACAATCTATAATAGTTAGATATGCTTACAACAGATTCTTAGAGAATAAATCTGAAAAAGATATAAGATTATTATGTAAGAATCTTAACAATGTTGAGTTATTAAACTCTTGGCTAGTTCAATCAGCGATTAAGAAAGCAGATGAGATATATAAAAATAATGAAGATCAGATAGTTATCTTCGGTGGTAAACGTAACTTCATAGACAGAATTAAGAACAAGATATCTAAAGATGATTATAAGAAGAATAGGTTGTTACCTATGATTTCTGTAGGTGAATCTGTTCAAAAAGGTAATAGATTATTAGACTTTAAAATAATTGAAGACAATTCGATCACATTCAAACCTAACAAGAAAACTAAAATTAAATTGCAGTTGCCTACATTGAGAAAGAATTATAAAAACGAGTTATTTCAAATACAGAGATTAGCTGAAGAGAAGAAGTTAACTGTGTTTCTTCAACTAGACAATCAGTTTATTCATCTGTCTTTCGACGAAACTAAGTTAAATTATGAAACTAAAAATGTTAAGATTAAGAACAGAATAGCTTCAATAGACATGAATCCTAACTACATAAGTTTCGTAGTAAAAGATTACAACAATAATGAAATACTTCATAAAGAAATAATCTCTCTGAAGTTACTAAACGATAAGTTTAACGCTATTAAAGCAGAATCTTCAGATATTAAGAAAGTTAAGTTAAACAATGTTAGAAGAAATCTTATCTTCGAAATTTCAAAGAGATTAATAACAACAGCTAATCACTTTAAATGTGAAGCCTTCATATTAGAAGACTTGCAGTTCAAAGATAAGAATCGTAAACTAGGAAAGAAGTTTAATAGATTAGTAAATAATCAATGGTTAAGAGGTGCTTTCATTTCAAATCTTGAAAAGAGATGTAACATTGACAAGATAAGATTAGTAAGAGTATATCCTCAGTACAGCTCGTTCATAGGTTGCATGATGTATCCAGATGAAGTAGATTCAGTTGCAGCTGCAATAGAGTTAAATAGAAGAGGCTATGCTTTAATAAATTATGTTAAAGGCAACAGTGTTTCAGTAATGTATCCGAAGTTCGACAAAGATCAACTAAGAAACCTCTGGAAGGAACGCTTAGTTGGTGATTTGGGTGGCGACTGGAAACAGTTCTACATAAAAATTAAAGAACTGAAATTGAGATATCGTTTACTGCTAGACGACGTTAAAGACAGAGTCGACGCAGATCTTAAAGTTTTCAATATGAAAAAGTATATAGATTCGTATAATTTTATATAATTTTATATTGTTGACTCATTTTAAGTCATATGCACTTAAGCCTAGAATGCATCCTAGTGAATCAGAGCAATAGATGATTTAACATTACAATTTTAATATTTATATGTTATAATTACAACATGATAATAAGAAAGATAGATGAAAGTTTCTTAGAACTTCTAAACGTCGAAGATTCTGTCTTAAATTCTATAAAACAACTATTCTCTGCTTACACTCCAGGATACAGGTATCTCTACGCTTACAAGACTGGAAAATGGGATGGCAAATATTACTGCGTAGTAGGTAACAGAGTTCCTATAGGATTGCTCAAAGAGTTAGTCGCTTTCTTAGATGAAAATAGAATACCTTATGAGTTAGATTTAAAGTATCACAGTAGAATAAGAAGTGTTGAAACTGACTATCTCTGTAACGTTGCACCACATGATTATCAAAAGGAAGCTGTAGAAGACGCGCTGAAAGATAGAAAGATGTGTGTGGAGTTACCTACTGGTTCTGGAAAGACGCTAGTAGAATACTTGTTGGTTAGAATATTGAAGAACAACAACAAGAAAGTTTTGATACTAGTACCTAGAAGCAACTTAGTGTTGCAGATGCAGTCTGACTTTGAATCTTACGGTAGTTTAGACTTGTTCGTAGTTAAAGGAAGAGACAAGAATTCTGACGCTAGAGTTTACTTAACTACTTGGCAGTCTGTGTATAAACTCAACCATGAATACTTCAAACAATTCGACGCTGTTATAGTAGACGAAGCGCACAACGCTAAAGCTAAAGAACTCAACATGCTGATCACTAAGTGCAGCAACGCAGAGATAAAAGTTGGATTCTCTGGAACATTCGGAAAGCCTAAGACACACGAACGATTGATGCAAACTTCAGTATTAGGTCCTATAAAGAAGTACGTAGACTACGAACGTTTGAAGAAGATGAACCAGATAAGTGAGTTTAAAGTTATAGTGTTTAAGTTAGTGTACACTATGGAAGATAAGAAGAACATGAAGCATAAGTGTAGAGGAAATTACGCTAAAGAAGTTAACTACGTAAACAACAATGTTAAGAGAAATGAACTGCTACTGAACATGCTAGAAGTTATAAAGAACAACAGTATAGTTTTATTCTCTAGAAAAGACACGCATGGTAAGATACTGTTCGAAGAAGCTAAGAAGATGATAAATAACAAAACCTTAATATACTTAGACGGAGACAGTTCTGCTGAAGAGAGAGAAGAATTTAGAAACGTGATGCGAGACAACGACGACGTAGTAGGATTCGTGACTTTCGGTATATTCTCTGAAGGTGTGAGTATAAACAACTTACACAACGTGTTCTTGATATCATCTTACAAGTCTAGAGTTAAAATTTTACAAGCTATAGGCAGAAACTTAAGGACTAACGACAACAAGAAGATAGGAAAGATATTCGACATAGTAGACGACTTTTCACATGAAAGCATAGATAAGTTGAGTAACAGTAAGGATAAATTTGTAAATTATTCTATGATACACATGTTTCAAAGAGTAAGATTGTACAAAGAAATGAAGATAGATTTCAGCGTGAAAGAAGTAACGCTAAAGTAAATAACTCAGCCATTTTATGAATCTTTGAACTATGAGATTAAAAATAATTAATTGTCTAAGTATACTATCTGATTCTATATAACATTAGATGATAAATATGCAATACTCGTTAAAGCAAATAATAAAGTAGGTCGCACCCACAAAATTATCTCAAAATTTATTAGATTCAAGGAACCATAGGAATAATACCTATCGTCTTTAAGCATGTTATTATCTACTGACTATATAAATGAAAAAGGATGCTTTAAAGCATATTTTAAGTTCTTAAAAGACATTCATGTAAGTGAAATTGATTCCGTCATGATAGAAAAATATTTATCCTCCTTCAGAAAAAAAAGAGATTTTAGAGAGGTCTTCGAACGCAGGGAAAAGAGAGCAAGAAATATCCTTCCGGACGGCCAATATAGAACTTGCGGTTTTGTCTAATCTGTTAAACTTTGCGGTCCGGAGAAACTACCTTGACAAGAACCCCTGCACCGGCATTAAAAAATTAAATGAGCTGTCCAGGTTAAAAACCCTATCCGACTCCGATATAGAGAAGCTCATTAATGGAGCTACGAATAAGCTGACTAAAGACCTTATAATCTTCTTAATTTATACCGGCTGCCGCAAAGGCGAAGCCTTAAACCTTAAATGGGACGACGTGGACATGCAGAACGACGT
>JAEHJW020000427.1_pt1 | contig 14616 bp, 23 predicted proteins | sample 9271431 | NCBI WGS metagenome assembly JAEHJW02
GAATACCGCATTAAGCGCGTTTTGGAGCGTGGGGTCCGTAGCGCCGTTTGCCATCTGCACGATTGTGCAGGTGCTGCCGGCAATGGTTCCAAGGTTATAACCCAGATATATCTGGTTGCCCACCGTCCCCTTGTTTTTCGCGGTGAGCGTCACCGCGCCCACGGCGGACGTGGCAGTTACCGGAAGCTGCGGCATGTTCGTTATTGCGGCCACAATGTTGCCGGCAATCACCGTCGGAGTGTCCCCGGAGTTAACGGCGACATCCACCTCCTCGTTGCCTACATAGAGGGTCAGCACTCCCGTCGCGGTCGCGTTATTGGCGATTGTGACCGTTCCTGTGGCTGCCACTGCAGCAACCGCGTCATCCAGGGCAACGACCGTCAGGTTCAGGTAAGGGTTCGCCTTGAGCGCGGCCTTTACCATCCTGTGGGCGTTGGACCCGATGCCAAAGTACGTTTCCGCGTCCTGCTCGGAAAACACCATAGTGGGGACGAGCGCGGCAACGCTTCCTGCCGCCAGGCGCTGCGCGATGATGAGCGTTTGCCAGTCTATGCCGGGCAGCGTGCGCACCGCCAGGCTCGTGTTGAACTCAAAATACTTCCCGGGCTTGCGTATCCCGGAGGGTATCTGACTGAACGTGATATTTGCCGATGCCATTATTTACCTCCTCCATTTTTTTTTCCGTCCGGCTGAGGGGCGAGGATGTCCGCAACCCTCAAAAGACTGCCATCCCTCACGAGCCTTCCGTAATAGCTCGTCTCAGGCACGTCCGCCGCCTCCGAATCCGTGATGTACTTCCTTGGCTGCCCCTCCATGGGGCATCTCGTCCCTTTTGCCGCCAGAACGTTCATGCTTTTTAATCCTCCTTGTAGGGGCGGCGTTGCGCCGCCCAGTCTTTATTGCGTCGTTAAGTCGTCTTCGGCGTCCGCCGCGCCGTCGCTGTTGATGTCGGGCTCCAGGTAATATTTGAGCCCGATGGTTATCAGGTCGTTTATGGCCTGTTCATCGCTGTCGTCAAGCGTGTTCACCACAAATCCTGTTTTTAGTTCCATGCCTAAAACAATGAACCCCTCCTGCCGGTCCGTATCGTCCGTGATGTCCTGGAACCGCGTGGGAGTGAGGGCGTCTATTTTTAAGCCAAGATTCTGATTGAAAAGCGCGGACATGACGCCTTCAACAATCGGATAAACGCCCTTCCTGCGGTCCTCCTCTTTTCCCAGGGACTTGAATTTCATGATCAGATAGACGAGCGGCTCGACCTTCAGGTTATTGCCGATGCGCCTTGTCTGCGCGCTCATCGTCGCGCAGTAGAAAGAGGGATATCGGGCCACAGGGCCCTCCCCTTTGGCCTGCACGCGGGCGGTCGCAAGCGAGACCTTGCTTGATACCCGGGCGACTATAGCGTTTTCGATGTCGGTAAGCATTTAAGGCATTCCCCACAGATTCCTAAGCCGGTAATAATAATCTTGGGTGCCTTGCAACCCTCCACCGTAGGTAAAGCGGAAGATGAAGTGCAGCATCTCGGAATTGTCCTGGCTGTTGAGGAGAGACTGAACGGAAGGCGGCAGCACTATCGTGAGCACGGGTCCCGTTACAGCCACGCTCGTGGAGGGGACAATCATGGTATTTGCAGCCGTTACATTTATGACCTCATAGTTGGCCGTGGTTGCCGTCTGCGCCACACCATTTTGGTCGAACGTCGATGCAGTCACAAACCAGGTGGACTGCTCGTTCACTACATCGATAGTGGCAACCGCGTGCGCGGCCGCTGGCAACAGAAGTATTAAAAATAAAATTGCGCTCGCAAAATGTTTTCTCAATTTGCCCCTCCGTTAATTACAACGCGTGGCCCTGAGCCTGTGATCCCAATCGTTGGGCCGCTGCCGCTCAATTTAACGCTTGGCCCTGAGCCCGTGATCACCGCATGTAAAAAAGTGCTTACATGCGCGGATATTGAGTACAGCGAACCACCCCCCGCAATTCCACCGCCGCTCATGATGAAATGGGCAAGCCTGCTGAAAAACGCCGCGCCCCCGGCAACCGCTCCTCCTGTCATCGTGTAGCCCCTGCCTTTTGCGGCAGCCGCGTTGCCTCCGCTGATACCGCCGCCAGTCATGGCGTAAGCAGATCCTCTTTTAATCGCCGCGCTGCCGCCCGCTATCCCTCCGCCGGCCATAGCCCTGAGAACACTGCGGATATAGGACGCTGCGCCGCCGGCAACCGCGCCTCCGGTCATGGCATAAATACGCCCGGCATAATAGGGAGTTGATCCGCCAGAGATGCCGCCTCCCGTCATCGTCCAGGAATAGGAGTTTGTGCTGGCGGATTGGGTTGCCTCCCAATTGGTGATTTTTTCATTGTTTGAGACTAAAAAAAACCCTGGATATCCGGATGCTATAGATGTGTCCGTAACCGATATTATCTGCGTTCCGTTCACCGAAACGCTGATGGTTGTCCCCTGCATACTCAGTGCTACGGTATAGGTTTGGCCGGTCGTCACTGCCTGGGTATATGTCCCTATCGTCGTGATCGTGCCGTTCACAACGGCCTCCAGTTTCCACTCACCCGTCGCGTACTCCACGTTGTAATACGTGAGGGACGACAGGGCCATGCGGCCAGCAGGGCCGCTAAATGACGTTGTTAGAGGGACTACATCACACTGCACGCTATAATCTGCTGTGGCCGGGCTGATGTTGTAATAATAATGCGTATTGTAGTAAGACACGGACTCCGCATATCCATTCGGAGTCGTTATTACTGTTGTTGACGTGTCCCCATATCCATTTACCCACAATGGATTATACGCATGGAGCTCCGTGGCCGCCGTGCCGTTGAACGTATCGGGGCTTCCGCTTGCAGGCGCAAAAACAGCGGCCCATGCTGGCGAGGCCAGCAGCAGGAGGAGGGCCGCTATGGATAGAAGCCTTTTCATTTAATTGGGCGTCCCTTCCGAGAGGCTGATTTTTGGCGTGACAACTTCATTATCCCCGTTATTGGCAGGGGTGAATGTCGCCCCAAACAACTCTGAGGTTATCAGGTTCGGGGTCGCCGCCTGGTCCGTGACGTAATAGCCGTAGATCGTGGTATTTGTGGTCAGCGCGCCCGTGAATGTGAATGTCTGTGCTGCATAAGAGCAGCTGCTGGGCGTCCCGGTCGAGCATGTCCAGGACCCGTTTGTCAGTATTTTCGCCGCATATCCGCCGCCTGCGCATTCGGTGAATGATGCCGGGGTGAGAGTGTCCGCCGGCGTGACGTTGGTGCAATAGAGGTGCAGCACCAGATTTTTCGCGGTCGCATTCGAAAACCCGGTGTTCACATATGCTGCCAACATCCAGTTGCTGCCTACATCGGTCACGCTCATCCCGGCGAAAGACGGGATAGCAAAAGCAATCAGGAACGCCATGGTTAATACCAGCAAGGCTGAAATTTTTCTAAATCTGAAACCCATTTTCAGTATCCTCCTAATGTCGAGCCGCTGCCGTTCAGGCCCGGCGTATTGTCGCTGGTGAAAGTCCGGGTGGAAGGATCCGGCGTGCTGATCGATATCTCCGGGTCCTCCACGGCCGATGCGGACGGCGCGCCCAGGTTTACAAGCCCTTTAGAGATATTTGAAAGCTGCTTTAACGCGTTCTTAAACTTGTCGTTCACGCTGCCAGGGATTTCCTCGCCGCGCCTGGCGTACAGGTGGTATATAGCCAGGTCCTCAGAGAGCATCCGGACCGTCGCCGGCACGGGCGCCCCGAACGGAACGATGAATTTGCTCGAACAGTAGGAGTCTATGAGAGAGTCCCCCCGGGCGATTGCCTCGTTCACGCGGTCCTGGTTTATCTGCCCCAGGTTCTCATCGTCGGTGAGTTCTATAAGGGCATCCGCACGAAGGACGTTTTGCAAGTCGGTCAGTTGGCTGTACATAATGCCTCCTGGCCTCTGGACGTCATGCCCGGGGACAGTAATCGGGCATCTATTTTGACGTTGGTAACATCAACCTGGATTCCCGCCTTCGCGGGAATGACATCTGAAAATTGACGTTTCATTTCTTTCCCTTTTTCTTTTCTCCGTTGCCTGATTCCACCGAAAGGGGGACAACCTCCCTCAAATGCTTTTTGATTGGGGCGGCCTCCTCGTCGGTAAGCTCGATCTGCTGCCCATGCTCATATACCTGGTGCTCTTTGCCTCTTCCGTGCTTTATCGCCGTGCCATGGACGATGTATTTCTTCGTGTCCGCCAATTCGCAACCTCCTTCATTTTTTGCCTCTCGTTCGTCATTCCCGCGCAGGCGGGAATCCAGAGTAAAATTATGTAAAATTTGCATATTTGCATATTTACATATTCATCGTCATTCCCGCGCAGGCGGGAATCCAAGTGGATGCCCGATTACAAGTCCTCGGGCATGACGTCTAAAAAAAGGGCGGTTTGGGTTCGTTTCGCGCGTCCAACTCCCGCGACCGCCCTTTTTTATTCCTTACGCCACCGCGTTCTCGAAGAAGTACCCGCAGTTGGGCGCCAGAATTATCTCGGCCGAGTTCCAGCCCACCTTGAAATAGTGGGCGCCTTTTACTCCGCGTTTGACGTCGAAGTCCCTCATCGTCGTCCTGAGCTGCTCGCAGAAGGTGACGGCGAAGGATATCGAGCGTATGCCGGGCTTTTTCTCCATGTAGAGCGCCGCGGCGTGTTTGCCCCAAAGCCTGGCGTAAGCGGGGGCTTGCCCCTGCTTGGCGGTGTTGTACCTGCCGCGGCCGACAAGGATCTGCTCCACCTCGAACAGCGTGGCAACCTCGTCCCGCGAGGCCAGACCGCCATTGGACGCCTGCAGCCTGGTAGCCGCCTTCACGGCATCCAGTATCTGCGGATGGCTCCTGAGGGCCTTCCAGGTGTCTATGCCAAACACCAGGGTATTGGCCCTTCCGTCGGGCCCGAAGCAACTCTCAATGCCGTTATTTATGTCATCGATCGGCGTGGAGTTCGCGTCCGACCACTGGGAGGCGCCCGCGAGCACTTCCTGGTTGGCCGCCGCGTAATTGGCGGCGTTGAAGATGATACTGGCGACCCTGTTTTCCTGCGCCACGTCCAGCAGCATGTTCAGGTAGTTATTGGTGTCCACCTCCGGCTGCAAGGGCGCGTCCGCGTTCTCGATCACCTCTTCCGGAAGCCAGTCCGCCGTGGCGTGGTCCCTCACGGAATAGTTGTTGTCAGAAGTTCCCCAGTCGTATTCATTTGCGAGGCCCTTCGGGAAGATCGTATCATCCGGAAGGGTGAAGGAATCCGCCTCGTTATAGACGAAGTACTTGTCCGACCTCTTTTTCACGGGGACGATAGGCATAACAAGCGGCCATATCATCGACGTATTGCGATACTGCACCGAGAGGTTAGTCAGCGCAGAATCGATATGTAACTGTCCTACGGGTGGCATCTGTCTTTATTCCTCCTTTTTATAGTCTGTAGATTGTTACGGCTTCCGCGCCAGGCGTAACATCCGTAAGGAGCGCCCGGTAAGAGGCCGATGAGTCGTTGCAAACGGCATTCCCCGCTATCGTCACGCCCGCGCCCGCTGTGAGCGTGGCATTGAATGCGGCCTCGCAGAGGAGCGTGAAATCGAACCAGCTCCCCGCCTGCGCGCCCGGGATAGCTGCCACAATGTTTGCGGCGCTGTCCGTCGTGATAGCCCTGGCCGCCGTCGGCGTGATGGTGAAAATCCCGTTATTGACCATGTCGGCCGCCGCCAGGTTACCCGCGGCATCCAAGAGAGCGACAACGCCTTTCACGGCCACCGGCTGCATGTGGTCCGGCTCCAGGAGGACCGCAATGATATCGCCGGCCACCCCGGACTCAAGCGCGATACCCGCCGTATGGAGGCCTGACGCGGGCGGATAGCTCGGTGCTGCCATAGCATGGCCGTTGGCATCGGACGTAACTTCCTGCCCACGGGTTATGTTGCCCCCGCAGACGATATTGCTTATGCCGGACACCATGATCTCCCCGGAGTCCCCGGCGTTTACGGTAGGCGTCTGCCACACGCCCACCAGCGGGTTTAATGAACCCGAGGCCACGGAAAACGTGTCGTCATCCGCCCCCGGGGTGGCAAAGCAGAAGGCGGTGGCTATGCCCGCAGTGCATTTGCCTGCCTTGGAAATTCCTGATGTTGCCCTCATCGCCATGGCTTATTTGCCCTCCTTTATTCTGTTTTCAAGCGTGAAAAGCTCGGGATACTGTTTCGATACCGCGATCATCGCGTCCGCGTACTCCACGCCCTTGTGGTGGTCCATATAGTCCACGATCAGCCGCTCGCGCCTGTCATCCATGGAGCCGCCCTCCGGAGCGTCCTTGTCCGTGGCCACTTCCCGGAACTCTATGGCCCTGGGCAGGGCTGAGAGGAAGGACCGCATGAAATCCAGCGGTGTTTGCGCAGCTTTTTTGCCGTCCTCACCGGCCTCGGCAAACTCATATGTCTCGCCGATCCCCGCGATCGCCTGCATGAAGCTGGTCACGCCCATGCCCATCTTCTCCATGGCCGGGGTGAGGACGCCCTTTTTTTTGAGCCCCTCGCAGAACTCTGAAACCTCCTTTTTCCTTGCCGCCTCGGCCCGCCCCGCAATCTCGGCCTCCCTGGCCTTGATCGCGGTTTCCCTTTCGGCAAAGCTCGCGTCCATATCCGCCTTCGCCTTTTCCACCGCGATTGCCACCGCGGCCTTTACGTCCATCTCGCTGAAGGATTGAGGCTCGTCGTCCACCTTAACCCCTTTGCCCTTCAGGAAGTCCCTTAACTCTTCCCATAACGTCATTGGCATACTCCTTTCGTCGGTAAAATTCATCATCGGTTTCCATTTGCTCATGTCCACCTGGATGCCGTGCTTCTTTGCGGCAGCCAGGATACGGCCTGTAATTTTATGCACCTCCTCTTTGGAATATTGCTCCCGGTTTTTGGGCATGCCCCAGTAAGAAAGGGCCTGCTGAATATGCTCCTCGTCAAGCGGGTACCGGAAGTTCACCGGGTCCCCGAACTCATCATCCGGCACATCGGAGTACTTACCGGGCTTTGTCCTGTGGCCGTCCGGCTTCATGGCTATCCCGTGCGTTTTGGAGCGGGCTTCATGAGCGGCTTTGGCCGCGGCTTCCATAAAGTTTTTGTCGTCATTCCCGCGAAGGCGGGAATCCAGGTTAACGTTAAAAGTGGATGCCCGATTACTGTCCTCGGGCATGACGTCAGAGGCAAACTCGATCACCGCCGCCTCCGGATCGTTGAAGGTAAAATCCGGAAGCCCTTTCACGGCCGGGGGCTGTGCGCCCAGGAATCCGATGTGCCTGAGGGTGCCGTCCGGATAAACCGAAATGGAGCGCTTTTTATAGAGCCCCTTTTGAAGCCAGGCAATGAACTCCGGAACGGTGGGGTCCACATTGGCAAAAAGGATATCTCCCTCTCGCTTCAATCCTTTTACCCATCCGTAAGCCGGCGCGTCGTCTTTTGGATGCCCGATTACGGCCGGGGCTTCATGGACCTTTGGGTCATAGCTGGACACGAGCTTATCGAGGTCCGCTTCCGTCCAGGTGCTTACGCTCCCTTTTGAATCCGTGTGCGTTCCAGTTTTAAAAACAGCCAATCTGATCATTTAGCCTCCAATAAATAGTTTTCCGCGTTTGCCTTGATGACCGGCCAGTCGTCGTCCTGGATCATTAAAAACGGCCGCTTTGGCAGATTCATGTGCTGCATGCGCCTGTGCATATTCACGTGGGCCTGCCCCGCCGCCAGCAGTTTGCCCAGGGGCTTGCCGGCTGCCCTTATGTCGCGGCCATGGGCCCTCCGCATATGCTCCTTGACCTCCACAAAAAAGGACTTTTTGCTGCCGAACTGGTGCGCTGCGGCGTACGAAACGTTCGTCCCCCACGTAACCGAGAGCGGGCCGGCCTGGAAATGCATGAGGGAGTGCATGAGCCTTCCGCTCTTGATGAGCGTCTTACCGCCTTTTTTTTGGACCCTCTGTGAAGGCGTCCACCTGTCCGGCCTGCCGCCAGCCTGAAAATTCCGCATTATGGAGGTCACGCCCACCTCGCCGATCGTCTCCATGAGCGGCGTCATGTCCGCGACCTTCTCGGTGAGCCGCCTGAAGGTGTCCTTGACCTCGCGGTCGTCGATCTTTAGGTTTATGAGAGATCCGCTCATTTTATCCCCTTTACAACGTCAACCTGGATTCCCGCCTCCGCGGGAATGACGACCTCAACTGCACCATAGAATCCTATTTCGCCCTGGATTCCCGCCTCCGCGGGAATGACAGACAAAAAGCTGCGTGAAATCCCCCAATTTACCCCAAAACCAGGGTTCATCCGGCAAAAAGTGTTTCCAAAGGGTACAAACCCGCTTTTAAAATCCATTTTAATTTGCTGCAACCCCCTAAAACTCAATTTTTGTTAAACCCCGTTTAAAACGCCTTTAATAAGCACCAGAGCCAATCTACAGACCACTTTTTTCAAAACCCCAAAAAACAGGGATGACCCTATGTAGCGGGTCGCCTCCGTTTTTTTCTGTAGACCCCATTTTTAGGGGGTTGCAGCGGGAAGTCCCTTGGAGCGGCAAATTCCCCGGTAAAATCCTCCTCATCGGTTGCGCCTCCCGGAAAGCACCATATCCAGGAACATCTCGGCATATTGGACCGGCGTCACCAGTTTCTCGTTGATCTTGCCTGGGTTGTAGGCCCAGCCGGGGTCTATCCCATTGGGCACCTGGATGATCTCGCCGGTGTGTGGGTTGGTCCATTCGTACTCCCCATTATTGGGCGCCTGATTCACCTTAAGCCCGTCTCGCGTCATCTCCGGACCGGAGACGCTTACCACGATGCATTTTCAGCCCCAGCCGTTCGGCGGGTAATGGGTGTCCCACCAGGGGTCGTCCGCAGGCAACACAGTACCGCTCCATTCGAGGTGCAGCGGCCGCGGATGCTCCGACAGGCCGCCTATGTACTGCCAGTAAGGGCGCGCCTTGAGCACCGCCGGGCTTGTCATCTGCCGATAATGCCCGGCCGCATAGGCGGTGCGCAAGTTGGTGTCAAATATGACGCCGGTGCGCCATCCCCGCGAGCCCTTATAGTCCCACCCGTATTTCTGGACGGTCTTGTCGAAGTCCTTCCGGAAATCCTCTATGGTCGTGCCCTGGGAAAGCGCCTTGTCTATGGCGTCCCTCATGTCCTGCAGCAGATCGTCCCTCATCGCGCCGGCAACGGTGAAGGCCCGGGTGTGCATGGCCTCCCATACCTCGTCCCAGGTCTTCGACGTGAGGTTGATCTTCTGACGGAAAAATTTTATGGCCTCGTCGAAGGGGAGGTTGAAGGGTTTTGCCTCGGCGAAGGATAATGCCAATGGATTCCCGCCTGCGCGGGAATGACGTCTTAAAGTCTTAAGTCCGTCATGCCCGAGGACCTTAGCCGGGCATCCATTTTGACGTTTTCTAAGAAGGGTCCCTATCACTCTTTTACCTCCATTGCCCTTCCGGCCAACTCCGCCGCGGCAAAGGCGCGCTGCATGATCGCGCCCATCCTGTCCGCGGGCATCTGCTTGTAAAGCTTTTGTATGCCTTCGCGGATATCGTCATAGCTACCGGCATTTTCAACCAGCTTCATCACCGGCGCCATGAGTGCATCGGAGGGGGCATCCTGGTGAAGCCTGGCGGCGAGCTCCGCGATGACGTCCGCACGGCTGGCAAGCAGATGGGCATCGCTTGCCAGCCGCTTTCCGCCTTCGGCAAACGCCGAGTCTCCGCCTCCGGTGGAGGCGTTCCCCGCGTCCGGCGCCGCGCCGCCCTGAATGGGGGTGAGTACTTCGTCACCGTCCCCGGCTTCCGGGATGCCATAGGTCTCATAAACATAAGAAACCGGTATCTTCAGCCCCATTTTTTGAAGGATGGCGTCCCTGTCCGCCAGGGGTTTAAGGTCACCCTCCTCCTGAGTGCGTATCCACAGCTTCGGGTATGCCGTCTGCGGGCCGAAGTTATAATCTACGAGCCACTTCACAATCTGGGCGTTCATCTGGTTGCAAAGCAGATCCGCATCGAACTTTATGTAATCCTGGCGGACTTCCTCGTGCGTCTGCGCCGCAGCCTTGCCGCCTGACGACCCGCGCCCGCTGTGCCCGGACTCTGTGGTGAGCGTCTGCCCCATGACGAGCTTCGTTATCTCCGAGTTCATGAACTGGATGAGCATCTCGTAATTGTTCATACTGCCGCTGCGCTGGGCCTCCAGAAGAGATAGCTGCATTGTGTCCGGGATCTTTATCGCGCTTTCCTGCTGGACCGCCTGAAGAGCGCCCAGGAGCGCGTCCTGCTGATCTGAGGGTGTGCCGACCGGATATTTACCAACCGCCGTGGGACTCCCGAATTTCTCGGAGAAAATCATCCAGAATTTTATGGCGTTTTTCTTGAACCATACCGTCCACCAGAGGCTAGAGCCCAGGCCGTCGCCGTAAGGGCTGCCGTTATCGGAGACGTACCGGAAAATTTGAAATTTTCTGTCCGGCACCGGATCGCCCTCGAACGTATTTGAGCGCGTGAGCATACGGAGCTCGCGCTGGAGGCCGAAGGACCATCTGCGGGTGGGCCTGGCGATCATCTCCTTTATCCAGATATCGCCCTCTGAGCGCTCCCACATGATCTCCGACACCTTGAAGCCCGTGAGGATGCCCTGGAGAAGGGCATAACGCGCGGTGTCAAAGTCGAAGTTAAGAAAGACCTCTTTTACAAAATCCGCGATCTTCTGGTCGGCCCGCTTCCCGGTGGCCGGTTCAACAGACCACTCTTTCCCAATAACCGCCAGGCGGCGCGTCTGTAAATGGGCACGTACTTGCGGGTCCCTCAGCAGGTCTTCATACAGCTCGGTATTGTTCAGCCCCTCCTGCCTGAGGGTCTTGTCCGGGTTTAAAAGTATTTTTCCGGTGTAGTACGCCCAGAACGGATCCGAGATCTGCGATGAGACCTCGACGCCAACGACGGGCTGTTTTCCCGAATCCGGATACAGCTTAGGCTGCGACGTGGCGTCGTCTATGATCTGTGCCTGATTCGCGTCCGTCGTTATCTGTTGTTTTATATCGTCAGCCATTTAGTATCTCTCCAGTTTGGAAAACTGCCTCTGGCCGGTTACGGCCTCGAATTCGATGGGGCCGGCGGGATTACTGGCGGCGTTTACCGCCAACGAGAGCGCCCAGAAGCGGTCCGCGTGGGAGCCCTCGGTGCGCTCGGCGTCAAACCGGAAATTGCCGCCCGCTGTGGCCACCCGTTTAACGCTGTGGATATCGTCCCTGAGCCTGCGGTCTATCGGTATCCGTATCTGGCGGTCCTCGAATTTCTTTTTCAGCCCGTTAGCCAGGTCTACCTTGTGCGGCCCCGTAAAAAGCACGCCTTCGACTGCTGCGCCGTATTTCTTTTGCATGTCCTCCACAAACTTTTCGCCCATGCCCGTCTGGTCCATGCAGAGTCTCATAGGGCGGTACTGTGCCCAAAGCCTGTCAATTTCTTCCTCCTGGCTGGAAAATGATGCCCTGGACATCTCCACCATTTCCCGCGCCCACAGGACATCCCCCACCAGCTCGAGTGCCCAGATGACCGTCAGATCGTTCCTGCGGCCGATATCCATGCCCAGGAAGACCTGTCCGCCGGTGCAGTGGGCCGGGAGGCCGGCCTTATCGTGTTCGACCATGTTTATCTGGTCATACGTGATAAAGGCCGTGGCCTCATCGAGGAACTGTACTTCGTATTCCTGGGCCCAGAGGTCAGGATCGTCTATTGCGGCTTTAAGAATTTCTATGTCGTGAGGACAGCCCTGCCGGACCGCCTCGTAAATATCCAGGACATGATGGGAGAACATAGCGTTGTTCGATATTTCGTACGCCTTGTTCTGCTTGCCCTTGGGCGTGTATGTGATCCAGAGCTTGTAGCCGCCCCGGGAAACAATAGGGAAAACAGCGCCCCATATCTCCCTGGAGTTTTTATGGACCGAGAACTCATCGAGATAGACGTTTGCTGAATAGCCGCGGGCTGTGTCCGGGTTGGCCGGCACTCCTATGATTTTGGAGCCGTTCCGGAGGGCGCATTCCGTGACCTTGTATTCCTCCCTGTTGCCTTCCGGGTTCTGATAGCCGTAGGTCTCTTCCGCCCATTTAAGCGCAATATCGGTGATCTCGGTATGCAGTTTTATTTTTTCCATAAATTCTTTGACCTGGCGTTCGCCCGAGGAGATGCATATCCATTTGTTTTTGTCGGTTTCCCTGGCGTCGATAGTGATACCCGCCGCGCAGGAAAAAGATTTGCCGGTCTGCCTGGCCCACCGGCCTTCCTTGAACCGGGACGGGTCCAGCAGCCACTTGCGCTGGTACGGATAGAGCCCTATAGCTGGCCCCTTATGCGAGTCCATAAACCTGTTCCTTTATAAATTGCAGCATCTCTTCTTTCGTCATGTCCTTTTTATTCCCGGCTTTATCGAGGACCTTATCGATCTTCTTGGCCAGCGTCGCCTTTAGCTGCTCGCGGGCGACCGAAGACCGCTGGAGCATCGAGAAGCCGACGAGTACCCCAGGGATGGCCCGGGGGCTCACCGAGTTGGCTAAAAGCATTTCGATGATCTTTTTTGCGAAAAGCTTCGAGCCGGCCTCTTCCATTATCAGGGCATCCCCGGCAGTCTGGTCTACGAGCGTCCGGGCCTGGTCCTCGATGATCCGGACTTCCCTCACCTTGTTTAGAAAATCCTTCCCATACCTGCCGACGCCGGAGCGCGAAAGCTCAAAACCCTTACGCTTGAAATGCTCCGCGATATCCTCGTAAGTCGCGCCCTCGATGAGCATGGCGTTGAGGGCCTGTTGCGCGTCCTCGGGCAGCTCATGGACCTTGCTGTGCCGGCGCGTCTTGATGTGCGGAGCGCCCACTACTCCAGCTCCTTATCTATTTCGGCGATCTCGCGCTTTAGGACCGTATACCGGTCATAAACGTCATTTAAATCGGCCGCAAGCGAATGCACCCCGGGCACGTCTATCTCCGAAAGCTCTTTTATCTGTGCCATGGAAAGAAGGGCGTCAATGCCTTTGATAAGCCCCTTACCCCTGATGGACAGCTCCAGCACCTTCTGTCTACGCTCGGCCAGCGCGCCTTTTAATTCCAGTCTGCTCACGGCCCCACCTCCTGTTTGGATGTTTGTTTTCTGGCAACAGGACAAAACAGATTGTTCCTGGCCGTATCGAGCACCTGCTGAAGCGACTGCGTGCACAGGATCACCAGATCCTGGAGGCTCCCGGCCAACTTCTCATAGTTTTTGACCAGGGTGACGTTATTTTCATACATCTGCTGGACCGCCTCGAACCGCTTGGCCTGCCCCCAGGCGATCACGCCCATGGCGACCCATGGCCCGATGATTACGACCGCTGCCAGGGTGCCCACCGGCCATGTGCCGATTTTGTCCAGGATAAGAGCGACGGTATTGAGAATGGCGATCTGCTGAGGGGTCATCTTTGTTTAGCCCTACAGCCCCAGCACGCTCGAAAATTTGAGATTGATGATTGACACCCCGGCCTCGAATCTCCACCGCTTGAATATCAATCCCAGGTCGTTCTCGCCGGTGACATAAAGCGACGGGTCTATGATGCCTAAGGGTGGAGGCACATTGCCGGGCAGAAACCTCAACATTTTTACCTTAACGCCAAGGCCTAACAGATTTTCCTGTGTGGCGCTCATCACGCTGGTATATTTGACCCCGACCGACCACTTAGGCGCATTGTACAGGCCCACGAAAACCCCGATGCCAAGCTGCGGCGTGCCGCCGCCGAAGACCACGCCCAGGGTGGACTCCGCGTTGGTATTGTTCTGCACGTAGTGGCTGATGCTGGACGCTATGTCGTTGGTCGAAGGCGCGGCCGTTGTGTCCGCCGCCTGCGCGGCGATCGCGCCCATGAGGACTACAGCTATAAGCAACAGCGCAAACATTAAAAGCTGATAAGCTTTAGGTTCCCTTTTCATATTCCACCCCTTTTAATGAACTGATAAAGCCTCTTTAAAAGGCTTTTGATTTTTACGATAGGCACGCTCACCGAAAACATGAACCGCCTTATCCCCTCCCGCTGCATCTGGGCGTCATCCTGTTGCCGAATACCTCCTGGCACTATTTCCCTTCCGTGTTATGCGCGTCCTTGGCCAGTGTGCCCATGAGCGCAGGAATGAGAAACTCCAGAAACCCTTCCAGCGTGATGCCATGCTGGGCCGCGTAGGATTTCGCGCCCATCAAGACGCCCAGGGCCAGCCCCATTAACGTCGTTCTCCAGTTTTTCATTATTGCCTCCTTTGTGAGCCCGTAGAGCTTTTTCGCCTCCAGGGCCAGCTTGATTTCAGAAAAAATGTTCATTCCCGTTATATAGCGGGGGCCGGGCATGCACCAGCCCCCTTCCGTGTGGGTTGTCCTTTATCGTCATGCCCGAGGACTGTAATCGGGCATCCACTTTGACGTTTAACCTGGGTTCCCGCCTGCACGGGAATGACGGCCTTAAAACCTGGCTCATGCCTCTGGCCTTTTCCCTTCCCGCAACTCCGCGACGTTCAAGCCGCCCGTGTACTGGAAATGCCCCAAGTCCTTTACCTTCCACCGTCCGCCCCAGGTGAGC
>JAEHJW020000324.1_pt1 | contig 14611 bp, 8 predicted proteins | sample 9271431 | NCBI WGS metagenome assembly JAEHJW02
TTGTTTAGTTATTGGTGGTACAACAACTAGTCTACAAGACCTGAACAGAGATGTTTTTTAGATGGAAGTTGCAGGAGTGGCTACCGCCACTCACACTACGTGTTGCGATTTGGATTAGAGTCTAGGATATATGTTTAGCCTATATCTGTATCAGATATAGGCTACTTAACTAGTGCGAAGCTATTCTTGCCTTTTTTAACAAGGCTGCGGGATTCGATGGTTTGGTCAGCGCTGACTTTGTCACCATTAATTGATATGGCACCAGATTCAATTAAACGGCGGCCTTCACCGTTCGACAGTGCAAAGCCAGCTTCGACAAGGGCTTCAATCAATGTTTTGCCAACAGATACCGTTGGAATTTCGGCTGCTAGCGCTTCGATATCATCATCATTCAAGTCGCTAAATGATGACCCACCGAATAATACGCCGGTCACGCGCTCGACAGATTCACGCCGAGCAGTACCGTGCACCAGGTCAGTCACCGCAACAGCTAGGGCCTTTTGGGCTTCACGAGCGCTTGGGTTAGCAGTTTGACGAGCAGCCAGCGCTTCAATCTCTTCCTTAGATAATAGCGAATAAATCTTTAAGTAGTCGATGACACCAATATCATCGGTGTTGAGCCAGAATTGGTAGAACTTATAAACGCTAGTTTTGGCTGGATCTAACCAAATAGCCCCATCTTCGGATTTGCCAAACTTGACACCTGTCGACTTATTGATGATAAGCGGTATGGAATACACGTGCGCCTCGCGGCCATCTATACGACGTATTAAATCAACGCCAGCGACCGAATTACCCCATTGGTCAGCCCCACAGAGCTGTAAAACAACGTCATGTTCGCGGTTCAGATGCAAGAAGTCGTAACCTTGCATCAGAGAGTAGCTAAACTCGGCGTAACTGATACCGGCACCATCTGCGCCCAGGCGAGCTTGCACGAAATCACGACCCAACATCTGCGACAGTGGCACGTTTTTGCCAACCGTACGCAAGAAATCAATATAATTAATGTCCTTGAACCAGTCATAGTTATCAACAAGTGTAAAATCCTTACCGGCAAAAACAGTGGAGTACTGCGCGGCGATGCCGGCTTTGTTGTGGGCGATCTCGTCAATCGTCTTTAGTTTGCGCTCTTCGGACTTGCCGTCAGGATCACCACCAACAATACCAGTCGCCCCGCCGACCAATAAGTAGGCTTTGTGACCGGCGTTGATAAAATGGCGCACCATCATAGCCGAGGCCAAGTTACCAATCTGCATACTGTCAGCACTTGGATCAACCCCAAAATAGAATGAGATAGGCTGTCCGTCTAATATGGATAAATCTTTAATGGTCGTCTGATTGACGAAGCCGCGCCAGGCTAGCTCTTCGGAAAGTTTCATTCTATCTCCTTTAGTAATACTTCTCTGGTAGTATAGCAAAAGTTGGGTCTTTACGCATCCTAATTGGTGCTATAATAAGTAGTAATATTGCTTATGGGAAATATATAACTGTGGCTAAAAAACCGTTACATTCACGTACACTCAGTGTGTATTCTAACCTGTCTCACCGTCGCAAGACCAAAAAAGACGCCGAATCACGTAAGCGTGCCCAGTATTTGGCAACTTTACCTAAACACCCGGTCAAGAGGTTAATCTACCGTATGCACCCAAGGCGCTTCTTCGCCTATTGGTTTAGTAAGCGTGGCGCGATTATGGCCCTCAAGGTTACCGGTGTCGGCGTGCTTATACTTGGACTGCTGGTTGGTGGTCTATTCGCCTACTTCCGCAAAGACCTTGATAGCATCCAGCCTAGCGAGTTAGCTAAACGCGTGCAATCGACTGTTACCACTTATACCGACCGTAACGGTAATGTATTGTGGGAAGATAAAGGTGATGGGAATTATAAGTTAGTTGTCGCTAGCGCCGATCTAAGCAATTACCTCAAGGAAGCGACTGTTGCAATCGAGGACCGTAACTTCTACAACCATGGCGGCGTCAGTCCGACTGGACTACTACGAGCCGCTATTAATAATGTCATGGGTGGCTCAACCCAGGGTGGCTCGACGCTGACTCAACAACTAGTCAAACAGGTCTTCCTGTCTAATGAAGCGCAGAACCGGGGTATTGGTGGCATACCGCGCAAGATCAAAGAAGTCATCCTATCTATCGAAGTCGAGCGTATGTACAGTAAAGACCAGATTCTCACCCTGTACTTAAACGAATCCCCATATGGTGGCCGTCGTAACGGTGCTGAATCTGGTGCTCAAACTTACTTCGGCAAATCAGCGAAAGACTTAACCGTACCAGAGGCCGCCCTACTAGCTGCCATCCCGCAGGACCCAACCTTATTTGATCCATATAATATCGATGGCCACGATGCCCTGATTGCCAGACAGCATACGGTTATTGACGACATGGTTGAACAAGGCTATATCACCAAGGCCGAGGGCGATGCCGCCAAAGCCTACCCGATCCTTGATCATATTCTGCCACAAGCCACGCAGTATACCGACATTAAAGCCCCTCACTTCGTTCAAATGGTGCGTAGCGAACTAGAGGCCGAGCTGGGCAAGGCAACTGTTGGACAGGGTGGGCTAACAGTTAAAACAACTCTAGACCTGAATGTCCAAAACAAACTTGAAGAAGCAATGAATACGGAATTTAGTAGCAAAGCGCCGGCAATATATGGCTTCTCTAATGGTGCAGCAACCGTTGAAGATACCCAGACCGGGCAAATTATTGCTATGATGGGTAGCCGTCAATATGACTATCCAGGTTTTGGACAAGTCAATGCCGCCACTGCTTATATCCAACCAGGCTCCACGATTAAGCCCCTGGTCTACGCACAACTTTTCCAGCAGAAAGCCTCTGGACAAGCTAGCTTCGGGAGTGGCTCAAAGCTAATCAACAACAGTATTCCTGAAATTTATGGAGCTCCTCTAGCGAATGCTAACGGCGACCCAGAGAACAGTGGCGCGACAACTATTCGCACTGGGCTAGCTAACTCATGGAATATCCCGGCGGTCGAGGCAATGGCAATCAACGGCGTCCAACCCTCAATCAATACAATTCATGAACTAGGCGGTACGAGTTATTGTACTGTCGGCAATGACACGACCGTCCAGCTAGCAGCTGCAATTGGTGGATGTGGTATCAAGCAACTTGACCTAGTTAATGCTTATGCATCGTTGGGTCGTAGCGGTGTCTACAAGCCACAAGCAGACATTCTAAAAGTTACTAATAGCAATGGTGATGTTCTCAAGCAATGGGCCGACACTACTGGCACCCAGGTTGTCAGCCCGCAAGCTGCCTACGTAGTCAGTGATATTTTGCACGACGACAATGCTCGAACCTTTGTCGGTATACATCGCACCGGTATGTATATACCAGGGGTTGACTCGGCTGCCAAGACCGGCACATCTAACGCTGCTAATGCCGCTGGCTCACCAAAGGATATCTGGATGGTGAACTATTCACAGACGCTGACGATGGCCGTCTGGCTGGGAAATCCCGACACTACGCCGCTGCACAATAATGCTACATCAATCGTACCTGGCCAAATGCTCGATACGGTATTGCAGTACGCCTATAAAACAGATTACCAAAATGCTGGTAAGTGGAAGCCTGGCGACTGGATTAGCCAGCCAGCCGGTATTCAACGGATTGGCTGTCGAACTAATACTTTACAAGTAGTGGCTGGTCGACCGGATCAGGGCTGCGGCGAGGTATACCCAAGTTATTGGAATGTCAACCAGGGTCTTACTAATGTTGATTTCGACAGTGCAACTAAGAAGTTGGCAACCACCTGTACACCAAGTAGCCTCAAAGTCACACAGTCAGTTATCAAGATTCCACTTATTTCATCTGTCACACCTAATCAAGCCCTCTACGTTGACCCGAAGGGAACGTATACGCTCGCTGGTAGTCTAGCAGATAGCGCCGGGGACTGTACAAATGCTACTAACACTATTAATGCTCAACCGCCCAACATCGGTACACCGACCTATAGTCAGGTTACCGGCGTTACCGGTAACGCCGGTGGTACCAACGAGACAACACCTGGCGGCAGCAGCTACACCGTTAGCGTCACAGCGAGCGCCAACGGCTCAAACACGATCAGCGCCGTTACCTTTACAATTGCCGGCAAAACCTACCAAGGAGTCGATAGCGGAGCCGGTACCTACACCGCAACCGTCCCAACCAAGCCAACCGCTGGCACCGACTATGCAACCGCGACCGATTCGGCTTCGAATCCAGCAAGTGCCAAGTTCTAGATTTCAATGTAGATAATAATAGCCCAGTCGTGTCTGGGCTATTTAATTTATCGGGTGCCAGTTATTTATTCTGGGTTATTCAGCATGCGAATCAAATCATCTTCGTTTTGTGCTGACGTACGAGGCTTTTTAGACACTTGCTTATAGGGAGCGGTCGGGTTGCCGCTTGGCTGCTGGCGAGGCTGGTATGGTTTACGCGGCGCGCTGGGCTTGTTGGCCCGACTAGCTAGTCGCTGATCGTTGTTATCGCTGTGATATGCAACAGGCGCAGCTACCGCTACCGGCTGCTCAACTACGGCCTCTGGCTTAACGTACGCTTTTTTGGCGGGACGAGCGAGTTTGTCATTTTTATTAAATGAACGATCGGCTGGCTTGCTATGTTCAACTAATTTGGCAAACATCATCTTGCCAGCAGCGGTTTGCAGACTGCGAATAAATTCAATTTCAGCTGTTTGTCCAATAAGCTTGCTAGCGCGTTCTACGACCACCATCGTTCCGTCTGCTAAGTGACCGACGGCCTGGTGTGAATCCTGGCCCTTTTGAGTCAATTCTAGTAGTATCTTTTCGCCTGGTAAATAGGCCATCCTAAGGCTCATCGCTAGGTCATTAACGTTTAATACAACGATGTTCTCGACTTGAGCTACTTTATTCAAATTGTAGTCAATCGTACAGACTGCACCGTTATATTGCTTGGCAAGCTTTAGCAAACGCTCGTCAACACCCTCTTCGGCCTTACTGCCATCCTGAAAGATTTCGACTTTTATGCCGGGCATTTTCTGCAACTCGGTGACAATGTCTAGCCCATGACGAGCCCGACCGCGCTTTTCGGCATCAGCGTTGTCGGCTAGATATTGTAGTTCGCCAATCACACTACGCGGTATGAATAGCGTGTCGCCGCCCATAAAGCCCGATTGAGCGACAGCAATAATACGACCGTCGATGAGGACTGATGTGTCGACAAAGATTGGACGGCCGGCCTTCTTGCTAACAGATTTCTTGGTATTAACGGCAACCAAATAGGTGGCCTCAGCTGCAATGATTAGCAGCAAAGCGATTGATAATATTTCCATAATTTTTCCTTACTTTTGTAAATAGTCGATGAGCGCCGTACGCAAATCACCAACTCCTTTGATAAATGAATTCTTGTTGTGGGTCATTGGCGCGATCGCCTGCATAAATCCCAACTTCTTGGCTTCTTGGATGCGTCTATCGGCGGATTGGGCTGAGCGCAGCTCGCCCCCCAACCCAACTTCTCCGAAAACAACAACCCCGTCGTCAATTCTACGACCTGCCGCAGCACTAGCTATCGCCATACAGATAGCTAAATCGGCTGCCTGGTCATTAATTTTGATACCGCCGACGACATTGATATAGATATCTTTGTCTGATAAATTCAATTTTGTTCGTCGCTCCAAGACAGCGATGAGAAGATTGAGACGGTTCAAATCAAAACCAGAGGCAGTACGCTTAGGATAACCGAAACTGGTCGGATTTACAAGCGCTTGAATCTCAACCAGGAGTGGTCGGTTACCCTCCAGTGTAGCTAGCACGACTGAACCATCGGCATTTTGACGCTCCGCCAGAAGGGCAGCCGAAGGGTTTTCGACCAAGCGCAAACCCTCTTCGTACATCTCGAAAATCGCCGCCTCGCTGGTTGAACCAAACCTGTTTTTGACAGCTCGAACAACCTTAAAACCACCATAACGATCACCCTCAAATTGCAGTACCACATCTACAAGGTGCTCTAAAACTTTCGGTCCAGCGATACTACCTTCTTTGGTAACGTGTCCGACCAGCACAACTGCCGCGCCAGCATCTTTGGCAGCCCGAATAATGACGTTGCTACTGTTGGTGATTTGGCTCACAGTGCCAGGCGCTGAGGTGATTTCATCGAGCGCCAGAGTCTGAATTGAATCAATAATTACAAATTTGTATTGACCAGATCGAATCGTCGCCGCAATGTCATCAGCGCTCGTACTAGCAATAAAGTTCAATTGTTCACTCTTTTCAGCACCCAGACGTTCGGCGCGCAACTTGACCTGACTCGACGACTCTTCACCACTAGCATATAAAACCGATGTTGTTTGCGCCACATGAGCACTAACCTGTAAAAGTAATGTACTTTTACCAATGCCAGGTTGACCTGCCATCAATATAACGCCACCGGGTAGGATACCGCCGCCCAACACATCATCTAGGTCAACAAAACCAGTCTGGAGGCGCCTGGTGCTATCTTCGGCGCTAATCGAGCGTAGCGTCTGGGGAGTTAGTACGCGGCCCGAGGCGGCACTTTTCGCAACAGCCGACTTACCGACACCAATCACCGCTTGTTCAACAAGCGTATTCCATTCACCACAGTTCTCGCATTTACCCGTCCACTTGCCGTACGAGGTGCCACAGTTTTGGCAAACGAATTGTGATCTAGACTTTACCATTACATCTCAGTATAACGCAGGCGAAGCGCATATAATAGCGCTACAGGCTCGGCGCAGACGTAAGAGTGCTATCAATACTAGCCGTTAGCTGATTAGAGTGAATCACTAGTTGATTATACTGGGCAAGTTTAGTCTTGTAATTAGATACTTCGCTATCAATCGCCGCTCGTGTCGCATTGAGTTGATCGACTTGTGCCAAAAGTTCAGCCCGCTTGGTATTATAAGCGTTAACCTCTGCGACGCTCGTCCGATCAACCGAACTAGCACTAGCGTTCAATGCATCAATCTGGTCGCTCAAGCTAGTCACGGCGGCATTATATTGCGCAACATCAGCATTAATCTTGGTCACCAATGCGTTTAATTCGCTAGCCAAGGCCTTAGATTGCGCATCCAGCGACGTAAAGACTGCGCTATAGGCTGCGTGCAAAGCCGTAACTTTCTGACGATCCGTGAAATAACGCGCGTAATATTGCTCTAAATCAGGACTTAGGTTAGCAAATTCCGTGCCCAGAATAGAGTGTAATTCGTTCAGGCGCTCACCTGGTTCATTCTTGCTGTAATAGGCCATCCTGGACGCTAGATCTGGGGTTACAATCTTGGGATATTCGGCATCTAACATAGCACCAATCTTAGCTTTTTCGCCATCACTTAATCGATCCCAAGCAGCGTGCAGCATCTCGTGAGCCGCCGTAACCTCTTCAATGCCATTCAGCTCGCTATTGTTCACATCATAAATATATATCTTACGATTAGCGTAACATCCAAGGATAGCGTTATTCGCTTCTAATCTGGCGCAATTAGCATTAAAAGTCTGGGCGGTATCAACCGTTGCGTCGCTCGTATATAGATAGAACTTACCGGTATCAGACAAACCAGCCTCGGCGCTAATATTGGCGATGGCAGCTGACGGTTTATACTGCCAGGCATTCCATTGATCATAGATCGCCTGACGGTTCAAAACAGCCGCAACCGACAGCCCCAATAACAGCACGCTAATAATCGATGAGACGACAGCTCCGCCGCGACTATTAGACTTCGTTTTCAACTTTGACCTCAATTAAACCGTTCTTCGCCTCGACGGTTAGAACCGTCCCCTTGTCATACTCATCAGCTAAAATACCATCAGCAATTTGATGCTCGAGTAGGTCCTGGATCGTTCGTCTGAGCGGGCGGGCGCCAAACTTCTCATCATAACCACGGTCAATTAATAGGCGCTTAGCGGATGGCTTGATGACTAAATGAATACCTTTGTGGATTAGTCTGTCCTGGAGCTCATTTATGAGGTTGTCGAAGATCTTGCCAATCTCTTTGCGGGTTAAGGCCCGGAAAGTCACGATGGCGTCAAAACGATTGATTAGCTCTGGGCGCATTAGTTTTGATAAGGCCTCTTTCGTTGCGGCTGCATTCTCATCGTGAACCTCATCTAAGGCCTGCTGGTCAGACGACGACTTCGCGTGAAAGCCCAGGCTTGATTCTTTCATTAAGCGATCAGCGCCGAGGTTGCTAGTCAGGATAATGATCGCATTACTAAAGTCTACCTTGTGCCCCTTGGCGTCAGTGAGCGTTCCGTCCTCTAATATTTGCAAGAGTAGATTAAAGACATCACGATGCGCTTTTTCAATTTCGTCAAACAAGACCACGCTATAGGGCTGGCGCTTAATTTTGTCCGTTAACTGGCCACCGTCGTCATAACCAACATAGCCAGCTGGCGCCCCTAACAACCGACTGGTATTGTGGCGCTCGCCAAACTCGCTCATATCGATCTTGATTAACGCTTCTTCGCTACCGAATACTTCACGTGCAAGAACTTTCGCTAGCTCGGTTTTGCCAACACCTGTCGGCCCCATGAAGACGAATGAGCCAATTGGACGACTGCTGCTGGCGACGCCGCTGCGACTACGGCGAATTGCACTAGCGACCTTTTCGACAGCTTCCTTTTGACCAATAATGTACTTGCCCAGATGTTGCTCGAGATGCCGTAGTAATTTAGCCTCCGACTTACGAACGCGGCTCACCGGAATGCCAGTCATCGAAGCAATCGCATGCGCAACATCGTCATCAGTCAAAACAATTGGGGTTTTCTTATCGAACTCTTGACGCGTCTCTTCGAGTTTTGAAGTCAACTGACTAATGCGGGTTTTATACAAGGCCGCACGCTCATAATCCTCACCTACAGCCGCTTCTTCCATCTTTTCATTTAAGTTTTTGAGTTGTTTCATATAGTCACGAATCTTGCTTGGCTTTTGGCCAGACTTAACTCGTACCAGTGCTGAGGCTTCGTCAATGACATCAATCGCCTTGTCTGGCATAAAGCGCTCACTGACGTAGCGATCAGCCATATAAACAGCGTTCTCCAGGACTTCATCGGTCATACTGACTCCGTGGTGACGTTCGTAATGTGGTCGCAGACCTTTCACAATGGCGATTGTGTCCTTCATTTTTGGCTCAGCTACCACAATTGCCTGCAGTCGGCGCTCCAGAGCAGTATCTTTCTCGATATGCTTGCGGTATTCTTCCAGCGTCGTAGCGCCAATCAGCTGCAGTTTACCGCGCGCTAAGACTGGTTTCAAAATATTGGCTGCGTCTAACGCACCTTCAGCAGCGCCGGCTCCAACTAATAGATGTAGCTCATCGATAAAGACAATGACGTTTTTTTGATCCTGTAGTTCCGAGATAACATTTTTGAGACGCTCCTCAAACTCACCACGGTATTTGGTGCCCGCAATCATGCTAGCTAAATCTAGCTGCACAAGTCGTTTATCAAGCAGATGGTCTGGCACGTCTTCGTGAACTATGCGCTGGGCTAGACCTTCTACGATGGCGGTTTTACCAACACCAGGTTCACCAATTAGAACTGGGTTATTCTTGGTGCGACGGCTCAGAATAGTGACCATACGTTCCTGTTCGTTATCGCGCCCAATCACGGGATCCAGTTTGCCCGATTTTGCTAATGCCGTTAGGTCAGTGCCATAGATCTCAAGAGCGCCTTTGCGTTTAGGTTGTTTCTTGGTTTTAGTCTGGCCGTTACTATCAACGTCATATAGGTCGTTTTGACGATCAAAAAACTCTTCCAAATCGGCCGTTAACTCGGGAATATCAACATTCATATCGCGCAGCAAAACCGTCGCTCGGGCATTTTTCTGGGTCAAGATACTATAGACAATATGTTCGGTGCCCAAGTAATCCTGATGGAATTCTTGCGCAATCTCCCAGCCTAATTTGAGAGTCAGTTTGGCTGTTTCACTTAGTCCCTTTGCTCCAGCACTAATAATGGTCGTAATTGGTACTAAATTTAAAGCCACCTGGGCTCGTTCGAGGGTAACACCGGCATCAGCTAATAGCTTGGCACCGACCGATGAGCCCTGCGCTAAAACACCTAATAATAAATGCTCAGTACCGATATAAGGGCTATTGTAACCCTGAGCAATGATATTAGCGTGGTGCAGACTGGTCCGAGCATTATCGGTCAGATGTGATACAAATTCTGCGAAATCATCAGACATAATATTATTATCTATCCTCCCATAGTAAAAGCGCAAGCAAATTACGATTCATGTAGCACTTTTATATATCTAGTATAGCAAAACTAGCACTCGGGTCAATAGAGTGCTAGTTAATTATGTCGGCATCACCAAACTGACTACTATACAGCTTGGCGTAGAAACCATTGTTTTTGATGAGTTGATCGTGTGTCCCCTGCTCAACAATATTGCCAGCCTGCATCACTAGAATCAGGTCGGCATTCCGGATTGTCGACAGCCGGTGCGCAATCACAAAACTAGTTCTGCCAAGCGTCAGCTTGTTCATGGCTGATTGGATCAACGCCTCGGTACGCGTGTCCACCGAGCTGGTCGCTTCGTCAAGGATTAGCATCGGCGCATTAGCTAGCATCGCTCGGGCAATTGTCAGTAATTGCTTTTCACCCGCCGAGATATTATCAGCGTCTTCGCCCAGAATGGTATCATAACCGGCTGGTAGGGTTTTAATAAAGTGATCAACGTGCGCCGCTTTGGCAGCCTCAATGATCGCCGAGCGCGACACATGGTCTCTGCCATAGGCAATATTATCGGCAATCGTTCCATTGAATAGCCACGTATCCTGCAGCACCATACCAAATAGCTGTCGCACCGCAGCACGCTCGACAGACCGACTATTAACATTGTCAATTAGAATTGCACCGTCGTCAATTTCATAGAAGCGCATCAATAAGTTAACAATTGTTGTCTTGCCGGCGCCAGTTGGACCAACAATGGCTACTTTTTGGCCAGGCTTAATCTCCGCGCTAAAATTATTAACAACTAAAGTACCGGGGTTGTAGCTAAATGACACGTTCTCGAACCGAACTGCACCCTTGATCTTGACAGGTAGCTGGGCAGTGATTTCATACTTAACATCTTCGGCTTCATCCAAGAAGTCAAAAACACGCTCGCCAGCCGCAACAGTAGCCTGCATCACATTCGCCACGTTGGCGGTCTGCATGATTGGTTGCGTGAATTGGTTCATATACTGGATAAAGGCTTGAATATCACCGATACCCAGCCGCCCATTAATCGCTAGCCAGCCACCCAGAACTGCCACGCCGACAAAACCAAGATTGCCAATAAATTGCATAATTGGCATCAATAAACCTGATGTAAACTGCGCCTTCCAGCCATCTTTAAATAATTGATGGTTGATCTGTGCGAACTTATCAATCGATTGACGCTCGCCGTTGTAGGTCCGCATCACGACATGACCGGAGAACATTTCTTCAATATGACCGTCTAACTTACCTAGACTAGCTTGTTGACCGACAAAGAAACCCTGTGAACTCTTCACAATAAGCGACAGAACGCCTAGACTGAGCGGCAATATCACTAGAGCAACTATCGTTAACTGCCAACTAATAGTGAACATCATAACCAAGATGCCAATAATCGTTATGATCGAAGTAATAATCTGCGTAGCACTTTGATTCAAACTCTGACTGATCGTGTCGACATCATTCGTAACCCGACTAATCACCTCACCATAGGAATGTTTATCAAAATAACTAAGTGGCATACGATTTATCTTGCGCGATATATCCTGACGCAAGCGATAGACCAAGTTCTGGCTCACGCTCGTCATAACCCAGCCCAAGATATAGCTAAACAGCGCACTAAGCACATACAGACCAATCAGCCAAAACGCAATAATGGCAATATCATTAAAGTTAATACCTGGTCGGCCATGAGAGAAATCAATCGTCTTGAGTTGAGCCAGCTGCGCTGACGGTATCTTGTCTGAGACGCTTGCCGGCATCCGATCAACCAGTTGGGCGCCTGTTGTATTAGCTGGCAAGCTGACGCCACGCGGCAAGGACGCGATGACTTTGTCGTATGCCTGACCAGCCACAAAGCCATCAACGATATCATTCGTCATATTACCCAGCAGGCGCGGACTGACAATTGCAAAAACCGTACTAGTAACCGCAAAAAAGACCACGATTGATAGCTTAAAGGTATACGGTTTTAAATACTTACCAAACTTGCGCAGCGTCGCCTTGGTGTGTATGGGTTTAGCCCCGGGGACACCAATCATACCGCCAGGTCCACCACCGCCAAAACCTCGTCTCATATTTGGTTGTTTCTGTGGGTTCATGCTACGACCTCGGCTATTTCTGCGCTGGTTAATTGTGACTCAACAATTTCACGATACACATCAGATACTTTCAAGAGTTCACTGTGCGTGCCACATCCGACGACCCGACCGTTATCCATAACGATAATCTGATCGGCATTAATGACACTACTAATACGCTGCGCAACGATAATCACCGTCTTGCCTTTGGTTTCGGTAACGAGCGCCCGACGCAAGGCGGCGTCAGTCGTAGCGTCAAGCGCCGAGAAGCTATCGTCAAAGACATAAACTTGGGGTTTTTTGGCAATTGCCCGAGCAATCGACAAACGCTGCTTTTGACCACCAGATAAGTCTGTGCCGCCTCGCGCAATGCGGCTCTTGTAGGTTTGTGGCAGACCATCGATAAACTCTGACGCCTGGGCTACAGTCGCAGCATGGATAACATCGGACATCGATAGCTTATTACCGTATTTAATATTACTAGCGACCGTACCGGAGAATACTGTTGCCTTTTGAGCCACAAACCCAATGCGCTCCCGCACGTCGGACTGTTTGGCATGACGAATGTCGACACCATCTAACAGCACAGCGCCGCCCGTCACATCGTACAAGCGCGGTATTAGATTGACCAAAGTTGACTTGCCGCTACCAGTACCGCCCACGATTGCTGTCGTTTGGCCCGGTTTGGCAATAAACGATACATGTGACAGTACGGGCTCGGCGGAATCATGATACATAAAATCAACGTCTCTAAACTCCAGTTCGCCACGACCCGTATCTGGTAAAACAACTGGATGAGCTGGATCATTGATCGTTGGCTCGCTACTAAGCACTTCGTTAATCCGATTAGCTGATACTAATGCGCGCGGTACCAGAATAAACATAAAAGACAACATCAAGAACGCCGAGACCGCCTGAACCGAATACTGCATAAAGGCCATCATACTACCAAGCTGTAAATCACCACTGCCAACATAATGTGCGCCAATCCAAATCACCGCCAGTGAGGTCATACTCATGATCAGCATCATCGTAGGCTGCAAAATAATCATTGCCCTGTTAACGAACAAATTCAGTCGCACCGATGATTGATTGGCTTTATCGAATTTTACCTCTTCATACGATTCTTTATGAAAAGCGCGTATCACCCGGGCGCCAGTCAAGATTTCGCGCGTCACCAAGCCCAGACGATCAACCAATTGTTGAATTTGCTTAAATTTCGGTACCACAATAATAAACAACACCGTAATCACCATCACCAACGCCACAATCGAGACGACCATAATCCAAGACATTTGTGGCGCCAGTTGATAAGCTTTGATAATTGCCCCCACACCCATAAACGGTGCGACCAAGGCCATGCGCAGCAGCAAAACGAACGTTTGCTGCAATTGTTGCATATCGTTGGTGGCACGAGTGATAAGTGATGCTGTCGAGAACGTATTAAATTCGTGTAGTGAAAAGTGTTCAACCTGCTCAAACAAGGCCAATCTAAGTCGGCGGACGAAACCAGTCGCAATACGCGACGCCACAAAACCCACACCAACGGTACACAAACCACCAAAAAGCGTAATCAGCAACATCCAAAGGCCGGTCTGCCAGACATAACCGCTATTCTGGGCGACGATACCATTGTTAATAATGTTAGCCATGTAGTCTGGCAAACTTAAAGTAACGGCCGTCTGACCATAAACAAGCCCAATTAGGACTACGAACCACAAAACGTATGGAACAAGATACGGAATTAGTTTACGCATAATATATAGACTAGTATAGTCTATAGTTTGTGATTTTGCTTATTCCTCAGTAGATTGTTCAACGGCATCGAGTAAGCTGTCTTCGATGTTTTTCTTTGGCGCAGGCGCGGCGGCCTTGACAGTAGCGGCGGCTTCGATATCCAGCTCGTAGCCTGTTAGGCGACTCGCTAGGCGGACATTTTGGCCAGAGCGGCCGATGGCAATCGACTGCTGGTCTTCATTAACGTAAACGGTAGCCCGTTTGTCGCCTTCGTTAATGACAACTTTGGCAACTTCAGCAGGACTAAGGGCGTTTTTAATAAATTGTTCTTTGTTGTCGTCGAATGTAATGATGTCAATCTTTTCCTGATCGCCAATCTCATTCATAACTGCCTGAACACGCGTGCCGTGCCCACCAACGAATGTACCAACTGGATCAATACCAGGTACGGTACTAGCGACAGCTAATTTAGTGCGTCGACCAGCTTCACGAGCAATCGCTTTGATCTCAACAGCGCCACTATCAAGTTCTGGTACTTCCTGGCGGAATAGGTAAGCGACAAATTCTTCATTGCCGCGGCTCAAAA
>JAEHJW020001146.1_pt1 | contig 14596 bp, 14 predicted proteins | sample 9271431 | NCBI WGS metagenome assembly JAEHJW02
GTGGATCGGTGTTGAAAAGACTATGCGTCCGGCATAGCGCAAGGCCCTCGCCTACGCCAAGCCGATTTTCGCGCGACGCGGAGCCGTTGGGAAAAGCCCGCGCGAAAAGGACAGCATTCGTGATGTCAATTTGCCCGCTCCAGAAGTCCCGCAATCTTCTTGAGTCCGGCGCGCGGTTTCACGGAAGCGGGAGCCTGTGTCCGCGAGAAGAACTGAGAATCCTCCTGAAGAATGGAGCCGCAAGCCATATCCTCGAAAGCGTTGGTGTTTTGAAAATGCGGGACGCCCCGAACGGATATCGAACCTCTCCAGTTCCGCGTTCGAGGAGCCGAAAAGGCTTCGACGGCTCACACGGCTGGCATCGCTACGGAGAGCAATGCTTATTGTGCGCGGCGCGAAACGCCACGGCCGCCGACAACTCACGATTTTCTGGATTTATGGTACCGCCACCCCGGCTCGAACGGGGGACCTCTAGATCCACAATCTAGCCGCATAGGATTTCTTCACGTTTACCGAGATGCCAGACTCGGAAAAAATCACGTAAAAACAGCGCAAGTTGATTTCGGTTGATTTCTGATAGTTTCCCGCGTTACCCTTAATTTGCTTACCAGGTGCTTACCAAGAAAACATTCTAAGGGTCAGCCGATGGCGAAAGGTCGCATTTCGAAAAGCGCCGTGGACGCCCTGAGGTGCTCCCAGGGCAAGAATTATGAATTTTTGTGGGACAGCGCGCTGGCCGGGTTCGGCGTCAAAGCCTATCGGTCGGGTCGGAAGACCTACGTCGCGCAATTTCGCCAGCATGGGCGATCGCGCCGTGTCGACATTGGTGAGCACGGCCGACTGACACCCGACCAGGCGAGATCGCAGGCAAAGAAAATCCTCGGCGACGCCGAAAGGGGCGTCGATATAGCTAAGGACCGACGAGAGGCGCGGGCTGTCAAGACGCTGCGTGAAGCGGCTGACGCCTTCCTGGAAGACAAAGAGGGGAAGCTCGCGCCTGGCACGCTGGCGCAATACAAGATCTGCTTCGATCACGCTTTGCCGTCATTGGGCGCGCGGCGCTTGTCCGATCTCAAAACCGCAGACCTGGCGCAGCTACATCGAAAAATGGCGAAGACGCCGCGCGCGGCTAATCACATGCTCGCAGCCATGTCTGCGCTCTGGGGCTGGCTTGCCAAGCGCAAGGAAGTCTCCGGCGCTGACAGCCCGGCCAAGGGCGTTGATCGGTTCCCGGAGGAAGGGCGCGAGCGCTTTTTGACCTCAGCGGAACTGACCCGTCTCGGCGGCGCGCTACGCGAGGCTGAAACAATCGGTCTGCCGTGGAGCACGCTGCGACAGGACGCCCGCGGGCCAAAAGAAGAGGCGAATAAGCGGACGAAGATCGATCCGTCGGCGGTCGGCGCGATCCGACTCCTGCTCCTCACCGGAGCCCGTCTCCGCGAGATCCTGCATCTCGAATGGTCGATGGTCGACCTCGAACGAGGAATGCTCCATCTGCCGACGTCCAAGACCGGCCGCAAGTCGATCATCCTCGGCGCTGGCGCGCTTTCGCTCCTGGCGTCGCTGCCGCGCGTCGAAGGAAGTCCGTTTGTGCACCCCGGACGAAATCTGAAAAAGCCGCGCGCGGACCTCAAAAAACCATGGGCCGCGGTCTGCCGCGCTGCCGCGATCGAAGGCGTTCGCATCCATGACTTGCGCCATTCGTTCGCCAGTGTCGGCGCCGGCGGCGGACTGAGCCTTCCTGTCATCGGCGCCCTATTGGGTCACGCCTCTCCGGATATGACGGCGCGGTATGCGCATCTCGCCAACGATCCTGCCAGGCGCGCGGCCGACGCCATTAACGCGACGATAACAGCTGCGATGAACGGGGAAAAGGGAGCGGAAATTATTCCGCTGGTATCGAAGACGAAATAGAATCCATTTGCGGGGATAGTCCGGCCAGACGAAAGCCGATAAGCCCATCGGTTTCCCCGCGCCTCTCAGGGCTTCGCGAGGGCTCGCGATGGTTGAACTGCCGTTTCTTACGCTTGAGCAGGCCTATCTCAGGGCATGCGCTAATCACGCGAATCTGGATCGAGCTACGTTCTTGAACGAGCTGCGCTCGCACCACGCAATAGGCGCGCTCAAGATAACCGGGATGCCATACACGTGGGTCAGGCTTCCTCCGCCCAGTCCCGGCACGTGCGCGAGCGCAAGCGCAACGCCGCCCACGTTGGGCATGCGCCAAGAGATACCGCCAGAGCAGGCGGCGAGCATGTATCCGAGTTTTGATAAAGGTGGAATCTATACGGATGGAATCTTGCGTTTGAGCAACCGGCCCAGTTTTCGCTGGAATGACATTGTCCTGGCGACGGCCGATATCGATCGGCTTTGGCCTCTGAAGCCTATCGGCGTCGATCTTCACGGCCTGATTCGCGCGGAAATCAAACATAACGGCCGCGCCATTTCTCAAAATAGAGCTGAAAAAATTGCGCGGCAGAATGGCGCGAAAGAGAACCGAGAAAAAATTCGCGAAACGCTCAAGGCGATCCAAGGCCCGCAAAAATCTGGTCCGAAAGGACCGCGAAAAAATCGCGCCGCGCCTCCGGCGTGATTTTGCGTGATTGCATTTTTAGACACGCGTTAAAATGTGAATAAATTCCTTTGTCGACCCCGGCCATGTCCGGGAAATTTCCGTAAGAGCGTCGACAATGGATCTGACCTTCCTGCGCCGCGATGATGCGGCCGAATATCTCAAGAAGAAATACGGATTTGGGTCCGCCCGCACGCTCGCTAAGGGCGTTGTGACTGGCGACACCCCAGAATTTCGCAAGGCTGGACGTCCGGTTCTTTATGAGCCGGCCGCCCTCGATCGTTGGGCGCTGGCGAAAATTTCACCGCCTCGTCGATCGTCGTCAGACACCGCCTCGACGTCCGAGGCGAGTGAATAATCGTGGACCACAAAAGTGCGAAGCCGCCCCTTTGCGATCAGGGACGGCTTCCGGATTCGTTCGAAAGCTTGCCGGCGTCGAACGGTTCCGAGAATGACACAAACCAAGAATCGCCTCAACAAATTCGCGCCGCCTGGCTTGGGCGCCGCGCTCGCGTTCCCGCCGCTCTTGCCTCGATTCTCGCGCCGTTTGCCTTCGGATCGGAGGCGTCGCGATGAAAAAATCCCGCAAAAAAATCTTCGTCGCAGCGGACGAGAACTACCACACCACCGTGTACGATGGCCTTCGCTATCTTGGCCGCTTCTGTCCGCGTCACAACGGCCTGGTGGCCTATGGCGCCCGCGGGCATCGTCTGGGCGTGTTCGCGACGAAGGACGCCGCGAGGCGGGCGATCATCGATGCGGCAGAGCCGAACGCAACGGGAAAGGCGCGAAAATGACGCGCCGCCCCTCGATCGATTTTTCTCACATCGCGCGCTCGGCGCTCCCCTCTTCAGTCTCGATTTGCGAGCGCTGGCTTCCGGGCGGCCGATTGGAAGGCCGGGAATGGGTCGCGCGGAATCCCAAGCGCGCCGACCATTGCGCCGGATCGTTCAAGGTCAATACGGCGACGGGCCGATGGTCGGACTTCGCGACCGGCGACCGCGGCGGCGACCTGGTCAGCCTTTGCGCTTTCCTGTTCGATCTGGACCAGGCGGAAGCGGCGCGCCGGCTCGCCCAGATGATCGGAGTCGATCCGCATGGTTGACTCCGATCCATTTGCGCCGCTGCCAGGCGCCAAGGCCGGATCGATCGCATCCGGTTCCGACGTCGACGCCGATCGCGCTACCAAGATCGCCGCCGCCCGCGCCATATGGGAAGCTGCTGGCTCGATCATCGGAAGCCCAGCTGAGGATTACTTACGGGAACGTCGGATTGATCCTCTCGACCTCGCGCCCGATATAGTGCGCTGGCACGCCGCCAAGCGAACAATGGTTGTGCCGGCTGTCGGCGTCGACCGCCGGATCGTCGCAATCCAGCGTCTCTATTTTGACCGCGACGGGGCGGTCGCCACAGTCACAAATAAGCATGGCAAACAGAAAAAGCATCGCCTCTCGAAAGGCCAGATCAGAGGCGCAGCATTAACTATTCCTGGGCGCACGGGGGAAGAAATCATTATCGCCGGGGGCGCCGAGAAGGCGATGGCCTGTTATCTGGCGACCGGCGCTCCATGCCTCGGAATTTTAGGCGAAGGCATGATGGAATCGGCGCCGCTTGTAGCTCGTGCCCCTGTCGTCATCATGCAGGACTCTGACGAGAGCGGCATCGGGCAGACAGCGGCGGTCAAAGCGGCAATCGCCCTCGCGAAAGCCGGCCACAAAGTCAGAATCGCACGTCCTCCTGAAGGTTTTGACGTCAATGACGTGCTTGAGCGCGCAAAGACGGTTGAATCAGGACTTCAGGCAATCGCGGCGTTGATCAGCGCAGCCGAGGCCTTCAGGCTGCCAGAGGCGGCGCGCCCTTTGACGGATGAAGGTTCAGAAGCGCCGGAGAAGCGGCCCCGCACGCCGGAGGCGTTGGTCGCTCTCGCGCAGCATTTCAAATTCTGGGTGTCGACCGACGGAGAAGCCTTCGCCGAGATCCGCGAAGGACAGCGCGCCCGAAACGTCCCGATTTCGTCTGAAACGTTCAAACGAATTCTCACCATCAAGGCCTACGGCGCCACCCATCAATTGCCGAGCGCGTCCGCCATCGACCAGGCGGCGAGATATTACGCGGCGCGGGCCATGCTCGACGGCGAAAAATGCAAGGCCTGGAATCGCGTCGGGACGCGGGACGGCAAGGTCTATATCGACCTCGCCGACCAGCGGGGCCAGGTCATCGAAATTTCCGCCGCTGGCGTCCAAATCATCTCCGGCGGCGGATTGCCATTCGTCGCGTCCGAGATGATGCAGCCGCTTTGCGAGCCGGTCCTCGATCTCGACAGCGATCGCCCGATCGACGAGTTGAGGCGCTTTCTCAACGTCGAAGGCGATGACGATTTTGCCCTTATCGTCGGCTGGCTCGTCATGGCCCTTTCCGGTCGCGGACCTTATCCTATCCTGCTCATCAAGGCTGAACATGGAAGCGGGAAAACCTGGCTGGCTTCCGTCCTCTCGAGCCTGGTCGATCCGTGCAAGCCTTCTGTCTTCGCCCTTCCGGAGAAGGTCCGCGACCTGGTCGCGATCCTACAGAACCGCCACGGAATTTTTCTCGATAATGTGTCGTTCATCAGCGCCGAGGCGAGCGATGCGATCTGCGTCGCCGCCTATGGCCAGGGGCTGCTCTATCGCAAGCTCCATACGGACAGCGCTGTCAACGTTTTTGACGATGCGCGCCCGATCGCCCTCAACGGAATCGAAGATCTGGCGCGGCGCCACGATCTCGCCTCGCGCGGCCTATTTATCCGTCTCAAGCCGCTGGCCGACGCCGATCGGCGCCCAGATGACGAATTGGAGCGCGATTGGGATGACGCCCGCCCGCGCATCCTTGGCGCGCTGTGCTACGCGGTCGCGAGCGTTCTTCGCAACACTGGCAAACACAGAGTTTTGGCCGCCGGCCGCATGGCGCAATTCCAGAAGTTCGCCGCGGCCGCCGAACCAGGTCTCGGCTTTGCGCCCGGAACCTTCGCCGACGCCTATGCGCGCAACCAGATTTGCGCCGAGAACGTTGCTTTCGAAAACGACCTGGTCGCGGTCGCCGTGCGCGACATGATGGACGCCGACGCGCTGGACAATTGGAGCGGAACGCCGACGCGGCTGCTCGAAAAGCTCGATGCGATGGTCTCGGAAAAGGTGCGCCTGTCGCGCGAATGGCCGCGCAATGCGGTTTCGCTCGGCCGCCATCACGACCGCTGCAAAAAGATCCTTCGAAGCAAGGGAATCGACTGGCGCAGTTCGAAGTCCGGCGCGCGGACCTACACGATCACGCGCATCAAGACGGCTTGAGAGTCCATGACCGGCCCCGAGGAAGACGTTGTTGCGCGCATTGCCGCCCTTCTGGCGCGGCTGAGCGCATCCACGATCGTCGCGTTGGTCGAAACCGAGGGGCGCCGCCGCGCGGACGCGGAAATGCTCGAGCGCGCGCTCATGGGCTGGATAGAGATTGCAGCCGAGCGCACGGGCGACGGGCGCTGGCGTCGCGCCCTCAAGGCCATTCACGGGCGGAGAAGCGGGCGCCCCGCGATCGACGATTATCCTTTGCTTGCGAAGATGCGCGCCTTTCTCGCCGAAGGCGTGGCCGCTTCCCCGCGGGCGGCGTCGCGCATGGTCGCCGCTGATGCGCTTCGCATGTCGCAGCCTTGGTATGTCGAAGCTCTCGCCAAGCGCTTGCACAGAAAATATTCGAGATCACTTGGAACAAAATATTAAATTCCATGCAGCGCGCCAAAGTCTCTCCTAGCATCTGAATCAGCGATTTCACGCCGACTCCAAAATTGCGAGGGACACTGAGACATGCTGGCGAACAAAACGGCGGATGCGAGTGCGTCCCGGACGGAAATAACCTTTTTCGACGTGGCGCCGGAACATGCGGCCGTCGTGCGGAAGCTTTCGGAGCTCTGCGACCGCGAATCGAAGCTCCTTGCCGAGATGAATGAAATCACGGCCCACGTCCATCGCCGCGCGGCGCGGCAGCAGACGTCGGTGCCCCCATACTTCTTCCAGCGCCGGCGGGCGGGGGCGCCGCCTGTTGTCGTCGAAGTGACCCCAAAGGCAAAGGCGCTCCTCGGCGAGCTCGCCCCCGACGCGAAAACGATTAGCGCCACGCCGACACCGATCAACGATCCCGATTACGATGCGTTGCAAGATCGGGCCGACGAGCTCGACGCTGTCCGCGAAGCAATCTCCGCGCTCCGCGACCGGCCGCGCGGCGAGCGGTACAGCGTTTGGCAACGGACGCACGCCGAGGGCTCGGCCGCCTTCTGCGCCGTCATAGCGCCCCGGTACGCGGCAGTGGCCAGCGACTATTTGCGCGCCCTGATCGCCCTCGGCGTGGCGCATGTCGCCCACGAAGACTTCATGAAGGCGCGCCTGGCGGGCGTCGCCCTGGAATCGCTGCGGCCGCTTCCGTTGCTCGATCAACTCGGAGACCCCCGAGAAAAAACATCGCCGATGCGGCGGCTGCTTGCCTGGGCAATCGAGACCGGGCGCCTGGGCCCCGACGAGATTCCGGCCGCCTGGAATCACAGCAAATGAAACCACTTCCGAACGGTCCTCTTGGCAGTGGCCGCCGTTCGGCGCGCCCTCGGCAGGTCGCCGAGGGCGCAACCTTTTGCCGTCTTGGCCTTCGGCAAGCCGCCTACGCGCCAAAGTGGCGCAAACACATGGAGATTGAATAATGGCGACCGTTGCCAAGGACCTCCGACAAAAGCGCGCCAAGCTCGTTGAAGACGCCCGCGCCGTCATCGACCGGCCGAACCCCGGCGCCGCGGCGTTTGCGCGTTTTGACGCGATGCTGGCCGAGTCGGACCGCATCAAGGCCCAGATCGATCGCATCGAGCGCGCCGACGAAGTCGACCGCTTCCTGAATTCGTCTCTGGTGAGCCGCGCCCGCGCCAGTGGCCGGTCCGCCGCCGAACAATATGATCTGGAAGAAGGCGCATCGCGCGCCTTCAATAAATTCATGCGGTTCGGCGCCGAAAAGTTGACGGACGAAGAGCTGAGGGTTCTCAACAACCGGCGCCCCGCCATTCAGAATTCCGGCCTGGTCGAAGGAACGGGAACGGCGGGCGGCTATACCGTGCCGACAGGCTTCTATCGCAAGCTGATCGACGCCCAGCTTGCCTACGGCGGCATGATGGCGCCCGGCGTGTCGACCATTGTCGACACTGCGACCGGCAACACTATGCCCATCCCGACCGACAATGACACCGGCAACGTCGGGTTCATCGTCGGAGAAAACGTCCAGGTCACGGACGTTGACGCGCCCTTCGGCCAGGTCAGCCTCGGCGCTTATATGTACACGTCGGGCATCCAGAAAGTCAGCCTGCAACTCTTGCAGGACTCTGCCTTCGACCTCGAATCGTGGCTCTCGGAAAAGCTCGGCGTCCGCATCGCTCGCGCGGCGAACGCCCATTTCACCACCGGGACCGGCACCGGCCAGCCGCAGGGCGTCTTGGGCGGCGCGACGCTCGGAACGACCGGCGCCACCGGCCAGACCACGAGCATCATTTACGATGACCTCATCAACCTCGAGCACGCGGTCGATCCGGCCTATCGCAAGAAGGCTCGATTCATGATGGCCGACTCCGCGCTCAAGGAGATCAAGAAGCTCAAGGACTCGATCGGCCGCCCGCTTTGGCTTCCCGGCCTGTCCGCAAAGGAGCCCGACACCATCAACGGCTATCCCTACGTGATCAACCAGTCCATGCCAGCGATGGGGCCGAGCGTGCAATCGGTGCTCTTCGGCGACTTCTCGAACTATTACGTGCGGCGCGTCTCCGGCGCGATCGCCATGCGCCTGACGGAGCGCTACGCGGACTTCGGGATGGTCGCCTTCCTCATCTGGCAGCGCTTCGACGGCCGCATGGTCGACGCGGGAACGCATCCGATCGCCTATTACCAGAACAGCGCCACCTGATCGCGCGGCCGCGGGGCGCATCGAGCGCCCCCGCGTTTAACCGAAGGCTTCCAGCATGTCTGACAATGCTCTCCGCGCGAAAATCGCCCTCGACGGCCTGGCGGACGTCAACCGCCAGCTCAAGGAGATTGGCGACAACGGAAAGTCGGCGTTTTCGCAGGCGGCGGACGCCGCGCGCCAGGCGGGGGCCGGGATCGGCAGCGCGCAGTCGGCGGTGTCGTCCTTCTCGTCGGCGTTCGACACATTGGCGCGGAGCGTCCTCGGCGGCGGCCTCGGCCTCGGAGCCGCGTTCAAACCCTTCATCGCGGCGGCTTCGCAGGCGCTCGCCGCGGGAACCCGCGCCGGCGCCGGGCTTGCCGCCATCGCGGCGGGGGCTTCCGGCGTCTCGGCCGCCATCGGCAAGATCGGCCAGGAGGCGGCCAATTCCGTCGCCAAGCTGAACGACGCCGCGACGGCGGTCGGCCTGACGGCGGACAAATATTCGGCGCTCCGCGCTGCTTTCCAGGGCGTTGGCGTCACCGGCGACGTTCTCGACAAGATGGTGGAGGCGTCCGACAAGGCGTCGCGCCAGGCTGAGATCGCCGGCGGCCCGTCGCGCGTCCGCGATAATCCGTTTTTCAAGCCGCAGGGAAAGGCGGCGTCCGGCGTCGCCGAGGTCAAGCGCGACATCGACGGCTTGAAAGAGTCGGTGCTGGGCGCGGAGCGCGACCTGAACACGCTCCCGACGGTATGGACCCAGGTCAACGGGACGCTTCAACAGATTCACCCCGAATTCGGACCGGCCAAAGCGGGGCTGCGTGGCTACGCGCAAGCGGCCCAGGATTTAGGCGTCGCCCTGCGCGATATGTACGGCAAAGCGCGGCCGGGGATCGAGGTCGCGCGCGATGTCGTCCTGGCGCTGTCGAAAATGTCGGACAGCGCGCAGCGAACCGACATCGCCGTGCGGGCGTTTGGCGAAAGCCTGGCGACGGACGTGCTCTCCATTGCGGACGACAATGAGGCGGTGAACCGGCTCGCCGCCGCGCATGAAGCCGCCGCCGCCAATTTTTCCGACGCCCAACAGAAACAGGCCGAGGAGGCGCGCCGCACCGGGGCCGTCCTCGCCTCGGTCAAGGCGTCATGGGTCGAGTATTTCCGCGCGCTGGCGATTCCGGTCACGATCGACCAGAACAACGCCATCCTCGGCTTTTTCGAGCGGAACAAGGCGGCCTTGAAGGATTTCGGCGACAATGTCGTCGGTCCCGCGATCCGGTGGCTTGGCCGATTCCAGAACGCATTCGGCGTGACGGCGCTCGCCGCCGGCGCGCTCGGCTCGTCGATGGGTCTGCTCTCGCCGCTCTCTGCGTCGGTCTTTGGCGTCGCCGGCGCCGCCGCCCTGCTGTTCGGCGACAACATCAAGAATGGCGCGCTCGGCGCGATGACCGAGTTGACGCGGATCGTCAAGACGAACGATCTATCCACGTTCGCCGGCTTGAAAAGCGCCGCGCAAAAGGTTTGGGAAGACATCAAGCAAATTGCGAGCGCAGCATGGACTGCTTTGAAAAAGAAAATCCAAACGACTGACTGGCATGCTGTTTGGGAGGGTCTGAAGGCGAGCGCAATTGCTGTCTGGGGGGAAATCAAAGCCGCCGCCACCGAAGCCTACGAGACGATTAAGACGTCTCTGCTCACGGCCTTCCCGGATTTGGCCAAGCCGTGGGCTGAAATGGAAAGCGCCGCCGGCGATGCTTGGAACATCGTCAAGACGGTGATTCTCGGTATTCCGCAGGCATTCAAAGCGATCGTCGGCGTCGCCAACGAATTGGCGGGGATCATCAATTCGATTTTCGGAACTCACTTCACCGGCGCGGGCCTTCTCGCGACAGCTATCATTGCGGAATTCGGATCAAAATTGATTCCGATACCTGGATGGCTTCAAACGCTCGCCCTGGTCCTCTTGCCCGTCGCAGCCGGCTTCACTGGGGTCGCCGCCGCCATTCGCGGCGGCGTCTCGGCGATCGATTTCGTCCTCGGCAAAATCCAGCAGCTCACCGACGCGCTCTCCGGAATGTTGATGTGGGCCCTTCGCCAGCTGGTCGGCGAGGATCTTTGGGATGCTATGAGATCCGCGGCGGCGAGCGCCCTGAAGGCTATCTCGCAGGCGTTGGACGATCTCGCGTCGGCGGCAAAGAGCGCATGGGCGGCGATGAAATCCGGCGGACCCACCGCATGGGAGGCGCTCAAGGCGAAGGCGTCCGAGTTCTGGAGGTGGCTCGACGGCAAATGGAGCAGCGTCAAGTCGCTCGGCGGCTCGGCCTGGGACGGCCTCAAGGCCAAGGCGTCGGAAACGTGGACCGCGATCAAGACCTCGGCCTCCTCGCTGTGGGATAGCCTGAAATCCGGCGCGAGCGCGGCCCTCGGCTCTATCGCCTCCTCACCGGCGTGGCGCGCGATCGCCGATGCGTCCACTTCCGCATGGCGGGGATTGGAAGGCGCGGCCCAATCGGCGGCGAGCCGCTTCGGATCGATGTTCTCCGGGATTGTCGGCAAAATTGCTGGCGCCACGTCTTCGGCGCTCGACAAGGCGCACGAGATCGCTGCGGCGATCCATCAGGCGCTCGATGCGGCAACGATCGCAGGGAACGCGGGCAGGCTTTCGCTCGCTCTCGTGTCGCCTTTCGCCATCGCCGCCGAAAGTATCGGAAAAATCCTCGATTCCATCTCCGCCAAGGCTGACGCGACGCTCGCCAAGGTGATTGCGGCGCTTTCAGCGGCCCCGGCAGCAATGCAGCAAGGCTCGCCCAGCGCCTCGCCGGCCAATCCGTCGTCTTCGATCCTCGCGTCCTTCTGGCGCGAATTTGGCGTTGGGCGCGCGGACGCCGCCGAGGCGCCGCACCCGCAAGGCGGCAAAGACGCGACGGCGGCGGTCACGAAAAGCGCGGCGCAAATTCGCGATCTCGCCGTTTCGACCGCGCAGTCAGTGGGAGCGCCCTTCATTCAAGTCGCAAAACGGATCGCCGCGGACTTCTCGGACCTGAAATCCATGGCGGCCTCGTCGATCGGCGCCATCGCCACGGACGCGCAGCAGATTTCGGCGGTGGTCGTCGGCGCCGCCTCGCGCGCCGGTTCGTCGCTGCCAGGCGGCTCGTCAGGCGCGGGGCGCAGCGCGCCGGTCGGGCCGGACGAATCGAAAAGAATTCCCGGCACGTCCGAATATGACTTGAATTATTCCGCCGAGGTTGACAGCCCCGACGGATCGTCGCCGGCCTCGCGCGAATACGATCGGGAAATGGGCTATGCCGGGGGCGGCCATGTCATCGGGCCTGGCACGTCCACCTCCGATTCGATCTTCGCCAAGCTTTCGAACGGCGAGTTCGTGATGAGCGCCAGGGCGGCCGCCCATTGGGGTGTCGGCTTGTTAAATGACCTAAACAATCTCAGACTGCCGCGCTTCGCCACCGGCGGCGCGGTGGGAACCGGCTTTTCGCAACTGATCGGGGGCGCTATGCCGGCCTTCGATCTGGACGGAATGTTCAACGTCCTGGCGGTGGCGTCAAATGTCCCCACCTTTGTCAATCGAGCCCAAGCGCAAGCACCGAGCCACGCCGGTCTGATCTCCTTCACGCTTGGCCAAGGAGACCAGAAATTCGAATTGATGGGGCGGCACGATATCGTGCGGCAGTTGGAGCGTCACGCGGTGGCGACTCGCATATCAGCCACAACCAAACGCTCGGCGAGCTGGCACGGAGGATGAAGCGATGGCAATCGACGAAAAATACGCAAAGCTCCGAAGCCTTTGCCCGATGGTAACGCCGGAGAATCAGGAGGCTTTCGCCGAGTTCTGGGGCGACGATTTCGTGAATATGATCTTTCAGAACTGCTGGATTGGCGCGTCTCCTGACGGAACGATGATCGGCATCTACCTGAAAGCGCAGAGCAAAGAAGTCCGCGCATCGATTCCTTTCGAGATTGCATGGCAGATCCAGCTCAACCTTGCCGCGGCGCTTGGTGTCGCCATCGACCGGATGAAGGCGACGGCGGCCGGGAAGAAGGGAAACTGACTTATCTCGGCCTTTGACGGCGCAACGCGCCCACCTTGCTATGTCGACCGTTTCTTCAGCCTGACGCCCGCCCCGCCGCCATTTTCGGCGATGAATTCGACGCCGGCGGCTTCTAGCGCGGCGCGAATTTTCTCCGTGGTTTCGCGTCTTCCGCCTATCTCGCCATCTTGGGCCTCAAGTCTTCGGATCGTCGGGAGTGAGACGCCAGAATGAGCGGCCATGGCCTCCTGCGACCACGCCAAGAGCGCGCGCGCCGCTTTGATCTGGCGAATTGATATTTTTAATATTGACATTAGCGGCCCCAAAACGATATTTTTAATATCGCATTTTGCCACAAAGGGAGCAACTACCATGTCGAAAAAAGCCGGCGGCGCAACCGCGAACGGTCCGCCTTCTCGCCGCCTTCTCCTGGTCTCTGGCGCGGCTTTGGCGACCGTCGTGTCCCTCCCCGCGGCTTCAGCCGATGAGTCGCTGATTCCCTGCCTGATCGAAGCGCATCGCCAAGCCGTCGCGGCCTTTCTCGAAAACGCGAACCAGGAGGAAGCCATTCTTGCCCGCGTAGACAGTCGCGGCGCGCCGGAAATGGAAGCGTGGGATAAAAGAAACATCGCCTTATGCGAGGTGATGGATGACCGCTTTCGAGCTCTATGTGCGCAGCCGGCGCGCACCCTCGCCGAGGCGCGCGTCAAGGCCGAATATCTCCTGAATTGTCAGGAGCCGGATTATGACGAGGAGACCATGCTCGTCCTGCTCAATTCGTTTTTGAGGTAAGGTCGCCGCCAAAACGGAAAGAGCCCAAGCGATGGAACTGCTCCGGATTATTTCGGCGCGCTTGCTGGTGTGGTCTGCACGCGTCCTCGGCGCCCCCACGCGCCGCCGGCCACTTGAACGGAAAAAGGCGGATCGCAGATGACGCTCGCGCTCGAAGAGTCCGCTCAGCTCCTGGATATCCAATATTCCGAGCTCAAGGCTTGCAGCGACACCGATCTTCTTGTTTGTCGAAACGGTGACCATTACGAATTTCGCCAGGACGACGCCAGAATTGTCGCCGGCGCGCTCGGCATTGAAGATTCAGCGCCGTCGCGCGAATGACCCGCTGAAGCGGTGATCGCCAACAGGCTCTCATCGATCGTTCGCGTCTTCCCCGCGCCCTGTTGTTCTGATTTCCACAAGCGCCTCGATCGTCGCGCGATGGACGGGGGGCAGGTAAATCTTTCGGCCGCGCGGCCTTTTTGACCGCAGCCAACCTCACGGCGAGATTTTTCGTCACGCGCGCATTTTTGATAAAAAAGATCTCGGAAATCAAATTCCATATCTAAAAATCAAGATTGCATGGCAATCAAAAATTTCCTCTTCCGAAACAGAGACATACGCAACCAACCGATCAAAGAAATCAAAGGCTTGGCGTCTGGATTCCGGACGGGTTAGGGCAGATCGCGGGCGGGTTGCGATCCGCCGAAATCCCTTGCTTTTCAGACATCCTGGACGGGTGGGCGGGTTGGACGCTTCTTTTATTTTTCAAAGAAAAAGGAAGTGAAGTATGAGAACGCGTCCAGACCGAGATTGGCCATGTTGCCGAAATCCCTGCAAGGGGCGCGGGAACAAGGAGACGGCGGCGATAGATCGCTCGACGCTCGTCCGGCTGTCGCCGGGCCAGGGCGAACTGCGGATATTGGCGGCAAAGTCGCCGATTATCCGTCCACCCGTCCAGGATGCTTGTTTCTCTAAGGCGAGAGCCCGATTTTCGACCTGTCCAGATCCGTCCGGAATCCGTCCAACTGCGGCAAGGTCTGCGGCCTGGCGCCCCCTCGCTGTCTGCGAAATCTGCTTACCACCCGCTTACTGAGCATAAGAATCAGCATCGAAATCGCGCAGGAAAATCGTGTAAGTTGTTGTTTTTATTGGTACCGCCACCCCGGCTCGAACGGGGGACCTCTAGATCCACAATCTAGCGCTCTAACCAACTGAGCTATGGCGGCCGAAAGACGGGCGGAACCTAAAGCGACGCGCGCGCGATTGCAAGAGCGTC
>JAEHJW020007871.1_pt1 | contig 14578 bp, 18 predicted proteins | sample 9271431 | NCBI WGS metagenome assembly JAEHJW02
TTCAATAAGCTGAAGCAGTTGCGTGGCATCGCCACCCGCTATGACAAGGACCCGTTGAACTTCCTCGCCGCGATCAAACTCGCCGCCGCGCGCATCTGGATGAAAGCGTTATGAGTCTACGGCCTAGACCAGTCAGGCGAATAGGCGATCAGGTTTTTCCATGCCGTCAGATTCTTGGTCAGGCCTGCGCCGTCAAAGACCGAGCGAACATCGGCGGCAAGCTGCGTCAGGCCGGCGACGAAAGGGTAATCCCAAATCGCGTGGCCGTCGGCGTCAGTCGCGCCGGCGGGCGTCCAGTTCGGGCCTCGAACGACCTCAAGCCCGCGTAATTCGGAGCCGATCAGGAACAGATCGACGCCGCCCGCGACGACGCAGAGATTGGCGTAATGGAGGATCATCCGGCGATAAGTGTAATCGCTCGACGATCCCGAATAGACCACCGTCAGATTGTTTGCGTCAGGGGTGAACTGCGAGGTCGCGGCGGAACCGAGGAACGCGCTGACCGCCGAAGTCGCCGCGCTGGACAAGTCCGGTGAATAGGTGATCCACCCGCGCCAGGGCTCGCCCGTCACGTCCATGAGGATGAACGGATAGAAGATTACGCGGAAGCCGCGCGATTTCAGATCTTGAATGCAGCGGACGACGCTCTGGTCCGACGGCGTGCCGCCATAGGTGAAACTGCCGTTGGTCAGAGAAATCGGGATCAGCCCGGAGGACGCCTGGGTCAAGTTCGAACATTGCCAGTTGGCCCCAGCCCAGGCCGAGCCGGTCCAGCTCTCGAACAAGCCCGCGACATAGGTGGTCGAGGGATAAATCTGGCATGAGGCCGCATTGGTCGAATTGCCGAACCATGCGATGACGAGCGCGACCGTCTGGCATTCGGGGTGCGCCGCCTGCAATTGGTCGAGCGCATAGGAATAGTCGGTCTTGGTCCCGCCCGGCGCGTAGTAGCAATTGATCGGCGCAGAGGGCATGAGGGCGCCGGTCCCGTAAGGGCCGCCGGTCGGGTTCCAGCGTGCGCCTTGCGCCGGAACGGTGTCGTAGGAGAATTCCCCTGTCGCCGGGAGAAGGCAGACGCCGAAAACTTCAGCCATGCGTCACATCGTCGCCAGTCGGCGAAGCCCCAGATGGTCGCCGTTCTTCATCGCCTGATTCATCGCGGTCATGATCTGGCGCGAATTGTTGGACAGCCAGTTTTTGACCGAGCCGGCGTCGAGGGCGGAGACGTTCAGATGAATGTGGGTGTCGCCGCTCGACGCCGCGCCACCGGCGGCGGCGCCGTTCGCCGCATTGGACAGCATCGAGCGGAAGGCGCCGGCTTCCGCCGCCGGCATGACCATTTCGTTGCGGTGGACCATGGCGACCTGATCCTGGTCGATCTGCCACGCGCCGATGTCGAAGGCCGTCATCGACAGCACCGCGCCCTTGACCGCCGCGCCTTCGGCGACCGCCGCCGGGCCGATGAAAGGCGCCATGAAAGCGGTCGCGCCCGCGCCGGCGGCGGCGGAATCAACGGTGATGGATTTGACGGCGTTGGCGATCATCGACGAGATCCCGCTCATCGCTTCCCCGCTGGCGACGCCTTCGCGCGCGGCGGCGCCAGCCAAGGCGGCGGCCGTTTTCTGGCTCTCCGCCGTCTGCGACAGGATAACGAGCGCGATTTGCCGCTTCGCCCAGTCGGCGACGATCTGAACGCCCATGCGAATGAATTGCGAAACGACGGATCGCGCCACCGAGGCCATCGCCTGACCAAAGGTCCGTCCACGATAAATCATGGCCGTCAACCCGGATGAAAACGAGGACGCCATCGAATCCACGACGCGATCCATCGCCCGGACAATTTGCTCGACCGACTGCAACATGATCTTCTGGCTTTGGAGCGCATATTTTTCGTCGAGCGTCTGCATCCGGTTCAGGACCGCCTCGCGCTCGCGCACACTCAGACCGCCAAGCTGCGATTCCTTTTTTAGCGCCTCCCGCTCAGCCAGATATTCCTGGTCAAGCGCCGTTTGTGTGGCCGCGAGACGTTCGTTCGCGCTCAGAATCTTCAGTTTGGTCAGTTCGTCATAAAGCGCCTTCTTTTCGGAGTAGCTGGCCCGCTCCGCCGCGATTTCGGTGTTGATCTCAGAAAGGCTTGTTTGCGCGGCCTGTTGCTGAGAAGCGCCGGCCTCGCGCGACGCCTCTCCCACTTTCGCCAGCGCGCCGGCGGCGCCTGTTCCAAAGGCGGAAAAGGTCAGCGATGTCCGGCCGAGGCTGGTGGAGACATGATCGACGCCGGTCGGCAAGGTCTTGAGCGCCGCCGAAACGCGCGCGACGCCGTCGAGAAAGTCGGACGGGTCGGCGCCGAAGGAAATCGAAACATTGGAATCGGCCATGCCATCTCTCCTTGCGCGCGCGACGCAGTCAAATCCGTCCGGATGGGAAAAGTCCGCGCAAGGCCGCGACGGCCTCGCCCGTGGACCGGCGCTTCGGCTCCCACACGCCCAGCCCAGTCGCAATCGCCGCGAGCAAGGCCGACGGAGGCGGGTTTTCGCGCCAATATTCGTGCCGGGCGACGATCCGCGGAAAAGTCAGTTCGCCTTCCAGGGCGTCAGTCCACGCCTCCCCCGCCAGCTGGCAATATTGGGCGACGATCCGATCGAAGTCCGGATCGTCGATCTTTACTCCCCCGGCGCCTGCCCTTCCGTCGCCGTGAACAGGCCCGTTTGCCGGGCGATCACGCCAAGCGCCGCGATCAGTTCGGGAAAGGCCGCCTCAAGATCGAGCAGATTGTCGCGGGAAAAATCGGGATAGGCCCGGGTCAATCCGCAATGGACGACATCGATCATCAATTCGACGTCGTCCTTGTCGAGCAGGCTCGCGCCGAGCGGGTCGCCGGCCGCGATCCGCGCCTGGATGGCGTTGAGGCGCGGCATCAATTTCAAGAGGCCGGGCACGACCAGGCGCGCCTGGCGCAAGGCGAGCGTCGGAACGAAAAATTCCTGACCGCCGAGCGCGACGACGGGCGCGCGCGCGCAATCGCTTTTCGGATCGGGCCTCATATCAGACCGCCGTATTGATTTCGCCGATGGCGTTGGCCGCATTGGCGAGCGCCTCGAAATCGAGTTCGGGAACCGCGAAATCCTGCGTCTTCGACGCGATGCTGAGCTTGCTCGACACGCAATTGTAGAGACGCAGCGACCATTGCGCACCGGCGATATTGGGATTGGTTTGATAGAAGTCGATCTGGAAGGTCGGCGCGGTTCCCATCACCCTGTTCGAGATCAAGGCGCGCGAGCCGCCGCTCGTCTGGGTGTAGGAATAGGACACGAGCACCGCCTTGCCCGCATCGCCCGAATTGAACGTATAGACGCCCGCGCCGACGCTGTACTGGCCAACGGCGGGCGCCGACGCGACCTTGACCAGGGCGAGGCCGCTCGCCGCATAGACGACGCCGAGATCCACGTCGAAATTTCCCGCGTTCGCGGCGGTATAGACAAAGGGCGCCGACGAAGACACGGAGCCGGCTTCGTTATAGGACCACATTTTCTGACCCGGATTATAGGTCTGTCCAAAGAAACAATTGTTGAAGAGAGGGCCATCGATATTGGCGAATTTGGCCTTGCCGGTAATCTTTCCTTCGCCGCGCGCCAAAGCGATCGGAAACTGATATTGGCCGAACAATTGTTTCGAGGAAAAGCTGATGTCGATCGAGGCGTCCTGCAATGTGCCGAACTGCACGGGCGTCGCATTGGCGCCGGATGGCGTCGCGATCAGCACGCCCGAACCGAAGGCGACCGAGGTAATGTTCGACATGGATCATTGCTCCTGAAGAAGGGCGGCCAATCTCGCCTTCAAGGCGTCGACCGCGGCCCGGACATGATTGAAGATTTCGGTGGCGCGCGAGACCGGCGAATGGTGAATGGTCTCGACGAACCAAGACTCGATTTCCGCCTCGATCCGCGGACCAAGGTCGGGGGTTACTTCTGTGCGCTCGTTCAAGGCGAACTCCTCGATTTTCGTCGCCGTGCGACGCGTCAGGGAATCAGGATTTTCAAAGGCGCCAGCGCGAAGCCCTGCCCGTCCAAATCACCTGGGTCCTTGACGATCCGGCCTTCGATCCGACAGCTTTGGACCAGGCCGCCAAGCGTCTGCCGGCCGGTTCTCGGATCGGGCGCGAGCGCCGCGACCAGGGCTTCGATGGCGATATTGAGCGCGCTGGCCGGCACGCTGGCCGGATCGCGCCCCGCCGAGACATAAATCAGGAGATCGACATTCAGCGTTGTCTTGCTCGGGAAATTGTCGCCGGCGTAAGCGACATTTTCTCCGTGCTCGCCGATGAACAGGGCGGGCTGATCCGCCGGCGCGACGTCACTCCACAATTTCACGCGGCGCGAGAGCGAGGCCCATGTGCTGTAGCCGTTGATCGGCGCCGCGAATTGCGCTCGCGCCAGACAGGCGGACAGCGCCTGCATGATCGCCTCGCGGATGCTGGTCATGAGGACCCTTTCAGATTGTCGGCGGTCGCGACGACCACGTCCTGGAGGCCCTGGGCGATATCGTCGGTCTGCTCGCCGAGCGCCGAGCGCAGATAGGACCGCGCGGCGAAAGTCGATCCGGGATTCTGGATCCGCGGCGCGAAAATCTGCTTCCCGTCGATCAGGAACGAAAGAGCTTTCGCCTTGTCGGGCAGGATTTCATGGGCCGAAGTCTTTCCGCCGAATTCCAGGATCGCCGCATAGGGCGCATCGCCGTTGGCGTAGATCGTGGCGGCGATCAGCGCGTCCCGTGGCTCGACGTCCACTTCGATCGAGTCGCGCAAGACGCCGCTGCGGCAGTTCAAAACGCCGCCATCCAGATTGACCTCGACCACCTGGGAATAAAGCGCCTGGGCCTGGTTCTGGACTTTTTCGGTCAAGGCGGCGCGCAACCTGTCGGGAAGCGCGTCCAGGCTTGCGATCAACTGCGAAGCGCCATTGAGGCTGAGGCCGAGCATTTTTCAGTTCGCGATGATGCGCGCGAAATTGCGCAAGGCCAACGCCACGAAATCCGGCATGGCGGTCAGGCGAAAGGCCGCGGTTTCCTGGCCGCCGAGACTCTTCGAGATCATGCCGATGCGTTCGCGATAGCGATAGCGGTCGGCCGCCCACTCCAGCGCGCAGAGAGCCAGATCGGCCGGCGCATAGCCGTAGTTCAGCACAACAGTCTGGCCGGCGTCGGCGGCGGAAAAATAATAGCCGCCGACGCGGTCGAGAACATATTGGCCCTGACCAGGGTTTTCCGCGACGCCCGTCAGCGCGGCGCCGCTGACGTAAGCGACGCCCATGTCGCAGACGAAGGCGCCGTAAGGCTGCCCGGCCTGGACAAGATAGGGGGCCGCCGAGGGGACCACGGCCGTCTCTCCGCTCACCTGATAGCCCGCGCGATAAGCGACTGAAATATTCTGCCAGCCGCGCGGGAAAAGACCGCCGCGCAGGATCACCTGCTGCATCGCGCCGGGAGGCTCCAGGTCGGAGGTTTCAAGAACCCACCCGGCGCTTTGTGGCGTCGCCGCCGGCGCAACGACCTGACCGTTGACGCTCACCGAGGACACCGAGACCACCGGCCAATGCCGCAGCTGGATTCGGTCGCGGCCATTGCCATCGAAGACATCGACGACATCCCGGGGCCAAATGAAGGGCCGGTTGAGATAAGCCGCGATCGCCCGGCTGATCTGGCTGATCAACGCGGACAGCACGATATCGTCGCCGCTCGATTGCACGCCGAGATGCGCCTTCAATTGCGCCAAAGAAATCAGATCGCCCGACGCCATGATCAGTTCACCCTTTCGCACCGCGAGCGCCCGCGCGCCGGACGGCGGAAAACCGCCGCGTCGCCAGGCTTCGGCTCGGCAAACGCCGCGCAGCCATGAGGCGCCAGTTCCTCGATCAAGTCGTCGCCCGCTTCGAACAGACCCGACTGATCCGGCACAAAGGTTTCGCCCGCGCAGAAAAGCGCGGTCACGCCCTCGGGCGCCCGATATTTCATCTCGCAACTCCGTCGTGGAAGCGCCGGCGCCGCCTTGCCGCGGGGCGGCGCCGATCAGGCGTCAACCGTTGCCGATATTGCTGATGACCGACATGCTCGGGGGGAAATAATGCTGAAGCACTTCGTCGGCATAGACGCCATATTCGTAGCGCCGGGCCCTCAGCGGCCATTCGATCTGGTAATAGTCCTGCCGGGTGCGCACCTGGATCACATTGCCGACATTGGCCAGCGGATAGGGCAGCCTGCGGGTCAGGAACAGCATCGTGCCGGGCGGCATGTTGGGATGGATCTTGACGTCGAGCGACTTGGCGCCGGCCAGCGAATATTTGTTCTTGTAGGTCGTCACCATGACGCCGCCGCCGATGGCGTCCTGGCTCGAATCGAAGATGAAGCGCTGGGCGCCGGTCGCGCCACCCGCGAGAATCTTCTTCGAAATATTGTTCGCTTCCTGCGCCGAGACCCAGATCTCGTCCGGCGAGAGACGATAGAGATTCCAGTTCGCCTGAAGCACATTCTCGATCTCGACGATGCCGCCGGCGCCGTCGGCGGTCAGCGGCGTGCCGACGCCGGCGGAGCCGGTCGGCTGCACGATGACATTCGCGCCGGAACTGGGCAGGAGCGCCTGGGTGAGCAGGCCGTCGAAAGAGAGCGCATTGGACGACCAGTCGGACGTCGGCAGCGAAGCGGCGGTCTGGGTTCCGTTCGCGGCGGCGGCGATCGCCACGCTGTTGATGGTGGTGATGGCGCCGAGCGTCTCCGAACTGGCTGGGCCCCAATACCAGGCATAGCCGAAAGCGCCGCGGGTGGTCGCGACCGTCGCGGTGACGCTGCCGGTCGAGCCGGTCGTGGCGACGGTGGCGTTGGCGGATTTCTGGGAGGCGCCGCCCCCGAATGTATCGACCGAACCATCGGCGTTGGCGCGGGTGATCGACGCCTGGACGCCGGTCGAGACAGAGGAATTCATCAAACCGTCGAGGGTCAAGGCGACGCAGATCACGGACCAGGTCCCGGCGGCCAGCGAACCGCCGCTGTTCGAGGCCGCCAGCGTCGGCGTCGCGGTCGCGCCGAGCGCCAGCGACGTATTGCCGCCAAGGATCATGGCCTCTTCGCCGATCATCAGCGCCTCAAGGCCGGTCTGGGCCGCGAGCGCCCGGATGTCGTCGAAATTCTGGCCGGCGTACTGGGCCTCGAAATCGACATTGGTCTCGATGCCGATGCCTTTGTAGGTCGCCACGTAATTGTTGGTGGTCACCGCCTGGACCGCGCCGCGATTGCCGCCGGAAACGCCGATGCGCAAGCCGGATGAATTGATCGCGGTGATGGCGCGCCAGGCCGCCTGAATGCCGCCCTTGCCGGAAACGCGCGGGATCGAATTGCGCAAGGGCGTCAGCACCGGATAGAGCAGTTTGGCGCCGGCTTCGAGGTCGTAATAGGTCAGGCCCGAAGTGGCCGAGGCGCTCTCGGGATAAGTGGATTTTTCAAGGCTGGCGAAACGCGGATCGAACAAGGGCGCCGATTGCGCCTTGCGGATCGCCTGCGTCAATTCCAGCGCATTCTGTTGTGCGGTCATGGACATGCTTTCTCTGTTGGGATTCGGATAGGAAAAAGCTCAGCCGAAACGTTTCGGCTGGGTCTGGGCGGCCTTGATCAGGACGAGAGAAGCCTGTTCGGGCGACAGGCGCGCCAGTTCGGCGGCGAGATCGTCGAGGCCGGACTCAGGCGATTTCGCCACCGGCGCGAAGCCCGGCAGACGCACGGGCTGGGCCGGCGCGGATTCGAGCGCGGCGATGCGCTCGCCCAACGCCGCGACCTCTTTGGCGAGATCGGCGACGGCCCGGCGAGACGCCTCGCCCTCGTTCGCGAGCTTTTCCAGCCGCGAGTCAAGCGCCACGGCCTTTTGCGCCGCCTTCGGCTGCAGAAGCGCGACACAAGACTCCTTGATCCGTGCCAGAAGTTCGGCAAGCGGCGCGTCGTGAATGGGGTCGGCGTCGAGGTCGGCCTCCAGAGCCGCGAAAAACGCGGCGATGGTCTCGGCGGCCGCGACATCGCTGTCCACATTGCCGGTCAGCCAGGCGCGCATCGCCGAACCGGAGACCGGCGTCTGATTTTCCGCCTCGCCGGAAATTTTGGCGAAACCGCGCCGCTCGCGCGCGCCGTCGGCTTTCACAAGCTCAAAGCTCGCCTCCGGCAGACAGGGCAGATCGACCAGCGAAATCTCGCTCGGCGCCGCGGTGTAGCGGGTCAGCTCGGGATTGTCGGGATCGGGCCAGCGCTTCACATAGGCGCCGCCCTGGCTGAAGCCGGTATAGACGCCTTCCTCGATCTTGCGCCATTCGTCGTCGTCGACGATCTTGGCGGCGATCTCGATGCGCCTGGCCTCGTCATTGAAGGCGATGGAGGAAATCTTGCCCGCCGCCACCTTGCCATGCATGGCGCGCAGATTGCCAAAACTCTTGCCGCCGGAGGCCTTGGCGAAATCCTCCGACCATTTCTCATAAAAAGGCTTGGTGCTGGCGTAATCGCAGATTTCGCCGGACCGGTCCGGCAGCTCCGCCGTGGCGTAGCCGTAGATCAGGCGCTGGGCGGCGTCCGCCTTGCGCAGGGGAATGAAAATTTGCAACGGGTCCGACACGCGGCGCTCCTCGTCTGGTTGGCGCCAGCTCCGCTTGCGGCGGCACTGGCCAGGTGGTCCGAAATTTTGCTAAAGACACGCGCCCGCTCTTTTTCGCGGGCGCGAAGAAGGCGCAATCGATGGAGTTCTGGAGCGAGACCGCGAAAGCTTTACGCCCCTACACGCCCGGCGAGCAGCCGCGCATAAAAGGCCTGGTCAAGCTCAACACCAATGAGAGCCCGTTGCCGCCGTCGCCGCGCGCGCTCGCGGCGATGCGCGAGGCCACCAATGAATCCTTGCGGCTTTATCCCGCGCCGGAATCGGACGCCTTACGCGAAACTCTCGCCGCCTATCACGGCCTGCGCGCCGAAAACGTCTTTGTCGGCAACGGCTCGGACGAAGTGCTCGCCCATGCCTTTCTCGCGCTGCTCAAGCACGACAGGCCGCTGCTCTTTCCAGACGTCACCTACAGCTTTTACCCGGTCTGGGCGCAGCTCTATGACATCGCTTACGAGACGGTTGCGCTCGACGACAACATGCGGGTGCGCATCGACGACTATCGCCGCAACCGCGCCGGCTCCGTCGTGCTCGCCAATCCCAACGCCCCGACCGGCGTGGCTTTATCGCGCGCCGAGATCGCCAAACTGCTCGCGCAGCACGCCGATATTCCCGTCGTCGTGGACGAGGCCTATGTCGATTTCGGCGGCGAGACGGCAATTCCGCTCATCGCGGAAAATCCCAATCTTCTCGTCGTGCGCACTTTTTCCAAATCGCGGGCGCTCGCGGGCCTGCGCGTCGGCTATGCGCTCGGTCATGCCAAACTGATCGAAGCCCTCTCGCGGGTCAAAAACAGTTTTAATTCCTATCCGCTCAACCGCATCGCCGTCGCCGGCGCCATCGCCTCGGTCGAGGACGACGCTTATTTCCGGCACAGCCTCAAAACCATCGTCGCCGAGCGCGAAAACGCCATCGCGCGTCTCAAACAACTCGGCTTCGACGTCCTGCCCTCAAGCGCCAATTTCGTCTTCGCGCGCCACGAGAGCGCCAAAGGCGCGGACCTGGCGCGCGCGTTACGCGAACGCGCGGTCCTGGTGCGCCATTTCAACGCCCCCCGCATCGAGGATTATTTGCGCATCACCATCGGAACGGCGGAACACACGGAAAAACTCATCGCGGCGCTGAACGATATTGTAGCCTGAGGCGCGCCCAAAATCCTTTGGATCACATGATCGCATAGCCGCTTGATCCAGTTCAGGAACGGCGGCAGGCCTTCCTCGTCGGCGCTGTCCTTCTGGGCCTCGCTGGTCGCGCGATTCATCTGGTTGACGAAGGGCTGCGGCGAGATCGAAAAGGCGAAGCAGACCACCCGCGCCAGCCATTCGGAAAGCGTTGTGAGCCTTTGCTCCTTATTGCGCTGATTTCAAATCATCCGGTGCGACGTCTGGATAAAGGTCATAGATTGGACGCAGGATGCCATAATAAATTTCACCCAAAATCGATCCGATCTTGCGTTTGTACTCAGCCGTCTGTTGTGGGTCTGCGCCCTTGAGCATTTCAATGAGGGCCGAGTTGAGGTCATCAGAAGCGCGGAGCGCGAGCTCCGAAATAGCTTTCGCCTGGTCATGATCCATTTGAATCTCCGCTTCCTATCGGCTGTTCTATCTGGTTGGTCGATGTTGGCAGCGCGAGATTGGAACAAATCGCGATGCAGGCCAGGTTCTCCGCGCCCAGAAGGGATCACATGATCGCACAGGCGCTTGATCCAGTTCAGGATCGGCAGCAGCCCTTCTTCCCCAACGCTATTCCCTTGGGCTTCGTTAGCGCCGCAATCGGCAGCCACTATGACCGGCGCCCGAATTTTTCCATCAACTGTTTTTTTGAAATCCGTTCGCCAGTCGGCAAAAGTGAAACGTAATCATCGGGAATCTCCGACCATTCGTCTGGGCCGATGGACGCGCTCAGCTGAGTCCTGAGGAGCAGACGAAAAAACTTTGCATCCACAACGAGCGCCCAGTGGTCTTCGATTTCAGAATCGAACGGAGCCTTTTCGATTTCATCGAGCGCGGCAGCTTCGTTACCCATTCTGTGTAGAAGCTCAGCGCGTTTGTGCAAGACCCCCGTCTTGCAAGCGAACCGATGCTCATTGTCTCCCAAATATTGGAGTGCTTCTTGATTACGTCCTTCATCCCGCAAGACCACTGAACGCCAGTACGCGGCAGTCCCCTCACCGGGATCAGCCAACTCCTCATCGTCGAGAAACTCGTGCGCCGCAAGCCAATCTTTATTGCGGATAAAACCAATTAATTTATTTATTTTCTTCATATCGATCATCGAAACGCCCTCGCTGCTAGCCTCTCGAAACCTGGTTTCCGCCGCACCTCTCACTCACGAATCCCTTGGCGCAGCCGTCCTTGGTGCTGTGGCCGCCCAAGAGGACGCGGTCGGGATGGAACTTCGGAAGGCGCAAAAGACCTTCACATCTATCATAGGCCTGTTGCCATTCCTCCGCACAATTTTCCACGGTCCTTTGGCGGGCGGCCTTTCGATCGCCCGCCGGCGCATCATCCTGATGCTCATTCGCCCGCTCCGCTGCGGCGCCCCCTGTCGATGTCCACCGCCCATGATCGTCGCGAGACTGGTCAGGATCGAACTTTCCGAACGGACCGCCGCCTATACCGCGTGAGAAAAAGCCGCCGGACCTTTCCTCGTGATCATTCTGATCCGCGGAACCGCCCAGATTCACCACCCCCTGCCCCGTCATCACCGTCAGCTCATCCGCCATCGGGTCGTCGGGAAGCGTCTCGCCCATGATCTCGGCGGCGCGCCGGCGGGTCATCATGCCGGCGTTCACATAAGCGACGAGATTTTCCCGCTGCACGGTCGGGTCGATGGCCGGCTCGTGGCGCCAGGAAAATTCCAGATTCTCCGCGCCCAGCAGGTTCTGGATGACATGGTCGCACAGGCGCTTGATCCAGTTCAGGATCGGCAGCAGGCCTTCCTCCTCGGCGCTATCCTTCTGTGTCTCGCTGGTCGCGCGATTCATCTGGTTGACGAAGGGCTGCGGCGAAATCGAGAAGGCGAAACAGACCACTCGCGCCAGCCATTCGTCGAAGGCGTTTTTCAGCTCCGGCTCTTTGGTCTGAATAAAGGTTTTCGCTACCCCGCCGGGCACGAATTTGGCGCGCCGGCGCCGCGCCTGGTCGCCGGTGAAATAAAGGTCCCAATAATCCTGGAAATTCTTGATCTGGTCCGGCGTCCAGACGTCCGGCACCCCGATCAGGCTCTCGGGAATATTGCCTTCGCTGTAATAGGAGAGCTGGCTCAATTGCCGTTTCAGCCCGATATTGACCGTCGTCATAACCTGCTCGACCGGCGAAAAGCCATAGGCGCGATGGGCGCGGACATTGCGCGGACGATAAAGCAGATCGCGCACGGAATAATCGATCGCCGGCAGGCCTTTGAGGATCTGCTGAAAAGCAACCGGATAAACCAGCTTGCCGTTCTGGACAAAAGGCCGCGGCGTGCGGCCCCAGGCGTCGAGCACCGGTTTTATTGTCGCGCCGTCGAGCGGATGAAGCGCGATCAAAGCGCCGGAGCGGTCGCGCTCGCACCACAGAGCCGGCGCGTCGATGACGAACAGATCTTCAAGAATCATCCGCATCCAGGCGGAAAAATCATGGACGCCGTCGGGACTGGCAAAAAATTTCTCGACCCGCGCAATTTGCGCGGACTCGACGCTCCGGCCCGACTTCGGGCGAATCGTCCAGGTCAGCCGCTCGATCTGATCCTTGCGCGTCTCGATCACCAGCCGCAGCAGATCATAGGCCTCGGCCAGCGCCCGCAGATCGGCGAAGGAGAAGGCCTCATAGGCCCGCGCCGCGACATTGAGATTGTAGCCCGAAGGAAAATCCCACTGCCGCCCGGCGACATCGGCCGGCGCACTCGGCCCTTGTGGTGAAGACGGCCCGAACCAGTCGGCTGCGCCCGCGTCTTCGCCATTGCGCGCGGAAAAAATTTCGACAGGCGAAAGAGACCAGCGAGGCAAGCCCGCGCCGCGTTCGGTCATAAGAAACTCCAATGAATGCTCGTGGCGCGGCCGGGATCAATCCCGCCCGGAACGATCGGCCGTCATTTTGCGATAAAACTCGAAGACCGATGCGCCCTGCTCCTGCTCAAACAGCAGGGCCGACACCGCCCAGACCAGCGCGTCCACCCGGTCGGGAGAGAAACCGGCGCGCGCCCGGTCGAAATCCGGGGTCATCAGGCACATCTGGTCTTCGAGCCGGGCGAAGGTTCCGCAATGGCGCACCCTGCCCTGTTCATAAAGCGCGGCCACCGGCTCGGCGCGGGTGAATTTCCCCCGGCTCGCGCGCACCGCGCGAAAGGCGACATTGGCGTCCACCTGACGGATCAAAGTCTCGATCATCTCGCCGCCGTTGTTCACCTCGGCGACGATGCAGTCGGCGCTGAAATCGCGCAAAGCCGCGACCGCCCGCCCCGCCCAGCCGAGCGGCGTCTCGCCCTGGCGCGACAGATCGGCGAGCACAAAAACCATTCGGTCAGGCGCGAGTCCGGCGACGATCATGCCGCATTCATCGGCCTTTTCCCCGGAAGTCGCCGGCGGGTCGATGGCGACGACGATGCGCCCGAGTTTTGGCGTCTCATCCTTGCCGACATGCGCCGCCTCGATCTGCTCGCGCGACCACAGGGCGCCGGGAACGTCGAGTAGCATATGGGCGTGCAATTCCTGCCTGCCCAATCGCGTCCCCTCATATTTGCGCACCACGCGATCGAGGAAAGTCTCGGCCAGATTGCCAATATTTTCGAAAGTCGAATGTCGCGTCGAAAATGTCAGCGGATCGGCGAGCAGGTCGCGCATCAATTTCGTCGGGCGCGGCGTCGTGGTGACGATCGCCTGCGGCTTCTCGCCAAGCCGCAACCCGAACACCGCCTGATCCCAGGCCTCCGGGTACCTCCAGGCGGCGAGTTCGTCGGCCCACAGCTTCATATGCTGTTTGCCACGCAGCCGCTCTGGCTCTTCGGCCGAAAACAGCAGGCTTTTGGCGCCATTGGGCCATTCGAGCCGGCGTCTGTGCGCGACGTAGCGAGGGCGTTCGTCGCGCGGACACACCGCCAGCACGCCGGATTCGCCCTCAACCATTACGTCGCGCACATCATCGGCGGTCGCGCCGATCAGATTGACCAGGGGAAAGCTGCGCGCCCAATGGCGCACAGTCTCCGCCCCGGTTCGAGTCTTGCCCCAGCCGCGCCCGGCCAGCGGCAGCCAATAGACCCAGTCGCCCGGCGGAACCATCTGCTCGGGGCGCGCCCAGAACGGCCACAGGGTCTTCAGCGATTCCAGTTCGTCGGCGTCGAGCTTCGCGAAAAAGGCCGCGCGCTCGCGCGCGCTCAGCCGCACGAGATCGCGCGCATGGGCGGGCGGTTTGCGCATGGCGGCTATTTCTTCGCCGCCTTGGCTTCACCTTCGGCCCGGCCGCGCGCCAAAGCGTCAAGTTTCTTCAGAAGCGCGTGGCGCGCCTCGTCCAGTGAAACCGCGGCCTCGGCGCCGGCGTCGAGGCCGAGCAGCTTGGCGCGACGGTCCATGATCGACAGCACCCGCGAAATCGCGGCGGCGTCGCCGCCCATCGCCGCCTTGTAATGCGCGGCTTGCAACTGATCGAGCCGCAGCAGTTCAAGCTGGCGCAATTCCCGCGCCGGCTCGTCGCGGCAGGATTTCAGATTCTTGGCGACGATCGCGCGAATCCGGCTCTCGCTGAGGCGAGCGAAGCCGGCCTCCGATAGCTGACCGGAGATTTCCTGGAAAGTCAGCCCGTGCAAGCGCATGTTCAAGATCGCATGATCGCGATCGCCGCAGGACGGAGCCCTTTCCCTATTCTGCGCCCGCGAAACCTGCGCGCCCCTGCTCTTCTTCTGCCAATTGTCGCGTGGGAGGGACGCCAT
>JAEHJW020008034.1_pt1 | contig 14558 bp, 19 predicted proteins | sample 9271431 | NCBI WGS metagenome assembly JAEHJW02
GTAGTCAAACCTGTTTGTTTTGCGTTTAGGTCATCCTTTGATGCAGTGTTTGCCAAAGTTCCGCCCATTGTCCCGATTGCGTCATTACCCACAATTGGTAATGCAAATATGGTTTTTGCCAGATCATCAGGTGTCATATCCATCAATGTTCCTGTTGTCACAATTGCACCATCAACATGAGCCATACTAAATGTACCTGCGAGCGTTGCATTAATAAGACAATCACTTACAGTTACTGTCTGTGCGCCCAACATTGCATTACCAACACCATTAACAGTACAAGAACCATAAACCTGTGAAATCATGTTTGGGTATTCGTAAAAAACGAAGCCCAATAAGTTTGCATTACTAAGTGCCTGACCAGTTACTGTATTTATCATCACATTAAATGTTGCACATAATGAAGCATCAACAATACAACCATTTATGTTAAGACAACCAATGCCATCAGTTGTTCTTGACATATCAATTGAGTTTTCTCCATCACGACTTAGAGGCATCGATGCCAAAGGAGAAAAACCACCAAGAAACCGATTGAGTTTCATCCCAGTATTGCCAACATTCGCGCGTTGAACAGACTGATATGTTCCACAATACTGACCTGGGTTAGCAAATATGAAATTTCCATTTCCTAATAGCATCATGACCACCCGAAATCTATATGTCCGTAAGTACCTACATTTATATAAAATGTAGTACCTGCAAACATCAACCAATTCAAGCAAGCACCATCATAAACACGTGGTAATGATGGTAATTGATTCACAAAATCACGTTCTACGCCCACATATGTACCTATTAAAGGAATAGTAAACAATGGTCTATACAACACAATATTAAATACACCACTTATGCAGGATGATGATAACGTAAAGTTTTGTATAGATCTGATCCCTTTATCACCCGCCGCTAATGGCATATTAGCACCATATTTCCCTTGTCCATTACCGCTGTATGGAATAACATCAATTGCGGCTGACCCTGTAAATATAGGAAGTGGAGTAGGTGTCACTCTACCACTTACACCATCGCTGTTAGTATATGTCATTGTGACCGTTGGCGAACCGGTCCCCAATGCTGTACTTGGCAGAATTGTAGCCTGAACGCCTACGCCGGTTGTGTAACGTGGTAATGTTACCGTGTTATCCAACGTCTGTTGTGTTGTGGTTGTGACCGTAGTTACAGGATAAAAACCCAACACATCCACCAATTGCATAATAGCCGGTGCATTTGATGGAGTCCATACTGACGCATTTAAAATATGTTTATAATTACCAGTATTTCCACCATGTGGTATCCCACCATTTCCCGCAACCGCGTCACTTAATGCTTGAAAAGCAAGATTTGTTCCAGTTCCTAATAGTGAGTTTGGTGCTGGACTCCCTTGAGCCAGAAGAAAACTTCCCCATTGTGTTACAGGTAATGGACCTACAGCATTCCAATTCTTATTCCAATCAGCGCGATAGAACTTCCCGTTTGTTGTGATTTGATTCATCATATCGTCTAAAGAAGTAAATCCACCCATTTGTTATTCTCCTATTCCCATACTGTTTGTAATTCACACATAAATGTATTGCCGGCTGTGGTTGCTATTGATTGATTGATAAAGGGTATCAACAATGCATCGGGTTCTATGTAAGGCATGACATTATGGTCTTTGAAAAAATCAACCTCTGTATATACCATATAACTTGACATGTTGCTACTTCCATGCGTTATGATAGTCGTAAGTACAGGTTTAACAATTGCTAACGTAATATTGCCATATGTTGTAACACCATCAGGTGTGATAGTAAGTGATTGAATACTTTTAACTCCAGAATCTCCTGCTTGTAATGGTATAAATAGATTACCACCAGCAGAACCTGCAAAATTTGTTGCCGCTGAATTAAAAACTTGCCCCCGTTTGGTTGATCCAACATTTGATTTAACCAGACTGGACTGGCAACCAGAAACCCCGTCTTGATTTGTGTAATTAATGGTGAAACAAACATTAGCATTTACATCAACATCGGACTGAAGTATGGCAATTATTTGTAAATTTTTATCACTCAAACAACGTGTTAAACCATCAGTATTATCCATGTTAATAGTTGCCTGGGCATTTAAACTGATTCCCGAATAGAAACCAACAACATCAACCATTTGAATATAGGCATTGCAAATAAAATTCGCAGCAATACCAAACTTTCTAATATACTCATTTATACCAAACTTTGGTAATGCATGAGGAATACCTCCAAATTGTGTCATTGTTGCACTGTTAAATGCACACTGTTTACCAGAATAAGAAAACACAGGACCTGGACCACTTAAGATTGAACTATCATAAAATACACCAGAGGAATAAGATGCAAGAATACAACGCAAAATAAAAGCACTGTATTCTGTCTGTCCATTATTCTCGGCTTGTATAAGTTCATTTATTGATGCAAAACCCATAAGATTATGCCTCGCTTAATGATAAAGCACCCGCGATAAACTGTGGTTGAATGTTAACAACAACACTTAAACTTGCACTCAAAGCGCCACTGTAAAAAATCTGCCCAGTACCTGAGACCGTTGACACAAGAGAGAAATGTGTGATAACAGCACTCCCACTTGTACATAATGGGAAAACAATATTTGTCGCGTTTGTGAATGTTGCGCCAGAGTCTACCCATGCCGTAGCCTTTGTCAGTGTTACGCGCGTATAACCCCCATAAGCCACCTCATTTGTTGTTGCAATACCTGCCACGCCTGGATTAGCCGTGTGAAGAGCTACAAACATTGTCGCGCTTGATCTCCATGATGGATCAATCCCGGAAAGAATAGCGGCCAATACATCATGGCCTGTTGCGTTACTTTTGCTCATGTTACCCCCACGTTTATGATGATTTATTAAGCATTTATGCTAAAACTCTATTAACATCGATGATCAAACCGGTATTGTCATAGTCAAATGTTTTTGTAAGGCTCGTTTGGTCTATTGCGTTATTAATCACAAAACTGATTATCCTTCCGCTTGCGTCATATGTGATCGTTTTTGTGAAAATCAGAACATTACTTCCGTCTGAAGATGACACAATAATCTTTGTTATTCCGTAAACCCCATGTTCAAAAACCCTTTTAGCCATAGGGAATAAGGGGTGACTCATTTTTTCCATATCAACATGTTGATGTTTGTTGAATACAGTGTTTGACACTTTATCATCTAAGGCTAAAGCATCAGCTTTACCATTCAAACCGGTATATAAATCTGTGATATACCCTTTAATCTGGGTTATCTCAGCGGATGAGTCACCGGCAACAGTAATAATGGTTTTTGTTGCAACCGGGATTGACGAAAACCATCTACGCCATACACTTGTGACCCCCGATTGATCCGTGATCGGAGATTTAAAAGGAGGGTCAGAAACTGTCATCGTGCCGCCTCATCGACTTCAACCCATGCCCCAAAAATTTCAAACGGAATAGGCTCAGTAAATACAATCCTGAATATCCGGTTTCTGGCCATGCCAAGACCGCCACGAAACACCACACGAGTTTTCCATTTCCCCATTCTGCCCAATGAGGCATATTTACCGTGTGACCATGTGCGTCCATCATCGTCTGACCATTGCAGTACTATTTTTGGGTTTTCTGCGCTCATATCTAAAATTTATACTCCCCAACATGTGTTTGCGACCAAAAGATTTGAAAATGATGCAAGCTCAACACCATCGACAGAGGCTATCCCACCGCCCGGCTGCGTATAACTTAACAAATAGTCTGATATGCTCGGAGGATGAACAACAAAATCTAAAAAATTAGCTGTTAAAACTTTTTCAGAAGATACTGACAGAGTGGACATCATAACATTAATCCCACCATATGTTTCGTACAAGATAACGCCACTTTGTGAACCTATTGTTATCGCACAATCAAAGACAATGGTTAAGGTCAAGCAATCCATGGTTACCGAAACAATATGGGGGATTAATGTTATTGGGTCTATTGGCACTATCGGCGGGTCATCCGATAATATCGGAACTTGAATATCTCCACTTCCACCTTTGCATATCACAAGATCAGTTTTAAATGTCGGCGCGTTAATGCCTTCTCCAACTTCGCAGGACAATTCAAAAGAATGGTATACAAGCTTGTTCCCTTGCGGTTTATTTACAGGTTGACTTGTCCTGATCCGTTTAATCATTTCGCCGTTATCGGTTTTATAATCCATTGACAATTCAAACAGTTTCCCGGATTTAGAATCCCCTATAAAATCCCTCTGGTAACAAAAAGCGTAACCGGATATTGCGTGGCGCCCTTCTACGTGGCCCGAACTCCACTTAAACCACTGGCCCGAACTCACATCATAAACAAGGGTTAAGTTGCCGTAAGGGAAAGTCAGAACATAAAACGTATGCCCGATCATGTGAAACGTGTATCCTTCAGCATCGGACCAAAAACCAAGTTTTTTAATCTGTGCCGTTATACTGTCTTTTGATATGATAACCGGATTATAACCGTCTGCGCGCCTGACCATGGCTTTATCATCAAGCCAGAATATTGTATTGTCAGCTTTTGCGGGGCTGAATTTTGCCCCACATCCGCACTCAATAAATCCACCGGGTAACCGGGTGAACAGAAAACCAGCATCCCCAGAATTATAAAAAACTTCACAGGTTTTCGTTCCGAATGCCCAAAGCTCACGATGATCAGATAAAACTCTGACGACATTATCGGGGTCACCCTCTGCATTCCCAAACGTCAGAGGGTCAAACGTCACGCCCGTACCGATTAACGAACTGTGTCTGATCTCCCCTGAACCCGGCATTGAAACGATAAACACCTGATCCTGATACGTTACTGATGACGCGTCGGTGACGGGTTTCATAACCCCGTTTTCATAAACGTAAAGTAAATCTCCATCGCATACCGCTAATACAGATCCATTGTCAGCCATTGTAACAGGATTGATTTTATCCGGGATTTGCCCTATTGCTATAATATTATCATGAGACAACACTTTATAGACGTTCGGCCCATGCACGGCATAAAGTGACCCCGCCATTTCATGGAGACCACGAACACGGCCTGACGTGTTACCCAATTCAGCAAAAAGAGCCGTTCCCGGTGTCGTGATCAGACTTTTAGGAGACTTCGCCCCTGTATCATCAAAACACGGGATCATGTTCACACATTCCTGTCGGTTCCCGACTGATCGACCGGAATAATGGCCGCCTATGATATCAACGGGGATTCTCATTTATTTACCTGTTGCCGTTGTTGTAATGTTCAAAACAATTTTCAGATTCTTGACTACTCCGGGTATTGTGTTTGTGACTTCGTCTGAATAGTCGCTCGAATTCCCACAATTATTGAAAGCCTTCACAGCGAAAAAATATTGTTTGTTATCAAGATTCTTCACGGTGTAGTTTTCAGTTAAAATCTTTTCGCTGTTTACCGTATATGCTCTTGATGCAGGACCCCATGACATCACGTAATAATCAGCACCGGTGTTTTTATCCCAGGTAAAATTTAAATCCATGGCCTGTGATTTAATGGTTATAATCAGCGGCACGGCCAACACGAGTATAATAATAATCAACATGATAATATTCAGTTTTTTCATTTATCCCTTTTCACCCCAACTGTAATGATTCCCGTCTTTTCGCCTGAACCTTCCCCCCCATGTCCCGCCGATGGATTCCCAGTATTCCCCAAGTGGTTTATGATCTTCCGTTTTGTCCAGATAGACACCGTCCTTGAACAGATTTAAATCAACGGCCAATCGTGAATAATGCTTGCTGTTCAGACAGTGCCCGGCTTTTGCGTAAGCATCACCAAGCGAAAGTGAATACCCTTTTGAATAGGCAAACTTGATCAGATCCCCTATTTTCCCCGTGAATTCAGACTGCTGTTTAAAAAGTTCCGATGCCATCGTTACACCTCAACCATGTTCTTTGATTCGTTCTTCCCATCCCAAAAAGACGGGCCTCCGAAATATTTGACGGCCATGTAATATGATTTCGCCATCTTGAGCCTGAACCATTTTAAAATACCGCCACGGTCATCAATCAGCCGGACCATGTTATTTAAAAAAACCCTGTCAGCCTCTTTCTTGTCGTCTATCGTTTCGCCCACCTCATACATGTAATCGTGGATATTGCAGGCTGATGTTATGGATAAACCGATAAAACTATCAGGGACTATGAACGATCCGAACCGACCGGGGCCGCACCCGTTCACCATGTTTTTACGTTGCTCTTCAGTCAGTTTTTTATAGGCTTCCGGCGCGTAAAGTTCCATAATCCCCTCTCTTAAAAAAAACTATTTCGGTTGATAAAAGCTGCTACTTCAAGGTTAAGCGGTGTTGTAGGGTTGTTTCTCATGTGGATTAACAAGGCGTTTCTTCTCATAGTCTCCTCTCCGCGCCGCGCAAATTCAATAGTGGTCTGGCTTGGGGTCAATCCGTATTTCGGTGCAAGGCGAACTGCAAGATTTGCCGCCAAACATTCGGCTATGTCCGAATTGTCGTCTATATTGTCATCGATGCCGTCAAGGTTAATATCTAACGTGATTTCATCAACCAGAATATCACACGGCGACAATAGTTCGTTGATATCGATCCCCTCCCTACGCCATCCCCCGCACATCGTTTGAAACTTTTTCCACCCGCGCATCAGGTCATCGTAAGGAATGTCTTCAGCGTTTTCTATAACTCCAAGGTCTTCAAGAGCATCCTGAATTACATCACGGGCATAAATAATCATGATTAAATATCTCCGAACTGTTTATCAATTGTTGGTTCCCCTTGCTGTTCAGGCTGGTCGGTCTGGTCGTCTTTGGGCTTTCTTCCCCGTTTCGGTTTGTCTTCAACAGCCACCTTATCCGGCGAATCAACCCACCCATCTGCAACCGCATCGTCAATGGCTTTGTCACCATCAAAAATGGTCGGTTCATGTCCCTCTTTATATAAAAATGTTCGTTTGTCTTCCATCTTGGTCCTTTCAAAACCCCGCCCGGTTATGTTCCAGGCGGGTATATGCATTGCAAAATTATCCCAGAAGACGGCAACCGTAATCAGGATAAAGAACAGACGCACCGAACAGAACATCAAACCTCATGGATTCAACGTCATTCGTTCCGTCATACCATTTCACCATACGGATACTGACACCCTTGTATTCCTGCATTGCTTTGAACCCTGCCGAATCCGGCATATCAAGGGGAACGGTTACAAGCCCGATTGCGTTTTCATGAAATGCCAGATTCAGCCGGTGAGACGCGACAAATGTGATTGTTGCATTATCAGCCGGAAGAGAATCCACCGTTTGACGTGCCGGATCAGTTCCGGCCCCGGAATTGATATCAGGGCTGATAGAAAGAGTTCCAGGCCCGGCAAGATCAGCAAGAACTGTGAACTGTTGCAAGATACCGGTTGTCACTTTTTCAATGGGGTTGACCATGTAAACACCGGCAATCGTGAAGACATCACCGGCTTTCACGGTCCCTGTGAACCCATCGACAATAAGGCTTCCACCTGCTTGAGACGCGCCATTGACAAGCGGTGTACCCGTAAGCGCTCCGGCTGTATGGTAGACGATATTCTGACTCCAATGAGTCTGAAACGCTCCCAGGCGGCCCACGGTTCCGTTTTGTAATGCTGCTTCCTGTGCTTTTGTACCCTGAAGGCCGACAAGAAAGTTGCTTGCTTCAAGTTCGGCTGTGGGATCAAGAACAAGATGCCGGTTATCGCTTGGGATACCCGCCTGATTCAAAAGCATGCCGGGAGACGCAAACGCTTTATACGTGTTTGGAGTTGTTCCCGCTGTCCCGGATGCAAAATAGAACTGACGGCCCAGGCCGCAAAGAAAAGCGTCAACTTTGTTCGCAAGAGGCAACATGGCGGGCTGGATGTATTTCTTCGAAAACTCAGTCATAGAAAGAGTTTTTGCGTCCATTGGATAGGACATCACCGTTTTCCACCGCTGATTTACCGTAATTGGCTTTTTCTTTTCAATCACGTCATCAATTGCCGCCACTGTTGCCCCGGCTGTAGCCCTGAACCGGTTGGGCATTGGATAATTGACCGTTGCACCCTGACCGCCTTTAAAATCAGACGCATAATGTCTATCAACAAGCTGGCCCATGACCATTTGGTTGACGGCCTGATATGCCGCTTCTTTCCCGATCAGATCCGGGGTTATAATTGTATTCGCCATTGTTTAAATTTCTCCTTTATCTCTCGCCGCCGCATATTCTTTCATGGTCATTTTTGACGGGTCTTTCCTGACTGTTCCAGATCCACCCTTGACCGGCTTGATAGGCTCCGGCGCGTTTGTTTTTCTTTTCTGCTCGGCTTCTTTCTGATCCGAACCGGTTTCATTTCCTTTTTCAAATTTCGCCTCAATCCTCCCGATTTCGCGCGCCGCTGCCAATATTGACAGTCCGGCGATTCTTTCCGACTCAGCGGGATTTTTACCCAGGTAATACATGATATCGTGTGCGTGTTCGCTTTCAACAACCGCTTCCACCATTCCCTGCGTGAACTTCAAGGCAGGGTTTCTCACGACATCTTCGAAATCTTCGTGAGCTTCCGCGCCTTTGGCAAGGGCAACATCAACCTTTGACATCTTTGCCCTTGATTCTGCCTCTTGTCTTTCCTGAATGGCTCTTTCTTTTGCCTTGGCTTCACGTTGGTCAAGCTTCCAGTCAACAAGGGCATCTTCATACTCTTCATACGTTTCAAACAGTTCTTCACGAGGTCGCCCGCTCGTTTCGGGGGTTGCGGATTTCTCCGGGTCGTCGGTTTTATTCCCGATCAGTTTTTTAAGCTGTTCAAGCTCGGCGTCTTTTTCAGCGGCCAGACGTTCGGCCTCTCTCCGTTTCTTGGTCAGCTCATCAATGCGTTTTTGCACCCCATCTTTTTGAATGGCTGTTTTGTCGGTGTTTTCTTTGTCGTCGGGGTTTTGGTCGGGGTTTTGGTCGGAATCTTTGCCGGTGTCGGTGTTTTCATCGGTGCTTTTTTCGTCGCCATTATCGTTTTCCTTCTCTGATTTTTTTGGTTCTGTTTCTGATCCTTCACCCTTGGTTTCTTCTTTCTTTTCGGGTTCACTATTTGGATCAGTCCAGTGTGATTTGGGTTGGTCTTCCGGTTTTAAATCCATATGTGTATTCATGTTATGCGCCCCCTTCGGGTATGTTTCCCGGATTCCCTCCGGTAGGGTCGTCAAGCGGGAGTCTTTGCCCGATTAATGCTTCAAGCTTTGCAAAAAGCTGTTGATTATTTAATTCATGGCCATGGGCTTTGGCTGCTTCGCCCTTCGCCCTGGATGCCGCCGCCTGAGCTTCCAATTCGGCTTTTTTAACGGCGATTACTTCAAGCGGGTTTGGTGGTGGTGGTTGTGGCGGTCCGGCTTGTGACCCGCCCTGCATTCCTGGTGGTTGACCCGGAACCCCTTGCACCCCTGGCCCACCTTGCGAACCCGGACTCTGTGGGTCGTCAATAAGCCCAGGCGGTAAAAGTTTTTTCAATCTTGCTTCTATTTCGTCGGCTCCCGGCCAGTCCATATTCTTTGCCACCAGATCCCCCATAACAGGAGCCGCCGCCGGGTATGCCTGGATAAACTGGATCATGGAATCAGCCGCCTCAACTCGCTGAGTTGAATAACTCGGACCAGTCGTAACCACTACGTCATAGCGGCCTATGGTCAAATCATTCATGTAAACCGTTTTCCCCGCGTCGTCCTGGGTCGGCCAGTTGATTTTTTCAAACTTGTCTGATCCGTCCTGGCCGATTAACCGGATCACACGCGACGAATCATAGATTTTGGGAATCAGATCAACAATCACCTTCCCGGCATAGGTGATAGATCGGGTCAGGTTGTCGATAAAGGCGAACGTGGCCGTGTCTCCTTCCCGTTGCCGCGCGACAATGGCCCGGCCTGATTGTTCATTGGATCGATTGCCAAGAGATGCATCATAAATACCGGTTGTGGCCTTCATGTCATCTGCGGCCACACCCATTTCTTGAATCATGCCGGTTGGTACGGTTGGCGGTGACTCTTTATACGGTCTCGCCCCCGGTGCTGTCGGGTCAGGGTTGTACGGGAGATATGCATGGTTTGATACATTGGCTGAATCCCATAACGACTCATACCCGGCAATCTGTTTTGGCGTTACCAGATACGGGTTTTTCGGGGTTTGAGCCACGTTTTCAGTCGCCATGGACCGCCAGTAATTGTACATCCTCTGGGGATCTTTAGCGTGCCGGATAACACCGCGAGTCACACGCTTTCCATCAACGAAAATCTCCTTGCCCCACACCGGCACAATCGGGATATATTTGCCCACCCATTTTTTAGGACCATCCAGAACGTCTGACCCTGATATTTTAACCCATTCGATTTCGTGGGAGTCAATTTCACGTTGTTTTTCCACGGTTACCCATGGCGGCAACTCATCGGGGACATCCTCCACGGTTTTCCCGTTTGAGAGCAGATAGAGGGTTTTTTTGATGCGTTTCTTTCGAAATATCTCGGCTACACGGAGCATTTTCTCGGACGACCAATAAATTGAATAGTCGTCGGCTGTTTCAAATGACGAAACGGCTGCATCCGGGTATTGATCTTCGTAGTTATCGCGGGTCATCCACTCGGATATCATCACCCATGATGCATCAGATAAATCATATTTTTGAGCCGCCGGGTCCCAGGTTACAGAAAAAGGATTCTGGATTCGTTCAATGGATATTTCCTGATCAAATGAATCATCGGTATGCTGGGTCAAGATACGGAAAAAACCACGGCCACACGATGCGGCACTTTCAAACGCTGTATCATAAGCTATCCCGGCATCGCTGACAGACTCAATATTACGAACAATCCCGGTTAATATCTCGGCTAAATCAGGGTCAGAAAACGAATCCACCGGCCTGATTTTGATGGACGGCCTGTTTTGCCTCTGATCACCCACCACCTGATCAATAAAGCCGGGTAACCGGTTGATGGTAAGGCATGGCCTGCCTGTATCCTCCCTGGTTTGCCGGATTTCTGTAGGCCACTGATCCCCGTCAAGAAAATGCATATCTTCAACGGCTCTATCCCTGTCTTCCTGGTCTGATATCCTGGCATATTCGTAATCCCTCTTAATCTGTAACAACAACTCGGCTTTGTTGATTTCTGAATCTGCCATTATGCCCCCATCCATCCCGCCTGTGATTGCCCGTTGTTCTTCTTGATGATCGTATTTGCTGGCTCAATGGTTTCAATATCTCTTCCCGTCATGACGTAATAACGGGTTGCATCCATCAGATGATCATTCTTTTTTATGATGTGGCCCTTTTCATCGCGCCGGTAAATTCTGAATTCCTCAAACCATTTTGTTAAATTTGAGAAAACTTTCAACCGACCCGTTGATAGGAGTTGCCAGACGTTTAAAATACCCGATTCAACAGCGTTTTCCGCTTTTACGAGGTCAAGGCCCTGATTTATATATGTTTCAAAAAGGTTATCGCCGTCTTTTTGCCCTCTACCCCTTGACGCTGGGTCAATCGCTCCTGGTATCCAGCACCCGCGGGCTTTAATACCCTCTGCATGGATAACCGGTTCAGCCTGTCCTTTTGAATATTCTGAATAGAGATACCATGTGTCTGATTCTCTATCGTGGGCTCCCCACACCGCCGCCGTGCAGTTCCAACCCACATCCATTCCAAATGCCCGCGGCCAGTATTCAGGGATCTCAAAAGGATCAACTCTTATATCATCCTCTGATAGCGGATAAATTGCACCCGCGCCCAATGATGGTAAACCTTTTGTCCGCGCGTCCCTCTGGAATGGGGGGATACTGTCCCAAAGCATCTTTTTTGATTGCTCATCCAGGTGTGGCGCGTCGTCCCACGTCATGGTTACCAAATATTTAGAATCAGATATCCGCATATTCAGGCCTCAACGAAAAATCATCTTCCGGTTTGGGTAGGAAGGACATAACCACCTCTGACAATCCGAGTAACGGGGTAAATGTAGCAATGATACGGCCATCAACGGTCATTGTCCGTAACAGGCATTCTGAATAGATCGATTCATCCGGTTCTTCGTCCAGCCAGACCACATGCTTTGCGGTCCCTTGGAATGATTTACGGCCCTTGGCGTAGGCCTTAAACCCCAGCTCAGAAATACCGCCCGAAATATGCTTGACTCTGATCAACTCAATTGCATCAGGGATACCCGGTTTGCGTGGTGGATCTCCCAGGATGTAGTCACCGGGGATCATGCCTGTACCGATATTGTCAACAGGTCCGAGTAATTCTAACTGTCCGATATCCCGAACGGTTTCTGCCGTGTCACCGCAGGCCCACGCAGAAATAGGATGGTCAAATCGTTTGCCCTCCCACCATGCCGGATATTGTCCTGTTAGATGTGTCGCCACCTCAAACGCTCCTGTGATAGTTTTGCCTACTCTGTTCGCGGCCATCAAACACCGCTCTTTGTATGTTTTGCCTGCCCGGAAGAACTCCATGTGTTTTGGATACATGGATCGGTTGAGCGGACCTTGCTCAGGGTAAAACTTTTTAATCCTCCATCGGTTCGCCCGCCTGCTCCGCTCCTCCAATAATTTGAGCAACTCCAGACGCTCCCAGTAATTGCCCGATACGTTTGTTGATTTGATCATCGGTTAACATGTCCATCTTGCCGGACATCTCCACGCTGTTTTTGCTTTGCCATCGTTCCGGGTTCCGGTTGTTCAAAAAATACATAATTGACGTGTCTGAGGGTGCCACATGCTTCTTGACCATTTTCTTGACGATTATTTTTCCTGATTCAGAATCCAGTTCTTTTGTGATTTCGGTGGTGAAGTAGCCTTCAACCTTTTTCTTGAGACATTTTTCAGCGGTCAGGCAGTCATACTCATCTTTTCCCTTGACGATTGCCGCCCTAAACTCCGGGTATTTGTGCTGCCAGTTTCGGTACGTGTCATCCACAACGCCAAAGAGTTTACACAGGTTTTTATCCGTGGCTCCCATGGTTGAGCATGCAACGAAAGCCTGTTCGCAATAATCAGGATGGTACGAATCAGCCCTTACGGATCGTTTCGGTTTCGTTCCATCCGGGTTAAATTTAGTACGCTCAGCCATGTGGACCACCTGTTATTAAATCCCAGAATGCATGGAGCATTAACAGGCATACAGCGCCTATCGTCCCCCATGTGAGCCGTTCGAGCGTTTTGATTTTTTCGCCACGCTCTCCGCACGGTGTGTTAATCAATCTGCGCTCTATTCCATCCATCCGGGTATCGCCTGATTGCAAACGGTAAAGGATGCTCTCAGTGCGCTCATCGATGCGCTCAACCATTGCCCTGATATCATCACCATCGGCCATTATTTGCCGCCCTCTGTTGATGATTGTTTTTTAAATAGTGAGGCTATCAACTGGATGATTGATGATGATTTAAATTTATCCGATGTGCCGAGAGCCTCTGAAATGGCTGTTGTGGCCGAAAATACGACTGTTGAGATTTTTAAAAAAGTGGCGAGATCCATAAAGCCCCCGATTTGTATGTACATTTTATGTATACCGATATGCAAAATTTGAACACAGTCAACCGGCCATTGTCAAGAGGTCTTTTAAAATATTTTTTTTGTGGTTCCGCTGCTCAAGGTGGGGATGACGGGTAAATATTTTTTTGGGTTTGGTGGTTTAGTGGATTGAAGGTTAGGAGGGAAAAGGGACGGATTTTACAAGCAAACACCGAAGTATGGATTTTATGACATTATTGTTCGTGGCTTTGATTAAGCGTTGTCAGCGTGTTTTTAAGGTACGGGTTATACGTGAGTATAGTTAAATGATAGATAGTCTATTGAAGATGATATTTGAAAGTTTATGTGTTTTTGCCAGAAAGCCATTTTTGATATCGAAAATAAAAAGATTTACAGTAACCCCTTGTGAAACATGGTCTTATATATGTTTCATATCTATATTTATATATATTTCTTTTTTTTAAAGAAAGTATAAAAGAAAGTGGCAATAAGTAAATAATACAATAAGTTAGATATGTCAATTATACGTTATTATTTAGCAAAATGCCAAAAAAATATATAAAATATGGCATAAAAATCTGGTAAGGTAACAATCAATCATTTGGCCTGTGATCACTCGTAAGGGAACTCTGACATTTTTGATTGATTGTTACTTTACCAGTGATAACGTTTTTAACAGTCGTATTATTAACGGTCCATCACTTGTAAGGTAACATGTCAAACATTTGATTGATAGTTACCTTACAAGTGAGTATCGCCGGGAATCACTGGTAAGGTAACACATCAAACATGTATATATTATTGTTTCTTTTTTTGATCTTTTTTTGATCTTTTTTCTTGACACACGAACCAACCCATGTTAGATTGTAATCAACAATAACGATTAACCAACCAAAGCCGGAAGGCGAAGGAGATCAAAATGAAAAGATTCGAAATAGTATCACAAAGAGGAACCCATAGATCATCACATAAAACCATCGAAGCCGCTGAAAAACAAATGCAAAAAAATCTTGCTTGGCGCTGTGGAATATGCGGTAGCTCTAAAAAAGGGTGGGGG
>JAEHJW020005306.1_pt1 | contig 14557 bp, 15 predicted proteins | sample 9271431 | NCBI WGS metagenome assembly JAEHJW02
ACCCCTGCTCTGCAAACACCCACTCATAGAAGGTCGCAAGCGAATACGGCGACCAAGACCGACAAATTTCTGCAAGTTCGTCAGTCGTAGCCATCAATATTTCTTTCCATTTTCGCTTTTGCGGTGCTCAATCTTGTGATCTTCCCGGCTACGGTTGTATGCCAGTTTTTCCGCAATCGCGCCGCCAACGTCCAAATCAAAGCCTCCCGCGATATCAAGAATGCGAATTATAGCATCTGCCAGTTCAACTTCAAACATGCTTCGGTGCGGCAGCTTGTCGTCCTGCAGGTTCTTGCGATGCCCTTCCATCGCTTCGCTGATTTCGGAATGCACGAGGCAAAGCAATTCGCCTACATTCCGATCCAGTCGTTCGCCTGTGTAAATATCATGCCACCAGTTTGAATTCTGCAAATGCACTATATTTGCCATCTGATTGAACATGAAAGCAAAATCTGTTTCGTTTATGGTCATTAAAACATCCTGTCGATAATCTCAATAAGATAGGCGGTTTCAATTTTTTCGGGATTGCGTTCACTTAGTTTTTGAATGACTTCGGCAAAATATGCACTGTCCACCCCAGTCAACTGATCCTCCAGCACTTTCGGATCAAGCAAATCCAAAGCATTCAACTGCATAATCGCTTTAAGAATCTGCCCTGCATTTACACTCCATCCCCGCTTGATAAACTTTCGCAGCCTCATAATGGAACATAAAGGGTATTTGGAGCCGACATATCGCAATTCCTTGGAAAGCAGTGCTTCCATAGCGTCGGGTTTCAGTTCTACTTTTCGATCCCAACTTGTCCAGTAGTTTGTGCAATGAACAAAATCATAATTTTCATGCAGTTCTTCGGGATCACCCCAAAAACGGATGACAATTTGAATTTTTTGGCTCAATGTAATCGCGTTGGAAGACATGAAAACAGGTCGATAAGCCGGCTTGCCATCGTCATCCTGGCTCTGCAAAACCCCCTGTTCAACCTGATCATACGTGTCCTCGATTTCCCCTGCATCTCGCATCACTTCGCTAACGTAATGAGAGGCTTCGCCTTCAGGGCGGGATTCAAAATACTGGTAATCTTTTTGCGCACCATCTTCGCTGGCAATTCCTGCGGATTTGATGACAATCTTGATTCTGTTTCCTTTAACGGGGTCTAGGTTTGTATCTGCATCAACTAAAGAAATTGAGCATGGGATACCATTTCGGTTTTTTGGGCTAAATCTTGCCAAATAGTATTCTGCAACCGCCCTGTTTGTTTCCCAAGTACGAAAATAAACATCATAATCATTGACAGGCTCGTTCAAGAGCATAGAAGCAATTGCTCCGCCCGTAATAATTGTGTTTTTGCGCACGAGTTCGCGAAGATTTGTGTCTTCGATAGAAGCACACCACTCTTCAAACTTGTTGTCAAGAATTTTATTAATGGTTTTTCTTTTCATTTTATTCTTCCATACCAACAGCGTGCATGTAAAGATCAAGCATCTCGCGCTGTTCGCGCAAATCATCCGGGTCCATCTTGCGCAGCTTGAGCAGTTCGCGAATAACCTTTGGCTCAAAGCCTGCGGATTTTGCCTCCGTAAAGACATCTCGGATATCGCTGCCTAACGCCTTGCGTTCTTCTGCAAGCCGCTCAATCCTTTCCACGATGCTCTTGAGCCGATCCATCGCAATATTATGCGTGCGTGCCGGTGATTCTTCAGTCATGGCTTATCTCCAAAAAAGAGGAAGAGCGCGATTGTAGTCGCGCTCTTGCCAATTGTCAACCGCCGAGCAGATCGGCAAGATTGCCGCCCGCAGGCTTTGCAGCCGTGCCGCCCATGCTGCTCATATCCGCAGCGGGACGCTCCTCCGCCGTAAAGGCATCCTGCGGAGCCTTGCGGCTATCAAGGCGTTCACCATCAGCCCACCACTGGATATGCTGAAGGCCAAAAGAAACACCCTTGTTGCCAGACGTATCATACGCATAGACACTCAGCGCAGCGCGCACAAAGCAACCCGGATACAGTTTGTCCACATCTGTAAGAGGCGCCGGGCGCCCATCGGGACCGGCATACCGATCAACAATGCCAGGCTTCGTCTGCTTGGACGAGACGTTGATAAAGAAAGAGTATTTGGCAGAATCATACTTGCCATCAACCTTCCTGAACGGCGTCCGAAGTGCGCCTGCTGCAAACAGCGCGTCAGTCTTGTCCCCGAACTTTTCGTAAAGGGCAGCGGTGGCCGCCTTCTTCAGTTCGGAAATATCCGTTCCGACAGGAAAAAGAAGGGTGCAACCGTAAGCGGCGGAATCGCCCGGCTTCGGATTTGGCGGCATGCGCGGCGTCAGAAGAGCGGGATAGGAAAGCACAGCCGGAGGGGTAATAATCATGGATCACATGGTCCTGTCTTTAGAGAAAACCGACTTAATCAAACAAGTTTTTCTGCTGCGTCGGTGATTCAGCAGAAACAGCCTCACAAGGGATCAACTTGACGCCCTTGGATTCGGTAACGACATTATCTTTCAGCAACGACTTTGCGACTTCCTTGCCTTCTTTTAATGTCTTGACAGCGCCCGCAGCCTTCAGTTTGCGGCTGACAGCATCTTCAGCTTTGGCGGGGGAAATAACTTCCTTAACCCAAATTTCATCTTCTGTCAACTTCTGCTCCTCAAGTGCAGAAGCGGCTTTTTGCGTATCCGCCCATTTGCGCGTGCCTGCAGTCGGGCCAAGCACCCATCCAGGCACAGCGGCCTCGTTGACTTCAAGCATGCTTTGCGCGGCTCTCCGCGCGGCGACAATCAGGCTTTCCAGTTCGTCGCAATTATACAAGAAGGTCGATAACTGCTGTGCTGTAAAGGTGCTGATATCAGGGGCTTTCACTTTAGTCTCCGTAAGGTCTTCAACCGAAAAAGCGAGTTGCGCAGTCTTGATTGCCTTTTCCGCCTGCGCAGGACAGACGCCCGACGCTGGACAAAACTTGCACCAAGAGCCGGCATTGACAGTCAAGTTTCCGCTGACAGCTACCTGCGCCCTCTCGATCAGTTCTACCGACCATTCCAGCAGTTCAATAACATCGTATTCAGCGTATTTGATCTTCTGTCCCGGCGCACGCGGCTGCACGATTCCAACCTTGATATACTTGATGCCACTATTGTCTGGCAAAGCATACAAAGCGCCGAGGGCATAGTATTTCAACTGAGGATTGCCTTCCGCCTCCACGGCAACCCCTTTACCATATTTCAGGTCCATGACACAAAGCGTGCTGCCTTGCTGCACCATGAAATCGGCGGTTCCAAACATATCGTCAGGAGGATTGAGGCGCGCAAGCGATATGCGCGTCTCAATCATAGGCGCAGACGTGCCTGCCTCTGCTTGCATGCGGCATTCATCCACATACATCTGCACAGATTCAGCCATTTCTTCCGTGACTGAAAACTTGTCACCTTCGACTTCAATCTGAATGCCTAAAAATTCATGAGCATCGCGATTCTGGTGCAAGCACATTTCCGATAGTTCATGCGCAGCGGTGCCTTCGCGGGCAAAGACCGAAGACCTGCCGTGAAATCCCTTGCTTAACTGAACTGATCCGGGGCAATTCCACCATCGGCTGCAAGAGGAAGCGCCAAGAGGAGAATGCGCTCGTTCTGTATGATTATTTAATTCGTCTGTCAAAATAACATCTTTCCTAGTGCTGCGGCAGCGAAAATGTAGAAAAGCATAAAAATGAACGCAGTTGTCGGACTTGTTTCTGGAAGCGGCGAAATCGTTCCGACAAAAGCGGTCAGGCTCCCCATGCACAGCAAAAAGAGTGCCACCAAAAGCCCGAAATGCTCAATCATCGTATCTGTCCGGATTGGCAAGGATTTCTTTCAGCACAGACACCGGAAATTCCGCCATTGTCTTCGCTACCTTCTTGTGCGCCTCAAGCACATTGCGCATCCAGACATGCCCTCTTGCAAACATCTGCTCCCGCACCTTGTTGACAAGATCATCATGGTCTGCACCGTCGTCTGTAGGCGTTGCCGGGGCTTCTGGCACAGATTCCTGAACCGGCGCTTCTTCTGCCTTAAGCGCCTGATGAAGTTCCGCAGCCGTCATCTGCTGGGGCGCCTTCGGCTTGCGCCCGCGCTTGGGCTTCTCTTCCTGAACTTCTTCTCGCGTCTCTTCTTGCGGTTCTTCCTGCGGCTCTTCCTGCTCGGAAGATTCGCGACGAACAGTCAAACTGGCGGGGGAGCCGTCAGTGGTAATTTCAACATCACTTGCTTCAAGAAAAGTGGCAACAAGAAATGCCAAAATCTTGCGGTCTGTCGAACTGCTGGCAAGATCGTCGGTTGTAAATCGGAATTCCATGTCGGCTCCTATACGGGGGTTGTAAGACCAAACTCAATCTTGTTGATGGAATTGGCCTTGCGGGCTACCACAGAAGATACCGCTTCGTCAATAGTACCCTCAAGAGATATGATGCGCGCCAGAACAGGGCGACTTTGCCCAATTCGATGACACCTTTTTGCGGCTTGCTGGATATGCATGGGTGTCCATGAGATTTCTGCAAAGACGACATTACATGAAGCAGTGAGTGTGATAGCTGTAGCCGCAATGTCCAGATGCACAATAATGACTCGCAAGTTGGTCCCCGGCACTTTTCCTTGAAATTCATCAATGATCTGATCGCGCTTGTGTTGCGGAACGCCACCATGAATTGCTTTGGAGCCAGGAATTTCTTTCAGCAAGATATCAAAGACCGATCTGTGTATCGCAAAAATGACTACCTTGTCAAGTCCACTTTCAAGGTCATCCTTGATAATCTGTGTAACTGCATGCGCTTTGGCATACCCTGTCCATCGCCTGATGGATGCAAGGTGCATTCCCATCTGGTATTGAATGGCTTTCAGATCATCTTCCGTAAGATCGGCTTCGCGTCCGTCCTTCTGCATACGCTCCGCTATTGCGGCTTTGACAACGGCTTCCGCATCCAGTTCCTCTTTTGATTTGGGAGGAAGATGTTCAGGTTTTACAACAACTTCAGTAAAACGAATCGGCGGCAAATCCGTGAGCACATCCGTCACTTTGCGCCGCAAGACGTGAGGCTTGAATCGCGAAACAAATTCTTGCAGGTTCTTGTTGGATACGATCCGAACACCCATTGAGTCCATGACACAAAACTTGTCTACCCACGCAGAATAGCGTTCGTATCCTTCCGCTACGTCAGGAAACAAGGCGCGCACCATCGGCCACGCTTCACTCAAATTGTTGGGGAAAGGAGTGCCGGAAAGCAGCCATACTCGTTTTGATACGGAAGCCAATCCTTTTGTGCGATCACATTTTGCACCAAACACAACCTTCGTGCGAACAGCTTCACGGTTTTTCAAGAAATGCGATTCATCACAGATCAACACATCCCATTCATGCTTGAGCAATTGCAACAGCACGGGGCGCGAATTGATCAAAGTATAAGATACGATTACAACTTCTGGGTTAGTGACATTAATTCGCTTTGAGGTTGTAATGATTTGAATGCGCCGCCGATAGGCACTCCACATTTTCCATTCACGCGCCCAGTTTTCCTTGGCAATACCAGGACATATGACAAGTATCTTGCGCGCCTGCACTTCATCAGCAGCGGTAATTGATTGACTTGTCTTGCCCAACCCCGGCTCATCAGCAAGAAGTGCCGTATCTTGAGTCGAAAGCCAGTGCGCGCCTGTGCGTTGGTAGGGATAAAGTTCAAGCGCCATATTTCGCTATCAAAGCTGCTTCAGCCCTTCCGTCATCCTTGATGCGCTTGAAAAACTCTGCGCTTTCAGGCCATAATCTGCTTGCCATTTGTCTTGCGAGCCCTTTATCTTTTCCAAGTCCGTATGTTTTCTTCCACACTTGCGGCGACACAAGCGATACTGGAATTTCAAGCGCACTTAGCACACCCTCAACGATTCCGCAAGAGTAGCCGAAGGTAAATGCTGCCGACGCACTTTGTCCCGTCAAGCCTCCCACTTTTTCGAGGATTGCCAAGGAGACATGATTCTTGTAAGGTTTGATGGCCGCCGTTACCAAGGATGCAGACACGCGGTCTCGCATGGAATTACCCACCTTGACTTCAATCGTCGGCATGTCTACAATATCGACAATCTTTCCATTATCGGCCAAGAAACAAAAAGCGCCATGCGCGCCGGGGTCTATACCTAATTTCACTGCTCTTGACCTTATTTTATCAATCGTTTATATGGGGTTGCATGTTCACGCCAGAAATCGATGAAGACCTTCTTTACGAACGAGACGAATTCACGACAAGTTGGAGCATCCTGGCAAAGCGGTGGGGGATACCCATTGCTGCTTTGAAAGATCGCTACAGGTTTCTGATTGAGGAAGAAATCAGAAAAGATCGTGAAAAACATGCAGGGGAAACAATATGTATTACTTGTAGAGCCAAATTCTGGTCCGAACATAAAGTAAATCTTCGGTATTGTCAATCTTGCCGAGAAAAAAATAGCGAATACGCTGCCAACATGGCGGAAGATTGGAGTTTTGGGCGGTGAGATATCTCAGTCTTTTCAGCGGTATTGAAGCTGCTTCTGTGGCTTGGGAACATCTTGGCTGGCAATGTGCAGGATTTTCAGAAATAGAAAAATTTCCTTGTGCGGTTTTGCAACATCATTTTCCCGATATTCCAAATCTTGGTGACATTACTAAAATTACTGAAGAGCAGATTAAAAGTCTTGGCCGGATTGACCTTATTGTAGGAGGATTTCCTTGCCAAGATGTAAGCGTCTCGGGAAAACGGAAAGGCTTTAAAGATGAAAATGGACACCTCACAAGAAGCGGCCTCTTTTTTACCGCAATGCAAATCGTTGAATGGGCAAGAAAGCATAATGGACTCAGATTTGTCTTGTTTGAAAACGTCAAGGGATTGTTCTCTTCAAACAAAGGAGCAGACTTTGCAACAGTGGTTAACGAAATGGTTGGAGGAGCCTTCTCTGCCCCAAAAAAGTGGCACACAGAAGGATGCGCGGTGGGCGACAGAGGATTCCTGGAGTGGTGCCTGCTGGATGCGCAATGGTTTGGCTTGGCGCAAAGGCGCCCGCGTGTGTTCGCTCTTGCAGATTTTGGAGACTGGTCCAATCGACCCCCGATACTTCTTGAGCTCAAAAGCATGTCAGGGTATACTGCGCCGCGCCGAGAAACGGTCAAAGACAATTCCGGAAGTACTGCGGACGGCGTTGCTCGCTGTATCACAACAGGAGAAGGATTCCGTTATGATTGGGAAACTTGCACGCTGATATCTAGTCCTTATGTAGCATCCCCTTTAGCAACACGAAATCGTCTTGATCTGGATAATGGCACCTATATAGTTTTTGCGCAAAACCAAGTGGGGGAAGTTCGTACTTCAGAAATATGCCCTTCACTCACTACTAACAGCAATGCCTCCGGAAGAAATACTCCTATGGTGTTCAAGCAGAACGATACTGCTTTATGTTTTAATGTAAATGCTCAACCAGACGAAATGAAATTTGATCCTGATATATCTTCTACTTTGACTACTTCTCAATACGCAGGGGTGCTAGGAAGAAATTTGGTACGTCGCCTTACTCCATTAGAGTGCGAGAGACTTCAAGGGTTTCCTGATAATTGGACGGCAATTCCATTTCAGGGAAAACCCGCATCTGACGGTCCTCGCTATAAGGCCCTTGGAAATTCAATGCCTGTAACCGTTATGGATTGGATAGGAAGGCGCGTCAATCTCGTCACGGAGCTATATTGATGAAACTTCATAACGATCTTGAAACCCGCTCCGCTGCCGATCTTAGAAAAACCGGCGTTTATGTTTATGCCGAGCATCCTAGCACGAAAATTATTTGTTGGGCATATGCAATAGATGAAAACCCCGTACAAATCTGGTATCCTGTTTTCAATCAAAAAATTCCTGACGATCTTGCTGAAGCAATCCTCAATCCTGATTGCATCTTTGAGGCGCACAATGCGGGATTTGAACGTATTCTCCTGACACTTGTGGGCTGCAAGTTTCTTTCCGCAGACATATGGAATGAACTGCGCAAGATTGAACGCTGGTCTTGCACGGCTGCCCGCGCCCGAGTCTGCGGTCTTCCAGGCGCACTTGATCTCGCTGCCGTTGCCTTGCAATTGCGGTTCAAGAAAGACAAGGAAGGTTATGCTCTGATGATGCGCATGTGCAAGCCACGTGCGCTTGATCAAAAGGGGCAGCCTGTCTGGTACGGCAATGAAGCAGATGTGTTGCGCCTTGGCGAATACTGCAAGCAAGACGTGGAAGTAGAACGCGCCATTGATCAGGTCTTGCCCAATTTCTCACCTAACGAAAAAGAAATATGGCGCATGACGGAGCGCATGAATGATCGAGGCGTTCTGGTCGATGAGCACATGCTGATGAAACTTCTTGTGCTTTCCGAGGATGCCGTTGTTGCCCTTAACCGAAACCTCGCTGCCAAAACCGGCAATATGGTAAAAGCTGTTACAGATGTAACAGCACTTCGCCAATGGCTGACAGCGCAAGGGCTGGAAGATATCGAGGAAACAGGAATCGGCAAAGCCGTCTTGCTTGAACTTCTTGAAGATACATCGCTTGATCCGCTTGTGCAAGAAGTCTTGTGCATTCGCCGCGACGGCGGCAAGACTTCGACAGCCAAGTTCAAATCTATTGCTGCTCGCATGAACCATGACAAGGCATTGCGAGGACCGCTGATTTACTGCGGCGCCAGTGGCACGTCACGTTATACTTCTGGCGGCGCACAACTTCAAAACCTTCCTCGCAACAAGACAATCAAGGATTTGCGCAAGATTGTCGAACCGCTGCTTGAGCGCAGCCTGACCATCGAAGATATTGCACAAAACTTTGGCCCTCCTATGGTTGTGCTTTCAGAACTGGTTCGTCCTTTGTTCCGCGCACGTCAAGGCTATTGGATGGCGCGCGGCGACTATTCACAAGTTGAAGCGCGGCTGTTGCAGTTTATCGCTGGCGCTACTGAAAATGTCGAAAATTTCCGCAAGTATGATCAAGGTATCGGCAAGGACGTTTATATCACGACTGCCGCAAAAATGTTCAGTCTGTCTGCCGATCTGATTGAAAAAGATAGCGAAGAAAGACAGTATGGCAAGGTGGGTGTTTTGGCCGGAGGTTACGGCGGGGGCGCCAAGGCGTTCATGCGGTTTGCGCGCCAGAACGGTTTGGAGATGAGTGAAGAGGAAGCGGAAAAGAACAAGGTCATGTGGCGCGATGCCAATCCTGAAGTTGTCCAGTTGTGGGGCGCTTTGGAAAGAGCAGCCTTGGACTGCATGGAGTCGGCTTTCGGGACCACGCATGAAGTGCGCCCTGGCATCTGGTTCAAGCGTAATCATTCTTGCATGGTCATGCGGTTGATGTCAGGCGAGCATCTGTTCTTTTGGCATCCATCAATCAGAATGGTTGAAACCCCGTGGGGCACCGAGCGCCCGCAGGTGTTCTTTTGGTCCGAAGATAATCTTACGCATAAGTGGTCTGAGTTTTCTGCATATGGAGGATTGTACACTGCCATGTGTGTGCAGAAGACGGCAAGAGATGTCATGTGCCACGCACTCCAGAACATGATGCGGCGAAATCTCAATCCTATTCTTACAGTTCATGACGAAGGGATTGCAGAGCCGGCAAAAAGCGAGTATGCTACCGCTTTTGAAGCCGCAGAAGCCGTGAAATCCTGTATGCTGGACGTTCCTGACTGGTGCATGAACGTTCCTCTCGCCGTTGACGCTTCCGCTGCAGAACGATATATCAAGGGTTGACGATGGGACTTATCCAGAAAGCTATTGCCTCAAATTTTCCTTCTCAACTGCTTCTTCCTCTTGCCCCTCCCTTTTGCCCGATTGGCGATAAAGAATCAAACGGAAAGATTCCCGCGCAATATCATGGGCAAGGAGGCTGGTGGCCGCTGAAGAAGTGGGATAGCGGCGTTGATGATGCAATCAAGGATTTTGCTGACAAGGCTGACTGCAACGTAGGGTTGCTTCTCGGCAAAGCAGTTCCGAGTTTTGGCGGCTCACGGTTCGCCATGATTGATATTGACTTGGACGACACTGACAATCTGGAAATAGACAAACTTTGTGATGCTATCGAACGCGCCATTGGCGCGCATTTTGCTTCTCTTAACAACTCCTTGCAATGCAAGCGGTATGCGTGCTGGGTTCGCAAGACAGTCGGGTTTCGGGCCGCTATCCTGGTGCGACTTCCGGCTGAACAGTCTCCGGGCAGCAAATACATCTTGCCGATTTTTAGCGAAATTGATCCTGTTGGCAAGAGCAAGATCGAATTCTTGACAGAAGGACAGCAATGCTGCATTGGCGGTGTTCACCAGTCCAATACAAAAATCAAATGGTATCGCTCTGATATTCCGAATGAATACCGGGAATTGCCGCTGATTTCCGAAGACACGGTTCCTGCATTTGCATCTTGGGAAAATGTCGTTGAAGTCACCAAGCAGGCTCTTTCGATTGCCTTTGCGGATCAGTCTCATCCTTTTCGTGGCGTGACTTTTTCGCAAAAAGCCGTGGTAGACAAGGCTATGTTGCGCGCGGATGAAACGGCTGTTTCGCCGCGTGATCTTGCTGCCCCGTCAAGTGCTGCGCTTATCCGGCTGCTGAACCTTATGCCTAATCCCGCGCAAGCTACCCGAGACGATTATACAGCAGTCATGATGGCTGCCGCAGGGGCGCGATGGGGGCTTTTCAAGACCGGGAAACTGTCTATCAATGAGGATATTGAAATTGGAGAGGCGGCTGCTGGATGGGCTTCCAGGTGGGAGTCTCCAGATGCATCCGATTTTCAGGCAGAACTGGACAAGTGGGAAGCGGATTGGAAGCGCCGTGAAAACTACTATTCCGGCTGGCGCCATCTTGTTTCGCATGCATCTCATTTAGGTGCCGATATATCAGAACTTTTGCTTGAAGGAGCACAGGAATCCTTTGATGCCGTAGAAGGCGATCAGCTTGACGCTGCATTTTACTGGGACGAAGCACCGAAATATCTTGCTGTAGACAAGAATATTTTTTCAGAATACTGGTTTGCCACAAAATTCCTGCAAAGGTCAGGAGGGCGAATCAAATATATTCCAGAAGAAAAACGATGGATCATCTGGAGCATCAAGAAGCACGGCTGGTTCAGCGAACTCGCAAAAAACTGGGCCAAAGTTCGCATACAGGAATTTCTGAACGCGATTGCCCTTCAAACCGATGGCCTTTCCGTTGATGAGGCTCGCCAGATTCTTTCTGCCGCTCGTTTCAACAATGTAGAGCGCATCATCATGGATCGGGTCGCCTTTCCTCGCTCCTTGCTGGACAATGCTCCCTGGACCATTCAGACGCCTGACGGAGCTTATGATCTTCGCCAGACACGCAAGATGTCGCAGTTGGAACAGCGGGAGAATATGGATACCCGATACACGAATTTCTCTCCCGCCAAAGGGCCGACGCCCTTGTGGAACGATATGCTGTATCTGCTTTGCGACGAAAGTGCTGATACAGTTGAATGGCTGAAATCCTATCTGGCCTATTCGATCCTGGGCGAACCTGCGAGTCACAAGTTTCTTTATATATGGGGAACAGGGCAAAACGGCAAGTCTACGCTGCTGCACATCATGAAGTCGCTGCTAGGAGGTTATGCGGGCAGCATTGATCGTGATGTATGGCTTCAGCGAGCCGCAGACAAGCATCCAGCCAGTCTTTACAAGATCAGGGGGCTGCGCCTCGCCATGACTTCGGAGATGCCTCCCAACGAGACGTGGAACGAAAGCAGGCTCAAGGCCGTGACGGGATGTGACGAAATCGAAGCACGCCCCCTACATATGAACCCCATGTCTTTCACGCCGGCAGCGGCCTTGATCATGGTCGGGCAGAATATTCCGGTGTTCAAGAAGATTGACAACAGTATCGTGCGCCGCGTCTGTATCATCGGAACCGCGCAGTCTCCGCGCAAGGTCAATCCGCAACTTGCCAATGATATTCTCAAAAGAGAAGGAAACGCAATCCTTTATGATCTGATCGAACGATGCAGGAAGATACATGAAACAGGTATTTACGTGCCGCCGCTGACGGCTTCGATGATGTCGGAAGTCAAGGAATATTTCGACAAGACGGACAGTTTTTTCGCTTGGGCGCAGGCTGAACTTCTGATGGACGAATCGGTTGCGTCAGAAACGGTGCCTCTTTCCGTGCTATCCGCACGCTACGCTGCGTTCTACAAGAGGGCTTATGCAAGCGATCCACTGGCACAGATGGTGAGTGTGGAAGGCCCTGCGTTTTTGGCATCTCTGCGGCGCCTTGGGTTGAAGACCAAGGATTTCTCAGGGCGCCCGCTACTCGTCAACGGTGAATTAGGAGTGCAAGGATGTCGGCTCAAACTCGCTCTGGCGGCTTGATCGGCCCGTTCTGGATTCAGGATGCAGGGGGAGGACTGCGCTATGAATATTACTGGAATTGGCTGGAATTAAAATGGGTGCAAGTTTGGAAATGGTAAAGGGGGCGAACGCCCCCTTTTTCATTCCACCAAATACGGCGCCTTAACGCTATTTTGCCCGTCGCGGGTCAATTCGTTCATACGAACCGCTTCACCCCACAAATCCGTGATCATTTCCATCACTTGTCGTTTGGAGGAGGTTTCCAGTGGTTTACCTTCATCCGTATAATGCGTCAAGCACAAAGTTCCGTCATCTGAAACTTTCGTTACACGAATATCCGGTGCAAACCGTTCAGGCAAATAAGAATCGGCCAAGGCACTCCTGATCTTTCGATAGCCATCATCGTCATGAATGGCATCGACAAGATAGTAGTCTTCTTCGGCTGCGTCTTCCAGTCGAAACATCTTCAAATCGCGCATGACTTTCGGGGACAAAAATTGCCGGATAAACGATTCATCCCTGAAATTTTCCCACGCATAGCGCAGCGTGCCCATGACATCCTGATTGCCGGCCCAATCCGGAAACCATTTTTTGTCTTCGTCTGTCGGTTCTGTGCAGATACGTTCAATGTCTTGGGCAATTGCCCAGCCAAGTGTATAGATATTCCAGCCGCGCCAGTTTTCGTAATTGGATTGATAAATCACGCCAGAATTGATATCTGCTACCTCAAGCATCGCGGCTTCAGTGATGAAGCCTTTTTCGTAAAGGCGGCGCATGGTATACATATGCGTGTAAACCGCAGCACTTTCATGCACAACTGAAATTTGCATGCTTGGATACCAGAACTGCCCTAACACGCGCACGATTCGCAAGATTTCCCTTTCCCACGGCAAAAGCACGGGCGAATTTTTCTCCAGGAAATAAAGCAGATTGGATTCAGGCACCGGCCAATCTTGCCTTTCAGGCATAGCATCTGCGGGTGTCTTCTTGTTCTCGGGAACGGTTGTCCAAATCTCTCGGTAATCAGCTTCTGCGGCTTTCTGGCGTGCGGCAAACCGCTCCTGTTCTTCCTTGAGCGTCTTCGCCCGCTTTTCCAGCGGAGCGGCGCTCACGTATTGAAGCGCATGCGCTGCGTCAAGCAAGATTTCGACATTGCCTATGCCATATGTTTCCTCGCATTTGCGAATATAATTCTTGGCAAATTCAAGATACGGCACGATATAGGCAGCGTCCATGCCATTGCCGTAATAAATATTGTTACGATATACGTGCGAGTGACCATAGGCTGCATGAGCAATTACAAGTGCCTGAATTGTTGAGGAATTATCTTCCATGCAATATGCAAGGGACGGATTGGTGGCGATAATGGTTTCGTATGCCAAGCCGCCACGTCCAGAAAGATAGGCTTTATGTTCTTGCAAAAACCGCTTGCCGAAGGACCAGTGCTTGTACATGTTGGCAAAGCCGTGCGTGGATGACAGTTCCGCCATCTGCTCCGCACTGACGATTTCGATTTGAGATGGGTAAGGGTTCAGCCCCATCTCTTCTCGGCAGATCGTGTCAATCTCCTTGAGAATTGCCACAAGCTGCTCAAACGTCCACGTGTGGTCTTTGAAAATAAGATTGCTCATTGAAAGTTTCTTTCGTAAAGATGGTCGTATACTTGTGCCCACACGTGATCTGACAGGCGCCCTACTACTTGGCCCACCACTTGATCCAACACTTTCCGTGCCACTCGGCTACTCACTTGACTCCCCACTTGGACTGACACTTGATTCCTCACTTGGCACCTCATCTCTTTTCCAGCTTTATTTTTCATCTGAGTTGCTCCTGAAGTTCTTTAATAAACAAATTGCCTATTAAGCGCGTGGCTTCGGCATCCACATGCCATACAAGCTGATTTTGCAGTTGATTGTGCACAGGAATAAAAACTTCTCTCGTTATTTTTGTATGCACTTCTTGCTTTACTTGATTTAATGCGACAGAATGATGTAGCCGATGAAAAATATCAGTTGATATTTGATCTCGAATAGGATTTCCTGCGGTGCATGTCATCTGATTTGCTCCTGAAGTTCTTTAATAAACAAATTGCCTATTAAGCGCGTGGCTTCGGCATCCACATGCCATACAAGCTGATTTTGCAGTTGATTGTGCACAGGAATAAAAACTTCTCTCGTTATTTTTGTA
>JAEHJW020001103.1_pt1 | contig 14555 bp, 22 predicted proteins | sample 9271431 | NCBI WGS metagenome assembly JAEHJW02
TCGTTCCGGCGGCCTACGGACGAACCCTACGCCAAACCGCCGAGTGAGGCAACCAGCTCAGTCGACAGCACCGGGTACAGCACGTCCTGGCCCGTGACGCCGTACTCCAGGGTGAGCCTGAAATCGCGCCGGTAGATGTCCCGGAGTTGCTCCTGCTCGACGTACTGATCGCTTTGGTAGGCGAGCCGCACCCAATCCCCGGCGACCGTCTGGAAGCCGTAGCCCGCGTACAGGCGCGCGAGTTGGCTGTCGATGGGGTCGCCGTAGGACTGCCGTGTGGCCTCCGACGGCGTCCACAGCACGACGCGCACGCGGCGCTCGACGCGCTTGAACTCGGTCGTCTTCGTGCCCTGGTTTGCGACCCCGACGCTCAGGCTCACGGTCCCGACTGCGGTCAGGGTCACGACCGCGCCGGATGCCGAGGCCGTCACGACGGTCATGGCCGCATTGATGGCAGCGGCGAGCCCGGCGGCGATCGTGTCGAGGGTGTCGGTGGCGTTGGCCGTGTAGCTCGCGGCCTGGGCGGCGAGCGGCGTGTTGAATCCGCCCACTGCCACGCAGTCGTTCGCCTTCGGCGTCCCAGAAAGCGTCACCGTCGCCGTCGTCGATGTCACGGCCGCGGAAAGCGCCGCCGCGAGGCCGGCCGTCACGACGCTGTCGGCGATCGCTGGGATCGGGTGCCACCTCGTGGTGTTCCGCGGCACGCCCTCATCGTAGACGCTGGCGAGCGGACCGACCTCTCCGGTCGCGACCCGCATGACCGTCGATTCGCTGGGCCACCCGTAGCCGATGGTCAGTGCTGGGCTCGCCGGCAGGCCGGCCGAGGCCGCTACCTGCGCTCCGAGGGCGCTGAGCGCGATCGCGGTCGTCGCCACGTCAACCCCCCGCGATCTGCCGCGAGAGCACGAGCTGGGAGCCCGCGAGTCCGGCCTGCTGCGTGTAGGGGTGCTCGATCACGTACCTGTCGCCGCTCGAACTGTCGACGAGGCGGTCACCCTCCTTCGGCAGCCAGCCGGGGAGTGCCGGCACGTAGCCGAAGTAGGCGAGAGAGTCGGTCGTGCCGGGGAGCGCCTTGAACAAATCGTGCTTGGTTCTCACGTGGCTCGTGAGTCCGAGCGGGATCTGACTCGGCGTCGCGCCGACCGTCCCGAGGCCGAAGGCGCCAGCGGACAGCACGACCGGGGCGAGGTTCGGCAGCGTCGGCGTCCATGCCCCGGCGGACGCCGCTGGCGCATCGGTCGGCCGGTAGATCGTGCAGAGACGATCCACCCGCGCGGCCATCGTCTGCTTGAATGGCCCGTGGTACGCGATGGCGTAGGCCTCGAACTGCGTGGTCGCGAAATCCACCTCGGTCGCGCCCTCGCCGTAGTAGGGGTCGTTTTCGACGAGCACGTCCCCGACCTCGAGGCTCGTCGCGTCGATGAGGAGCGAGTAAAAGATCGATCCCATGATCGGGGCTTCGATCAGATCCTTCGAGCCAGTCTGACGGCGCCCGACGCGCAGCCCAGTGGTCACGCGCTGGGCAACATCGAGGTAGTTCCCGGCTGCGGCGGCGCCAATCCGGTACACCGAGCACGGCGGACCGAGGATCGCGCCGGCCATCCCGCGGGCCCGGTCGATGAGCAGCATCGCGGTCCGGTAGTCCACGCCTCAAATCCCGCCCATCGTCACGCCGCCACCGCCGCTACGGCGACCGACGAGTCCGCTGTCGTCCCGCTCGCCGAAGAGGTACTTCGCCATCTCCATGCAGGCGTGGTTGTAGAGGCGGGTCCGCTCTCGAACCTCGTCCATCCGAAAGGTGACGCCGAGCGGTCCGCCCGCCTGCGCTGTCGAGAGGTTCGAGCTCGCGCCGTACTTGCTCCCCTCGAGGGAGTCGCAGATCGGCAGGTAGCCGTAGACGGTGCCATAGGGGAGCACCGTCCAGTCGACTGGCGCGGACGGCGAGAGCTTGCTGCCAATCGCCGTGATCGCGGCCCCGATCGCCCCGGTCGACGTGACCGACGCGACGGTGAACGCCACCGGGCTCTGAAACGCAACCTCGGGCATCGGGATCGCCACGTTGCCGGCGGGGTTGCCCTGGTTCCCCGCGAGCGAGTTCGCCCCGAGGTAGTTCTGAGAGAAGGCACCCGTACCGAACGGCGCAAGCGCCTGGATGTTGGCCGCCTGCATGGTGGCGTCCTGATTCACCGTCGACGCGATTCGTGCGCAGAGCGTGAGGAGCGAGTCGCCCGCCACCGCCGTGGTCGTGACCGTGTGTGGCGAGGCGAGGTTCCCGCCGCTGAAGGTGATCGCGACCTCGTCGCCCGCCTGCGGGTTCGTCGTTCCGGCGATCGTGAGAAGGGGGCCCATCAGCGCGACGGCGCCGTAGCCGTTGCCGAGGAGGCGCGCCTCCTCGTTGGCATCGAGGTTGTTCAGGGCGAACTCGAGCTGACCCCAAAATGCGTTCCAGCGGAACCCCATGAACGAGCCGAGGGCCGCGCCGCTGCTCGGGGAGTTGCGCGGCAGCATCGCCGGGGCGAACTTCAGGTGCCGCCGGATCGAGGACTTCTGCGACAGCGAGAGCGGCACGGGTCAGCGCCCCGCGGTGTAGCTCCGGCCGCAGTTGGGACACGCGAGCCGCTCGATGAACGGCACCGCCGCCTCGGGGACCGGGGCGATTTTCGCGCCGAACTGCTTGAGCAGGCGGACGACCGACGGCAGCCGCTTCGACGAGACGACGGCCCCGGCCCGATACGTCAGGTAGGTTCCGCGCACCGACTGCGAGAAGTCTTCGAGGATCTGCCAGTAGCTCGGCTCGGCGGCCGGCGTCGGCGGCGGAGTACGAAGTGCCTCGGCGGCAAGCGTCTCGTCGAGCGAGCGGTTGCTCTGTCGGTCGTGCCTGCTCATCCGATCGGCGACCCGGCCGCCACCATCGCGGCGACGACGGCCGACCCCATGACCGCGGGCAGACCGATCTGCATGCGGAACGTCTGGCCCCCGTACGAAAAGGCGAAGTTCCCGAACGGCAGGATGGCTCCGGCGCCGCCAGAGAGCGTCGCGGCCGACAGCGTGATCGTGGTCGAGGTCGCGCCGTTGACGCGCGAGAGCGTGGTGAAATTCCCGACCGGACCGGGGTGCTTGATCGTTACGACATCCGCGGCCACGTCTGCCCGGATTCCGAATCCGCGGCACACGGGGTTGTCGTTGATGCCGCTTGCGAGGGCCTCTGCGACCTGCTCCAGCGTGTCGGTGCCGACCGTGACGGAGATGGTCTGAGCGCCGCCGAAGCGCTCGAACACGGGGTTGTCGATCGTGACCGAGACGACGTCCCCGGCTGCGGCCGTGCCGCCGACCGTCGCGGTCGCGCTTGCGGCCGCCCGCGCCATGGAGCTCGACGCCAGGGCGTTGTTCGGGGTCTGGTAGCCGAGGCCGCCTCGACCGTCCGCCACCGGAAGCGAAAACGCCGGCATGAGCATCGGGTTCTGGGCGCTGTCCTGGAGGCTTCCTGAGTCGGAGCCACCGAGCGGAATCGCGAGGCCGGGCGTGAGGGTCGTGGCCACTGGCTACTCCTTCTTGTACTTCCGGGCCCTGCCCGAGTTGAGGTTCCTGGCCGTCCGGCGCTGCTCGCGAGCGTGCTCCTGGGCTTGGAGGCCAGCGGGCTTCGCGTCCCAGTCCGGCAAATGCCGGTCCTTGTCGAACGTCTGCTGCGCGGGGTTCACGCGCTCTTTCGGGAGGAACCCCACGGCCTCAGATGTCCCCGCCGCTCGGCCGCTTCGCCTTGCCGAAGCCGAACGCCGCGCTCGCGTCGTCGGCGCTGTGCTGCACGGAACGCGGGGAGAGCGGGCCACGCGGGAGGACGATCTTGCCGTCCCCGGGGACCGCGGGCAGCACGAACCTGCCCTTCGCCTTCGAGCCGCCCCTGCGCGGGGTGCTGCCCTTCTTGCCGCTGAAGATCGCCATCGTGTGACCTCTATCCGCTGCGCTGGGGTTGGACTTACGAAGCGATCTCGGCGATCACCGCGCGCTTGAAGAGCGCGTTGCTCGCGGTCGGGATGATCGCGGAGGTCGCGGTCAGGTCGGTCGGGACCGCGTATCCGCCGATCCAGTCCCACACGATCGTGTAGAACCGGCCGAGCGCGTCGATCGGCCTCCGGAGAATGTGGACCGTGCCGTCCACCATCTCGGCCTGCACGACCCCGGGGTTTCCCTTCAGGTCGCGGAGGTAGTTCTCGAGGCCGGTGAACTGCCCCTCGACGAGCGCCTCGGCCCCCACGAGCATCGGGCGGCGAACCGTGACGCCGACGCTGTCGAGCGTGCCGCCGGCGCCGTTGGTGCTCGGCGCCTGGATGTAGACCTCCGTGGTCGGGACGAACTCGATCCCGAGGAGCTTCAGGACGTATCCGCTCTGGATCGCCTCGGAGTCCTCGCGGCCGGCGAAGTAGACCTTGAAGTCCTGGTCCGCCATGAGCTGCCGCTGGGCGGTCGGATCGAGCAGCATCCGGTAGAGCCCATCCTCGAACGGCGGTACCGCGTTGTTCTCGAGCGCCAGCTTCATGTCCAGGATCATCTGGAGGTTGAAGGTGTTGCTCGGGACGAGCGCTGCGGTGGTCGCGGCGCCGCCGGACCGGATGATCGCCGGGGCGTTGATCGCCACGAGCGCGTCCCCCTGGCTGGGGGTGGTCGCCGTCGCGAACGTGAGCTTTCCGGAGATTCCGCCGGGCGCCGTGCTGGTGTTGGTCACGTCCGGGGTCACGCCGGTGACCGAGAGGGTCTGTGCGGTGGTCCCCGACTCGTAGACGGTCAGCGGGTTGGTGGCCGAGACCGCTGTGACGACGCCGTTGACCAGCACGGTCGAGAAGCCGCGGAGGTCGTCGACGTAGCAGGTGGTGGTGCTGCCCGCTCCGAGGTCCGTGCGCACCCGCGTGTGGCCCGACATGTAGGCGTTGAAGAGCGCGGCGCGGGCGAGGCGGTCCCGGGTGGTGGCCGCGTCGACGCCGCTGTTGCGGGCGCCCGCGAGGAGCTGGTCGTAGATCCCAACCTGCTGCTGGACGTTGTCGATCTCGGCCGCCATCCGGCTGTAGTCGAACATCGTGAGCGTGTACTGCTCGATCGAGTACGCGCTGGCGGTCATTCCGCTGTCGATGTTCATCGACGACTGCGGCGTGCTCGGCGTGGTGGTCGAGGTGATCCGCCCCTTGCGGGTGAGGGTCAGGGTCGAGCCGATGCCGGCCGGCACGTCCTCGGGAGTCGCGAGCGACCGCCACGCGAGAATCGTGTCGAGGCCTTCCTTCGCGTTGCGCGCGAGGAAATTGATCTGCTCTGCGGCTGCGAGGGCTGCGGGGAACGCGGCGACGCCGTCTGCCATCTGAGGACTCCGGAGCGATTCAGCTCCGGAGGTCCGGTCGCCTACGAAAGTGAAACTACCGCCAGCTCGGCGGCTACGTCAAGCTCTGCTCCGACGACCTCTCGCCGACCTGGTCGGTCTCCTCGCGGACGCGGAGGAGTCGAATGATTTTTCCAGCCTGGATGACGAGCGTCACGCTCACCTTGCCGTAGCGGATGGACTTGCTCTCGTCCGAGAGGTAGCGCAGCGCCGCCTCGTGGATGTGCTCCGGCATGTCGTCAGTGCCGGGCGAGCTGGTCGCGGGTCTTCGCGACCAGATCCTTCCACTGCTTTTTGTCCATCTTCATCACGTCGGGCTTTTTCGCGGGCTCGCCCTTCTTCGCGGGGGGCGCGCCGACCTTGCCAACGGCCGGCTTCGCCTCCAGCGCAGCGAGCTTCGCCCTGAGCACCTCGACCTCGGTGGGCTCGGCGGGCGTCTCGGTGGGCTCGGTGGGCTCGGCGGGCGTCTCGGCGGCCGGCGCCGAGAAGAGCTTGGGGTGCTTCTCCTTGAGCCGCGCGATCGCCGCATCCACGCCCTCGATCGCGTCGTCGGTGTAACTCGCGCCCTCGATGGGCAGATGGTCGAGCAGCGTCGGATCGATGATTCCGGCGGTCGTGGCGGCGTTCCGCACGGCCTCCTTGACGAGGCGCACGTGCGCGGCCTTCAGCTTCGCCGCCGCCTCCTCCTGTGCCGTCTTCAGCGCGGCAGCGCCGCTCTCGCTCGTCGCCTTCAGCTTCCTCTCCATCTCGGCGAGCTGCTGGGTCAGGGCGTTGATCTGCGCGGTGACGGCTGGATCGGCGACGGGGGCATCGGCCATGGATCAGTCTCCTGTGGCGAGTGGAGCAAACACCAGTTCGACCTCTACCCCGACGGGCGCATGGAGGTCAACCGAAAGGCCGCCTTGAGCGAACACATGCTCGAGCAAAAACGAACCGGCGAACACGCTCGGGCAGTCCCACAGACGCGCTCCAGTCCCGTCCCGGACGCAGAGCTGTCCGTTACCGGCTCGCGAGACGAGAACGCTGTAGAGAACGCAGTCCGCATCGAAGACGATCTGGTGCCCTGGGACGAGCCTCACGCTTTGACGTGGCCCGAGGCGCTGCGTGCTCGGCTCCATCTTGGTCTGCCACACCAGGGTCGCGATCGAGGACATCGAGTCGCTGCCGCGGCCGACGTTCTCTACGACGAGCCCATGCTGCACGCCGGCCGAGAGGTGCCACACCCCCATCGCGGTCACGGCCTGCTTGAAGATCTCGCGCCCGACCACGCGGCCGTCGACAACGCGACCATCGAAGATCCTGAGCGAGCCGGAGCCAGCGTGCGTACAGGTGCAGTGGTGGAGCACCGCGGGCTGCTCCTCGAGGACGAACAGGCCGCGCTCGGACATGACCCACGCCTTTGCGCCGAGCGGCGGCTTCGGGACGACGATCCTTGTCACTCGTCAGTCTCTCCGGCCGCGCCCCGCGTCTTCGCGAGGTCGACGGGATCCGGGAGCGGCGGGGGCGCCATCGGGGTCGGCAGCGACTTCAGAGGGATGTCGAGGTTCGCGGCCCAGATCTTCTGCGCGTCCTCGGGGCCGATCCAGCCGAGCTGCACGGCCTGGAAGAGCGCGGGTTGCAGAAGTGCGAAGTCCTGCGGCGTAAGCTTGTGGAGAACCGGCCAGACCAGCTTGAGCTCTGCCGGATCGATGTCCGGCACCGCCGGATGCCCGAGGAGCCACGCGGCCACGAGGGCCTTTCGTAGCAGCGGAAGAAATCCCTTCTCCCCGTAGCTCGAGCGCATCGTCTGAACGAGCGCGTCGTGCTCCTCGTCGAGGATCTTCGCGGCCGCGCCGCTCTGCGGACCACTGAACTTGTCCGGATCTTTCCGACTCGCGAGGATCTGCTCCAGGATGAACTTCCGCATCACCTCGACGATCTCTCGGGCCCGGTCGAACACCGCGCCGTTGCTCTCGAGGAGCTTCGCGTCTCCGCCGCCGGTCTGCTGGCCGTCGAGTCCCTTCTGCACCGCCGGAAATTGGAACGTGTTCGTCGGGCCGCGATGAATCGTCTTCGCGCCGTCGTAGCTTTCGTTGATGAGCTCGCCCTGGAGGATGACCTGGGGGCAGAGGTTGTAGAGTAGCCCGCGGTCGAGCTGGCTCATGGTGTAGTCGAGCACGACGCAGTTCTCGAGGCCTGGCTCGAACGTGCAGGCGCCGTCCGGGATGTCGCCGCCCGGGAGGTTGCGCATCCAGACGCCCGGGATGTCGCCCAGCATGTGGACCTGGACGCGCTCCGGGTCTGGGTGCAGAAGCGCCGCCGTCTCCGGATCGTGAGGCTTGTAGTCGGCCCCGACGATCGGCGTGTACCCGACCGTCAGCTCCGGCCCGTAGTCGCGCGTGAACCAATACTGGCCGTCGGGCAGGATCGCGACGAGGTCGCCGCCCTCGGTCGTGCCCTCCGAATACGCCTGCGTGATCCCCTGGGCGAGGAACGCTTGGCCGCCGCAGAGGTACTGGACCCTGCATGTCGTCAGCTCGCCCGCCTCGTCGAAGCGCGGCTCGCAATCGCGGGCGTGCCAAACGTCGAACTGGATGTTTGGCGCTCCCGCGTGCTCGACCAGCGCGAACGAGACGAAAACGGCGCCGACCTGACCGAGGAAAGTTGCCTCGGTCATTTTCTCGATGAGCTGGCCCTCGACGACGAGCGCCTCGGCCGCCTCGCACAGCGCGTCGGAGGCGTGGTCGAAGCGAGGGCGGTTCTGCCCGGCCCAGAGTTTCAGCGCGAGCTCGCGCGACAGCAGCTCTGGGATGTTCGCCTGCCATGACGGGCGACGGTTGAGCAGGCGGATGTACTCGCCGTTGCTCTCCAGCTCGACGGAAAAATCGTAGGGGAGGTGCGCGTAGAACTCGCCGTCGAGCCAGCGGTCGTAAATGTTGAGTCGTCGCTGCCGGCCCGTCATCCAGTCCGGAAACTCGATCTGCCCAGCGATCGCCCTCAGCATGGCCACCCCATACCACGAGCGCGGCCGTGCATGCTACGCCTTGCCTTGCCTTGCCTCGCCGCGCCTTGCCCTGCGCGGCCCCGCCCCCAGGCTCTACCGGCCGTACAGCGCCACCGGCCGCTGGGCGCGCGGCGGAGGCACGAGCGCACCCTCGCGCAGCCGCGTCAGGGCCATCGACGCGGTGTCGGTGAAGTCGTCGTGCTCGCAGGTCGGGGAGAAATTCGCCAGCTCCTCGCGCGCCCAGCCGTTCCACTCGCCGCGCGCGAACCGCACGCGGTCAGCCTCGAAAAGCGGCGCGACCGTCTCCGCGCGGAGGATCTTGCTTTGCCACGCCTTGACCGGCACGACCGGCAGCCCCGACTGCCGAAGGAGCTGGATCACGGCGATCCCTGACGCCGAATCCTCGACCAGGATGACGTGCGGGGAATGCTTGTCTACCATGGCCTTCAGCGCGCGCATCAGATCCGGAAGCTCGACGCGGCCGCGCCAGGCGTCGAGGCAGACATAGAGCGAGCGGTCGAACGGCGTGCCCCAGGCGGAGATCGCGGAGTAGTCGTTGCCGACGCCCGTCTTCCATGCGCCATCCAGGGACAGACAGATGTTCGTGAGCGGCGGCAGCGCGGCGGGCTCGACCACGAAACTCGGCCGCTCGAGCCACGCGCGCCGGAACACGTGGCCCTCACGAGACGACGGGCGCCCGAGGTACTGAGCCGAGAACTCGTACTCGCCGATCTGCGATCGGATCTTCGCGAGGGCCTCGATGGGCCAGCGGGCGGGCCACAGCGCGTCGCCCGGCTTGCGGCCGAGAGGGTCGTCGGGGTCCGCGATGGCAGGGAGGTTGATGGTCGTCCAGACAGGCGCCCCCGAGTCGTCGCGCTCGCGCTCGAGCACACCGAGCAGATCCACCTCGTGCCAGCGCGTGCCGATCACGTAGCAGCTCGAGCCGGGCTCGAGGACGGGGTAGAGCGTCGACTGGAACCACTCGAGGATGGTCTCGCGCACGAGTTCGCTCTCGGCCTCCTGGCGGTTTTTGAGCGTGTCGTCGACGAGCACCAGATCGAAGCCGCGACCAACGAGATCGCCGCCGACGGACGTGGCGAACAAGCCGCCGTCGTCGTGGCCGGTCATCCAGTCAATCGCGCTCGCGGACTCGTCCGACAGCACGAGGCCCGCGCGCTCGGCTAGGCGTCGAGCCTTGCGCGACTTCGCTCGCGCGAGTCCGGCCACGCGGGTCGCGTAGCAGACCCGCAGCTCGGGCCGGCGACGCAGAAACCAGGCGAGCGCGTGGATGATGGTCTCTGTTTTTCCATGGCGCCGAGGCAGCGAGATCAGGGCGCGGACCGGCTCGCGCTCTGCCCGCTCCAGCACCGCGAGGACCGGCTCGAGGTGGGGGGCCCCGACGAACTCCGGCGAGAGCAGATGGATGTAATCAGCCAGGCCGAACAGCGCCGCGGGGTACTGGCGCAGCTTGTGGTCGGCGATCGCTCGCCGGATCCCGAGTTCAGCCTGCTCTCGCTCCGAGGTCGGCATAGCGATCGGGGACCATTTCCTCCGGGCTCATACCGGGCTGCCAGAACGCGCCCTCGCTGGTCTGGCAGATGCGCCCGCGGTGGGCTTTCGCGAATCGCTTTACGGCGCAGCCGCAGAGCGAGTCCCCTGGAGGCGCATGGACGTGGAACCAGCCGGCGCCGTGGCAGACCGAGCATGCGGGGTCGGCGAACGGAATGACCTGGTGATTCGTGACGGGGTTCACGCTGGGGTGGCCGCGTCCGGCGCGTCCGGCGCGGGCGGCGCGTTGGCCTTGGCGTAGGCGACGAGCGCCTCCTCGGCTGCGTTCGCGGCGGCGGCGGCATCGATCATCGCGTCGAAGTGCGCTCGGAGGACGGTCGAGCGCGGAGCGTCGAGCGCCGGATCGCCGGCCACCCGCAGGTCGGCCGTGTAGACCGTCTTGGCGCGGGCGAACGCGCACTGCGCGAGATCGCGCGCGAACATCAGGTCCTTGTTTTCGGTGGTCAGGGTCATACCCGTGCCCTACCACGCAGCCGAGCGGTTGTCTACGGTTTGAGCTGGGGGGCCGTCGGCGGCGGCGAGGAGTCGTCCACGGGCTCCGCGACGCTCGACTCGAGCTGCGACTCCAGCCGGAGGAGCACGGGGTCGTGGGCCATGTCCTCGCGGGAGAGCATCCGGGCCGCGACCACCCCTGGACCCGAGTGCTCAAGAGGCTGGGATGCTTTGCCGAGGGCGCGGTCGAGGATCTCGCGTCCAGCCGCGACCGAGACGGCGTCTCCATCGGCGGGGCTCAGGAGGATCTTCGCGAGCCGCCGCAGGACGGTCGGCGCGAACTCGGCCGCGAGCCTCCGCGCCTCATCCCTCGCCGCCGCCACGTCCGCCGTCATGCCGCCGGGGTTGCCGCTGACGCCCTTTGGGAAGCCCGGGTGGCGCCGCGGGTCGTCCCCGCCGGCAAAAGGCTTGCCGCGGGGGGCGGCCTTGCGCCCGCGCTCTGGCGCAACCCGGGATTTCACAGGCAACTCCCTGCTCTTGCGCTGAACTGTGTCATTGCGGGGCATGCGCCGAGGCTATCTGGCCCGACGGCCGAGATCAACGGCGTGGGCCGGCGGCGGGCTCGCGCTCATGCCTCCTCGGCTGCCGGCACGATCCGCTCCTCGAGCCGGGATTTCTCGTAGACCCTCACGCGCACGCCGAATGGCCCGCGCTCCTGCCGGTAGCGCCACGCGACGAGCGTCGTGTCCCCGTCGTCGACGCCGAGCCACGCGGCGATCTCGTCGCGGACCGCCTTGCAGCCGCCGATCGCATTGTCGCCGTCCGCGAGCCGTGGCGAGATCCGCGTCAGCTCGACCACGACCGGGAAGCCGCCGTCAGGTCGGAGGTGCCCGCGCAGCATGAGCGCCGTCATCGCGCGCTCCTGCTGGACGCGCCGCTTGCGGGCGAGCGGGTGCTCCCGGCTGTTCAGCCCCGTCTTCGTCCGGATCGGTATCGTCAGCGTGAGGCTCACGCGGCGTCCCCGTCCGGGTCCGGCGAGCCGATCTTCGAGATGCGCTCGATCGCCCGCTCGAGGCCGGTCTTCGGCTCCGGGCGCACCTCGACGATCTTGACCGAGTCGCGCGCCTCGAGCGTGATCACGACGGGCGGATCGCTCGAGTCGTCGCGGTAGGTCGTCTGGCCGTTCCGCCGCATCTGCGCGATGAGGCGGTCCTTGGTCGCGGCCGCGTGATCCGCGGCGAGCTTCTGCGCGTGACGGGCCTCGCGGTACTCGTCCGCGGCGCGCTCGATCGCCGCGATGCGCGGTTTCTCGAGACCGGGGAGCTCGACCTGGCGCCGCTTCGGCCGGGGCGCCTTGGCCTCGACGCGGGCGCAGTCGTGGCAGAGGCCGTTGAGCGTGCTCTCGCTCGGGGCCGTCGTGAAGGTGGCCCGGCAGTCCGGGTCCGAGCAAAGCTTATGGACGAGCCCTTCGATCGTCTCGGGCGCCTCCTCGTTGGTCCGCTGCTTCGACTTCGCCATGCGTGCCTCCCTGGTTCGTGCTGCGTTCACGGCTCTGCTGCCTGTCCGTCCGACGAGCCGGACGCCTCGGGGCGCGGCCGCGCCATCCGCAAATCCGGCCCGTTGACGTTCGCGATTCGACCCGACCCCAAGATGCGCGACAGCAGTCGGCCCCCGTACCGCGCCCGGAAGTTCGCCTCGTTCAGGTTCGAGGTGAGGACCGTTCTCCGCTGGGCCGCGTAGCGGTCGGCCAAGACCGCAAAAAGCACGTCCTCGCCGTCGCCCTTCTCAGTGCCGGCATCGTCCAGAACGAGCGCGCTCGTCTCGGTGGCGCGCGTCCGGATCGCCACGAGGTGCTCCCACGATGCCTTTGGTCCGCCGAGGTCCTGCCTGACGCCGCAAAAGAAGCCGCCGCTCCAGCGCCAGTCGGGCGGCAGGTCGCCGGGCGCGTGCAGATAAACGCGGAAGCAGTTCTTGTTCTCGGCGAGGAGCATCGCCGCCGCGTAGCTTTTGCCGCAGCCCGGCGCGCCGATCAGCACGAGCGCGAGCTCGTTGGTCGCGCGCCACTCGCGGTACGCCGCCATCGCCCTCGTCTCGAACGGCTCGGCGAGCCCCTGGATCACGTCGCGCGGGACGCCGCAGCGGCGCAGGTGCTCCGGCAGCGTCGCCGTCAGCCCCTCCTCGGTCACGGTTTGCCTCCTGCCTCGATGGGGTACTGATCCCAGCCCTGGTCCTCGACGCGCTGGATGCCCTTGCGGGGGTCGCCTTTCGGCCTGGCGCCCTTTGCGCCCTCGAGAAGCGCCAGGTAGTTCCAGGCGCCGTTCTTGTCGCGAGCAAGGAGCCAGTCCAGGCTCGCCTTCCATCCGCGATCGTTCTCGCCGGCCGCGAAGCGCCACCCGTTGAGCCGGTCCAGGATTTCCCCCCAGCGATCCAGCGGGACCTCGCGAAGAGCCGCCGCGATCGCCTTGCGTCGAGATGCCGTCAGCCGCTCGACTCGCGGCAGCGACTCCGATGCCCGTGCGTTCCAGAGCGCCACGACCTCGGCCGGCTCGTCGCGCTTCGGCCTGGGCGCCTCCTCGGGGACGAGAGCCGGGAGGGCCTCGGCGACGGCTTCGACCTCGGCGAGCGCCTCGGCCCGGTAGCCGTCGACGGCAGCGGCAAGCTGCTCGGGCCGTCGGGCATCGGCCGGAGTCGAATCCAGACCCGAATCTCGACCCGACTCGAGCCCGGCGAAGTCGGCGCCAGCCGACAGAGCTTTTGACTCTTGGGTACTGGAGGCACAGGAGGGTACAGGAGGGTACAGCTGGAGTGACAGCTCGTGACTCCTCGTGACAGCTCGTGACTCCGCGTGACTCTTCGTCACGTTTTGTGACGCCTCGTCACGTTTCGTGACATGCGCCTCAGCGCGCTCGAGGGCCTGCGCGCGAGAGGCCGCGCGGTGATCTCGCTGCCGTGCCGCGGGCGAGCGCGTCGCCTCCTGCGCCGGCAGGAAATTTCGAATCAGCAGCAGTGGACCATCCTGGATCACGCACCCGTCCTCGAGGAGCCCCGCCAGACCCGCCTCGACGATCTCCGGCGGCAGGAGCACTATGCCGGCCAGCGTCGCCGCGCCCCGCCGACCCATTTCCACGCGCCCCGCCCGGTCGGCTGACTGAAGCAACAACGGAAATAGCGCGCGAGACTGCCATGGCCAGGACACCCAGTCGGCGGTGTGGCGCGTGTAGAGACGGACGTAGCGCTCATCGGACCAGTCCACCGGCGCCCTCCGAAAAACTGCGCCTCGCCCGCCGGCCCGACAGCCGGGGGCGAGGCTCACCGTCGGCTGGGGCCGAGGCGAAGGATGAATGGGACGCCCGTGTCGGCGAGCATGTCCACCGCTCTACCAGGCAACCGCCCGGGTGTCAACCCATCGGGGGACTAGCGGTCGGGAGAGCGGTGCCGTTCGGGGCGCGCCGAGGCGCTCACCCGTCCAGCTCGAGCAGGAAGAGAAGGCAGCACGCCGCGTGCGCTAGGTGGGGGCGCCCGCTCTCTGGGTCGGATCGCTCCCCGCGCCAGTACGCGACGAGGTGGCGGAGCGCGGCCGCGAAGTAGCGGCGCCTCGCATCGGGGACGAACCGCCAGTTCTCAGGCGCGTACTTCTGCGCGCCGAACGTTAGGACGCCAACGACCGCCTCCGCCGCCGCGAATGGCAGGAGGTCCCAGCGCGGCTTGTCCTCGTCGTGCTTGTGGCCGTCGGGCTGCATTCACTCCCTCCGCAATCAGACGCAATCAGACGCAATCAGACGCAATCGCGCGCGACTTTAGCCGCCCCCGCGCCGCGAGCGCCGCGTATCGCCGCCGCTTCGTCGCCGCCTCCGCGACCCGATGCCGCTCGCAGAGCCGGGCGGTCGCGAGCGGCTCGGGGCAGCGGATGCACAGCCCGAGGGCCAGGTGCCGCTCCTGGTACGCTCGGACCGAGCGGCGGTGCGAGCGTACCGGCGGCGTCGGCGCCCCGCCAGCGTAGAGCGCGATGCGCAGCTCGTGGCATCGGTCGCAGACCGGGTACGTCGACGCGCCGAGCTGCTGGAGGTAGGGGACGTGGCCGCAGGGGGCGGCGCATTGAGTGCAGGGGGTCATGCCCGGCGGCTCCAGTCGCGGGGATCGCGCCTCATGGCCCGCTCCCGCCGTAGCCCTCGCCCTCGCCGTAGCCCGAGCCGTAGCCCGAGCCGTAGC
>JAEHJW020002388.1_pt1 | contig 14550 bp, 14 predicted proteins | sample 9271431 | NCBI WGS metagenome assembly JAEHJW02
GACACGGATGCCAAGCATTGCCTTCACCAGGACGTTGAATCCTCGGCTGGCAACCCTTCTCGCAATTGGAATTTTGTTGCCGAGAAACGAGTACCTGTCGAAAACTATTGCATCGTAATTCTGGGTTGAGACAAGGCTACATATATGAGGCGCGGTAACTCTATTGATTTATGCTTGACTTAGATATACATGATCTTTCGTTGCGATGTTAAGAATTAATAACTTCTTATGGCTATTGTCGCAACATGTTAAGGGAGAGCAGAGCCGTCCCCATTGAAGATACTGGAAAAATTATACAGATAACAGATGCTTGTGGGTATGGTTCAGTAGGTAATTTTTGTAAAATTATTAATGAAGTAGCAGCAAGCCTCACAAAGCTCGTGTGCTTTAATCTTGGAAAAGCAACTAAATTTGGGTGTCAGTGCGATGAAAGGTATTTGCAGCTAAGAGGATTATTTTATCCTTCATGGTTTATTGGAGCACATTTCCCAAATTACGCGTTCAGTCATCTTAGGAAGGCATTATATAGAAGTAGCAATCAGCACGTGATACATTATTTAACAAGTTCTTGTCCCCCTATTAAACATAATGGGAGAACTATAGTAACTTTTCATGACTTTGTGTATGAAGACTATCCAGAAAATAACGTGACGCACGCCTACGCAAAAATGAGACAGCGGAACGATAAAAAGTACATGAAAGCGGATTATGGTATGGTATTTACCAATTATATGAAATCTGTTCTCATAGATAAGGGATTTTTTGGAGAAGTAAAGGTTGTGCCTCATCCTTTTTTTTATGATTTCAAACCATTACCGAACAAAGAGGACCTTAGGAGAAGAATAGGTCTTCCCTTGAATAAGAAGATAATTATATCAGTATCGACAAACGAAAAAAGAAAAAATCTGGCTATGGTAAAAAAAGTTGCAGAAACACTTCAGGACGATTTTATTCTAGTTCGTGTCGGACCATCTATTGGAACTGGCTACTCTTTCAATAACGTCCCACCTAATGTTCTTAATGATCTATATGCTGCTTCCGATGTCTTACTATTTCCTAGCCTTAAAGAGGGTTTTGGTATCCCTGTAATAGAGGCAATGGCATCGGGCATTCCGGTGGTGTTAAGTGATACTGATCTATTTAGAGAAGTTTCTTCTGGAATGGGTTTTTTCGCTGATCCAAATAATCTTACTGAATTAGTAAATGCCATAAAAGAAGCTTTAACAGTGAATAATAAGTTTATAACAAATAGCCAAAAAGCTGTTGAGAAACATCGCTTACCAAATTTCTCTTCGATTATTAATGAGTTTTATTTAAAAGTTTTAAACTCTTAAATCTATAGAAACCTTTCAAATGCAGCGCTGCGTGTTGTCTCCTTCAGATGCATAATTTTGTGCATGAGCTCTTTAACGTCATGGATATTTTCAGTATTCATGCCAACCCTCATAGTTTTATGATGGCATTCCAGCCCTGTGATGGCCCAAATCAATGATCCCGAAAAAGCTTGTTTCCTTTGCACAATAAAATTAAAATGGATGAAAAAAGATAAGGATGCTTCAAATCCTTTTACTTAGAGAAAAAAAGGTTCTCCGCCATGTTCATCCCATTTAATGGGTCCCGTCTGAAGCCGTTTTTGTGTCTAAGTTTATATCCTAAATCTCCAAGGAACTTTTTTACCTCTGCTTTTAGCGCATACGAATGAACTTCAATGATGATATTTGGCATATTCGCTTTAATATTTTCAATAGCGCCATTTAAAACTTCCATTTCAAAACCTTCAACATCTATCTTTAAAAAATCCTCCTGGATGGAGGGAATGTTGTCGAGTTTTTCTATCTTAATGGTAGATTTCGTTTCGCTTTCTGAAATAGTGATCATATTATCCAAAATCCCCCTTTCCACCTCACTTGTTTTATCTCCAAGGGCGATATTGTAAGGTTCTATGTTTGTAATATTATTTAACTTTATATTTTCTTTAAAAATATTATAATTCTCAACTAAAGGTTCAAAAGAATACACTTTCTTCACCCCGATATATTTGGCAAGAAAAATTGAGTAATCTCCGTACTGTGCCCCGACATCAACAACCGTCTCTTTTTTACTTGGGATGAATTCTGGATAAGAACTGTAAACTTTTTCTACAAATATTTCTTGTAATGCATTTGTTGGAGTTCTATTAGAAAACTTTAGCCCGTATCTATTGATAGCCACTTCTCCTCCTATTGAATTATATCTCAGAAAGTTCTGCATTCTGAACAAAGGGTCCGTTAGTTCTTTATACAAGAATCTAAAGTCTAAATTGAATTCCTCCAATTTTCGCATCTTCTTTAGACTTGATAGTACCCACCTTAAACCTTTTAGCAAATTTTCCTCGTTTTTAACATAACTTGTAGCTTCCATATCCATTTTGACCACTTTTTAATCATCGTGTAAATTCACGGTTGATATTAGACCTTATTTTTCCCTTAAGTCTTTAGGTGTATTCTTGTCTATCTTTTTCTATGTAGGTTATTATATATTCTTCCTAATCATGGTAAAATGTTAATTATCTGAAAAGTTTTTAGAAACAATTCTACTTTACTACATTTTCTATGGGCGAAAAAAGCATGTCCCATGATCGGCAAGTAGCAATCTAGTTAAATGAGTTGTATCCTGAACTCCCTGCTTTTACCACCACGATACCTTTCCAGTGCATCCAAGAAGTCCTTCTCCTTTTGTCCTCTCCAGCTTGCTAATATTGCTGCTGGCATCCTCCACAACATGCAACTTCTCCAGCGAGTACCTTTGCATGAGGCCTGATGATACCATTCCCCTCATGAGTGCTGTTCTTATTATCAGCGATGTGAAGAATATGAACAGCATCCCCTGATTGTTGATTCCTTCCTGACCCTCATGGGGGAATATGTCCAGATCCGTTTTCAGTATGTGGAATGCTTTCTCAATGCTGTCACGATTGCGATATATGGAAAGGCATTCCAGAGGCGTGTAGTCACAATTATACACGAGCAGGAATCTTCCATCCTGTTCTCGGCGGCGGATATGGCATCACTCCTTGATCTTGTTTTAATCTTTCCGTTCTCGATCCTCCAGGCGAAGTATCTCAGGGATGGGGATGCAATTGATGTACTGTTTTTCTCAATTCTGGGCAATTTGCGAAAAGAATTATGATACGGTCACTGCCGTTTCACCTCCCTTACGTTCCATCATATTCCTTCCCCTCCTTAATATTCTTGCCTTCTCGATCTTGAATTTACTTATCTTGAGAATCTCCCCCAAGATTCCCCAAAGTTAGGGGTCTCATACTGCTGGCCAATGTCTCCACATTCATTCATATCTGTTATGTATACGCTACTTTTATGCACATCCAAACAAATATATAGATTTCAATGACCTCCCAATGATTGGTGAGAGTTCAAAGTAGGAGATATCTCGACATGCTTCTATTCACCCTTGTTTCAGGGTATAATGTCAGAGCGAGGGTCGGCCAATTCAGACCACGGCCTCACAGGCCAAGTATTACATCGATCGCCGTCCCTGGCTCTTACGCTAACATAATTATGAAAGCGTGGCCAAAAGAACCTTTTTCATGATATCTGCATAGGTGTGAGATAGTTCAGCGACGAGTGCCTCCTTTTACTTTTGTAACTTTCAACAATTCTGGATATCTCATGTCTGGCCTGCTTATAGTCGGTCAGTATCACCTCTACCAGGGATTCCCTCATTGTCTTGTTTGCCCTCTCAACAATGCCATTCTGTTCCGCCGTATGCCATAATAGGGTTCTGAGTCAGGTGATTATCCTTCAGTACAAGCTTGAATTCCATGGCAATGAAAGATGATCCGTTATCTAACCGTATAATAGATTCTGTAATGGAATCCCTCCTGAGCTTGTTTTTTGCCGCCTTCACCTACGGTGACACTGAACCTGCGTCCATTGCCGTCAGCAGCCAATGGTGCACAATGTACCTGGAATATTCATCTATGAAAATGATGAGGTAGAAGAACCTTCCCTGTATCTTCACGTACATGATGTCCGTCTGCCTTCTTTCTTACGGCGCCCTTGAACGCTCCGGGCGAGTGGATTCCCACACTGAATGCTTCCAAGGCGTTATGAGATCGTGCATATTCTGTATCCTTTACACTGTGGAAGGGGAGAGGTATGGAAGGTTCCCGTCTATTAGGGTGTATGCGATCTCCCTGAAGGACGCCGTTGGTGCTGGTGCTTGAAGCCTGTGACGATCCATTCATCGTCATTTCTTATGGCCAGAGGGTTGAATCGTCCATCTAGCATGGGTGAGAATGAAAGCTGTGAGTAGTGCTAGGAACTGGATGTTACTAGCACTCTTAGGGCGGATAAAATGGAATATCCAAATCTTTCAGTGGCATTCCTCACGGTTGTATGAATATAATAGAAGAGCGATTTCATATCCTTTCCCTTCTCTGCAAGCTTCACCAGGGCTTTTTGACACCTAGGTCCTCCTGCGCAACTTCAGCAATGGTTGCCTTGAGCCTTGCAATCTCATTATCCTTCTCGGCCCTGATGCGATCCTCATCGGCTTTCCAGCCGCGGTTCTCAAATATGTCAGGTGGACTGTTCAGGGGCTGATCCTTCCAGTAATAGAACCTTGCAGGCTTGGGATCATATTTCCTGCACAGATCCGCCACTGATACGCTCTCGCTCATACCCTCAAGGGCTATTTTCAGTTTCTCCACAGGCGTGTATTTCCTGTTTTCTGCCATTCATAAGGCATGGAACAACGTGGACCATATTAATTTAGCATTTGTCCGAAGATGCTTGAAACACCTATATTAGATTACAGGGAGGTCAGGGATGGTGAAGTTGAGTGGTTTTCGAAGAAGAACTGGAAAACAATCATGTTGGTAAGATTTCCAAGGTGTTATCCAAAACTCAATCCCGCAGAGGAATGCCGGAACTAGACAAAGAATGATTTGCTGGGATCAACCATACCTTAAAGCTTCAGAAATATGAGGAAAATGGTATCAAACCATTTCAGAAAAAAAAGAGGTTTAATCTAAATATAATCAATTACGTATGTCCCTCGCTATAATCCAACACTTTCCTTGAAAAAGGTATACATATTAGTGTAGCTATACAACTTGCTTCTTTTAATAGCAGATTCCGCCAGTTGCAATCTGAGGTCTATATTTTGCAGCAATTCTAAAACAGCCTGAGAAATTGCCTCAGCATCCCCTTTTGGGACAATAATACCATTTATTCCACTCTCTACGTAGTCTGTTACTCCTCCACAATCTGTGACAACAGGTACGGCACCACAGGCCATTGACTCAAGCGTACTCAAGGAAAACCCCTCTATTAAAGATGGAAGTATAAAGATCATGGCAGAATTTGTCATCTTAGCAAGTTCAAGATTACTAGGAGAAGTTGTAAAATTAACAAAATCTGGCATACCAGCACCTCTTTTTTTCCCATAGGCTATGACACGTAAATCCGGAATTAGCTGTTTTAAAGTTCGTAAGGATCCAAAGAGGTATGCCATTCCTTTGTGTTCATCTTCCCTATATTGGAAAATAATGTGGTTTCTTCTATTTTCGATTGGAACAGTAACTTTGAAAATATCGTGATCAATGCCTAAAGGGAATTTTTTCACATTTTCCTCTCGAAATCGCTTTAAGATATCATTTGTATTACACAGTTTTCTTAACTTTAATGAATAAGAATTCAAAGCAAGGTTGCTAAGGTCTCCAGAAAATGTTTTGTCATCTTCTGAGTGAAAAATCATGTAATACTTCTTAGTATGTTCATCACCAACCTGCATATAGTCAAGAAGAAACGATAAACCCCACCAGCTAGCGATCAAAACATTACCAGAAAATTTCGGTATGGATTCTGAAAGCACAAAAATCCTCTTGATACCCAGTAGCAACTGAAAATCATCAATTCCACTCATTTTTTTAACTATCATTTCTAACCAGAAGATCAGAAGAGCTCCGATGGATGTAAGTGATATCTTAATTTGCAGACGCTCAATAAATTTCTTCTTTGATTCCTTTTCAACGTAGTTTTTTAACTTATCATCCTTACAAATTGTCATAAGTCCATGATAATAATTTCTTACAAACATTATAGATACTTTATACCCATCTCTTTTAAGCAAATTTGCGAGCTTTAAGAAAACATATTCACCACCAGTCGACCGCGAATTTCTTTTAATATAAAAATCAGTCATCAGGAAACAGACATTGGCATCGAAATGACGATTTTGTCTTTTTTTTGAAAACACTAACCATAATAGAGATTTTGATTGTTAAAAGTTACTGTAGATTTGAATTGCCACAGAAACCCGGACATTTACAAAATTCTGCTCGGCTTCCCCCGATAGATATAAGATGCTCTAGCCAGATTTCAACTCATGCGAAATCTGCAATGATTTTTGGTCAGAACAAAATGCCATGAGGCAACTATGCAGAATTTGGAGGCGTTTGGCAAAACAGACGTTAACTGCGGACAGACATAAGGACGATAGAAATGAATATAGCAGAGAAAACGCCTAAGGAGAATTCATTGAGACGGTTACATGCTGAACTAAGCGTAGCTTCAAGAAGTGAGGTAAATGATGATGGATAGGTTAACTATGAATGCTGGCAAGTATAAACATGTCAAAATCTTAGTGAATTGGATCATCTAACTTTGCACACGCCAAATGAAAGAAGCCTAAAAGATGGTAAGCCCTAATTGATGCAATAGAGTCAAAGAAGGACTAATACAATAGACCCATGTTAGATCAACATTTTCCAAAGGGCAGGGCACTGTTTATACATACTGTGACCAATAAAAGTATAATATCCGGCAGGTTATAACCAAAAATGCAAGCCCCTCAACCAAGCATTACCTTAATAAATGGTGCAAGAACTTTCAGTGGTATAGGTAGATATGCAAATGACACCTTCAATGCATTAGAAAACAGGGCGTTATTGATTTCTCTCGCTTTCAGTAGGGAAGATTTAGAATCTGGTCTGCCCGGATTAGTGTTAAGAGGTATATATCCTCCTATTACTTCGGGATGGTTTCTAAACACAAGGTTGCAGGCACTGATCTTCAGAAGCGTGGCAAACTTTTACAGTAATCATGCCATAAGCAAAAAAATTGTCCACTACGTTGACCCATATGTTTTTCCATTTTTAAAGTCAGATAAGAAAATTGTATCAATTTTAGATGTTATTCCCCTTTCAGATAATTCTTGGGCACCGAATGCTTGGATTAAATACGCGAGAAAATGCCTTAATGCGCATTTGAGAACTGAATTCGTAATCACATGCTCCAACAAGGTAAAAAAAGAAATTGAAGAGACTGGGTTTACAGGAAGAATAAATGTTATTTACCCTTATGTAAATGATAGGCTTAAACTGAATATCCCGAAAATCTCTGCCAAAAGATCACTTGGGTTACCAGAAGATCAATTTATCGTTTTGTCAATATCAAGTGCTAGCCAAAGAAAGAATCTAACTAAAATAAAAGAGGTTGTGGAAAAACTAGGTGATAAATTTATACTTGTAAGAGTTGGAAGCGACATAGGAAAGGGGATAAATTTCGAACATGTCGATGACGGAACTCTAAACAACATTTATCGAGCAGCAGATGTCTTGCTTTTTCCAACTCTAGATGAGGGGTTTGGATACCCTATTGTAGAAGCTATGGCCAATGGATTACCAGTCGTAACCACGGACCTTGAAATAACTAGAGAAGTTAGCAGAGGTGCGGCTATATTATCCGAACCTACAGTTGAAGGTTATGTAACTTCTATAAAAGAGGCTTTAAATAATGCACACTTGTTGTCGAGCAGGTCTTTAGAGGCGTCTAAGTTGTATACGAAAGAAAAGTATATCGAAGCATTATTGAAAGTTTATGAAGAAGTATAGGAGCAACGTAAACTCTGAACCAAGCAGATAATATTAATGAAGAAATGTTATTAATGAGCTTAACAAGTTTAAAGGGGATGAAAAGACGCCGTCAAACGGAATCTGTGCAGTGATAATCTCTAACAATGGGGAAAAGTCAAGATACCTATGTTCAGTTCTAACAGAATGTGTAGATTCCATTGTAATAGTAATCGACAGCAAGGAGAAGTTTGCTTGGGCGATGAACCTAGCTCCGAAAATAAGGACTGTTCAAAGTAAATCTAGCAATTTTGCTTACCTTAGGAACTTAGGGATATGGGTTTGCGAGCGTAGTTATATATTCAGAATAGACGACGATGAAGTTATGAGTCAAACCTTTATCAACAACATGAAACTCTTAACACCTGAAATTCAAGCTTATAGCGTACTTGTTCGTTCTACTTTTATGGGAAATATTGTGAACATGTGGGATAGAGTAACGCCTAGGATCATAGAGCGCAGTGCAGCTCATTATGTTGGCCAAGTTCATGAATATTTGGCTTCTCGTTTTTTGGCTACGAAAACTATTTCTGGATCAATAATAAATAACTCTTATGAAAATTGGGCAGAATACTGGAAAAAAGCATTTAGATTCACCTTATTAGAAAATAAGGTATTGCGTCTCATGGTATTCAGGACTCTTTTTCCCTTATATAATTATTTTTCTAAATCTGGCTATAGAGATGGGCTAACGGGTATAAAAATAGTTATGGCATCTGTGTTTTATGGATTTTTGATGAGTTGTAGGGGTAGCAGAATTTCTAAGCAGTCTCCTTCACTTGAAGAGGTAGAAGCGAGAATAACAAAACAAATAGAAAATATAGATGATAAGGTAGAAAAAGAATACATAAAGTATACCTTAAACTCCATTAAAAGAGGAGATATCCCCCAAGGGAGTTCATTAAGGGAGGAATTATCACAAATTTTATCGGCACTAGTAAATTCTTGAGTGAGGAAATGGAAAAATCTCCGCCTTCATTAGGAACAATTTTTTTATCCTTATTCCCTGATCCCTTCAGTTTTACCACCATCATAGACCAGTGAACAGCGTTTATTACTGTCTCTGCACGAATAAATAAGTCTATGTGTAATGGTTGAAAATAATACCATTATGGGATCGCCACAGACCGTAAAGAAAGTCAAGAATGGATCAACCTACTATTATGAACGAACACCAGGATATGATCCGAAGACGAAGAACACGGCGTACAAATACAGATATGTCGGAAAGGAGATGTATGGAAAGGTGGGCAGGGTTAGGATCACTCTCCCAAGAAGGAGCTACATTTACGGGCCTTTCCTGCCTCTCGTTAAAATCATGGACTCATTGCGTATGGGCGAGATATTATCCACCATTACGGGAATGAAGATATCCGGATAGATTATTGCACTGGCAATTTCGAAGGTCGTGAGACCGCTCCCGATGAAAAGTATTCCCGCCTGGATCGAAGGGACACGTCTTCCAAATCTTCTTGGCGTTGATTTAAACTCATCCGGGATAAGCAGACTACTGGACAAGATTGGAGAAAGCGATCTCTACTGGAGGTTCTCGAAGAATTTCATGTCCAGCATAAAACCGGAAGGATCTCTGCTGTACGACATAACAAGGATGCCTGCATACTCATCGCTGCCATTCTTTGAGTATGGCCATGCAAAGGATCATGCAGATCTGCCGCAGCTGAATCCTTCCATTGTCATGGAGAAGAGTCGTTTTCGACAATGGCGTTCGAAACATACAGCGGTAGCATTCCGGAGGTCGTTACGCTGAGGAGAATGGTTGTAGATCTAGGGCTTGAAGGGACAGAATTCATCCTGTCTGCGCATAACTACATCATTGCTGCAGTACATTCCAGGAAAGAGGTCAAGATCGCATTTTCATCCGCAATGAAGACGATGGACAGGGCGGATAACGCAATCATATACGAGAGCAAGACAATGTTCTGCAAGCGTATTTCTTTCAGGATGGAAGATCTCAATCTGGATGCATACCTCTATAATGATCCGGAAAGAGAAACACGGGAGCGCATGGATTTCCACCGCAACCTTCTGCAGAAGAGGGAATATATAGAGAAGCTACACGTAAGGAAAGACCTCAGCACTGCACATCTTCCATTGCAGGTCCTTACATGAAATACATCTCATACACTGTGAAGGATTGAAAGATAACAACAAGGGCAAGAAACAACGCAATAAAGGCAGCAGAGAACAGGATGGGGAGGTTCATGCTTGTCTGCAACGGGGATTATGATCCCGTGTCCTGCCTGTCGGTATACAGGCAGAAAGATGCAATAGAGAAGGCATACGAGATGCTCAAGACGGATCTTGATCTCTTTCCACTGAGAGCAAGAAAACCCTCTACAGTGAGGGTAACGATATTTGTGCTTATCATAGCGTTGATACTTCGTTCCATGATTGTGAGGGCAATGAACCTCTCCGGGCCGACAAAGAAGTATTCCGTTGAGAGAATGTTCCTGGAGCTTGAGAGGCTACAGATAATAAAGAAGGGTGGCGGATCTTTTGAGTTCCTCGAAAGAACAAAGAAACAGCGCGATATACTAACTGCGCTGGAGAAAATATCGTGGGGGTAAATGTGAAGCATTCAGGTTATCGAACTTATACTTTTCTCACGGTATAGAGAGATTCACGGTCTTTACTGCAATTGTGAATCACAAGAGAGATGAAATAAGTTCACAACTTGACTTACGTAGAATTCCAAACAACAGTGGTCTGGATATTGTTTAGTCAACGAGTATTATCTTCGCTGTTACTCTTCAACGATAGACAGTAACTGTTGTACTTCCTCATCCAGTGTAGATCCTTCTGGGATCTCACCTGCTGTTAGATGCTTAAGGACATTGATCGCATATTCCCGCTCGTATTCGGATGTAACTTTCTTCAGGTAAGAACCCATACTATTAAGTGAGTACCTTTGTCTCGACCCTAACCGTTTTAAAGGCGCCGAGCCACGTACACAAATGAAAAAGGCATACATGATTGAACCGTATAGAACCTTGAGATCCTGAAATCCTCCTCTAACACCTCCTCTAAATATATAATCCATTACTGGAAAATAAGTCCTGTTGATTAAATTTTTCAAGGTTTTTTCTTCTAACTTTGTGATTCTCAGATTCTTTCTGCGATAATGTGACCAATTATCGTAAGACTTATTTATAATCTTGCCGTCCAATTTCCTCCTCTTTGGGGGAATCATGGAATACCTTTCATGAACTCTTCCTATGAAGTGGTAAAAGTTTCTATTAATGACTCTCACATTTTCCCTTGTCCACATTTTTACGATTTTCTGGCCAAACAGTACCTCCACTATTACGGAATATGCATCAAAATCCTCTTTACCAATAACCTCTATCGATCTCCTCAGTTCAGCTGAGATTTTTTCATCGTCGCCAGCATACATTATATATTTGCCACTGGAGAAGTACCCGCCAAGATTCCTGAGAAAAGCAAAGTTACGCGAGTTTGTCTGAATTACTTTTATTCTAGCGTTAGATTTCTCCAAATCTTCGTATTCTTTGTAGTCCCTTACAACAAAGATGTATTCCGTATCCAAATCTTTACAATTTTCAATGAATTGCCTGCAATTGCTTGGACTCAACGATGGTATAATGATTGAAAGTGGAACATCGGTGGCTGTTGCATTGTAAGTATAAATCATATGAAGTGAAATAGCTCTTTATAGAAATTATTTTGGCTATTTGCTCCCCCCCTAAAAACATCTTCATAAAATTTCAATTCATATATTCTAAATAGTGGCGGGAACCTAAACACGTCAAATACATTTTCAGGCAAGATCCTGCAAAAATTATAGGAATAGACAATGCTCATGAATTACCTAGTAGTAAGCGGAATCTCACCCCCTTGTGTTGTAGAAAAAACACTAATGGGTTTTAGGTGCCTCTTATTGGCATTCTAGAGATAAACATTTATGTTATATGCAAAGGAGGACATGTAAAATGCCAACGTTAAAACAAATTTGATCTCAATCAACAAATCTTACTATTAGAGATCTGCAATTTGTCTTGCATCGCAAGATATTTCTAGAAAAAGTCATGTAAATATTATCCCATTTATCCTCAGTGACCCTTCTATTCAGTAACCGACTTTAACAGTTCCAGACAAATGTGAACAAATCCACTTCTTCTGAACACGTAATGAAAAGAAATAAATCAGAACTTACACTTTAGTTTTAGCTAATGTCAAAGATAGTTATTTTGGGCGCTGGCCATCCCAACAGCAGTCTTAATTCTTACGCGACTGAATTCAGTGAAGCCTCATCCAGGAAGAGAATTACAATAATCAACTCTAGGAATCAGTTAAAATATTTGGATTCTTATAAGACTAGGATTGAAAAGGGTTCGTTTACGGCTATTCCAGGCAGTGGGTGGGGATTTAATAATATCTTTGGAAAACTCGTGTTCAAGAAGCTTGCAGAGGAACTTAGAGACGTGCCAATACATTACACTACCTTTGGTTTGCCGGTCCTTAGGAAAAGAATGACCGACCTTGTTACAATTCACGACCTTTTTTTTCTCAACTCCGGAGACGAGGCCTCCGGTCACATAGTCAATATTTCCAAGCTTCTCTTAGATCGTTTTGTTTACTATGAAAATGTGTTAGCTCCATCAGAATTTGTGAAGAACCAATTGGTGGATTATGGATTTACCGGGAGGATAGATGTCATTTACATACCAGTGCCTGCAGAGTATTATCCAATTATAGATAAAACGGAAGCAAGGAAGCAACTCGGCCTTCCCTTAGACAAAACCCTAATCCTTTCTGTATCTAGCGCTCTAAAACGAAAAAATCTTCAGGTTGTCCAAGAAACCATGCAGAGGATGGGTAAGAAATTCAGACTCGTAAGAATAGGTCCTGCAGTAGATGATAGCATAACGTTCATGGATGTTAGTAGAGAAAGAATGAACTTGATTTATAACTCCTGCGATGTTCTCCTTTTCCCAACTTTGGCCGAGGGTTTTGGAAAACCAGTGATCGAGGCATTTGCAACAGGTCTTCCAACTGTTGTATCAGATATTGAAGTCATGCGTGAGGTCTCCGATGATGCATCCGTTTTCGTGAAACCTACGGCGGATGGATGTGTTAAGGGGATAAAAGATGCATTGGAAATGTTTGATGAACTAAGAGAAAGGGGGTTCAAACGCGCTCGAAGATTTTCGAGGGAAGTATTTAAAAAACAAGTTAATGAAGTTTATTCGAGAGTGGAAAGTAAAAGCTAGGAGACCAAACAACAAAATTAGTAACCTAAAATAAACTAAAAGCCTTAGCGTAGATTATATCACCCACAGAAAGCTTATTTGCATAGGATTCCATCAACATATGATTTCCTTGATTCATCTTACCGTTCTCATATATACTTATGACAGGAGAGACTACATAGTTAAGGCTGTAAATACCGTTCTGAAACAGAATATGAATAGGGATTTATTTGAAATAATAGTAATAAAAGGGTTCGTCGATGAGGATATGGATAAGTGGTTACAAGAAAGTGGAGTAAGTTTGATATTTTTGAATGAAAAAAGCTTAGGAAAAAAAATTGCTAGAGGAATAGAAAAAAGTCGCGGAGAAATCATAACATTTCTAGATGACGATGATGAGTATGAACCCGAGAAGCTCAAAAAAATTTCTGAAATATTTGACAAATGTCCTGAAATTGATTATGTCCATAATTCACTCATTAAAATCAATGAAAATGGGGAAGTCATTGATCCAAATCCATTCGAAAATCCGGCAAAAAGCTTCGTTTTTTCCACTAGAAATAGTAACAAAGCGTTGCTTTCTCAGGTATTGCGATATCGTGGCGATTGGTATTTAAGCTGCATGTCGGTTCGCAAATCTATTATTCTGGATGATCTCAATTCGCTCGAAAAAATAGACCAAAGCATTGACAAGTTCATCTTTTTTGTATCTATAAATCGCGGCAGGAATATTGAGCTAATACCTGATAAGTTGACAAGGTATAGAATGCATCAGAGCACGACTACTTACACGGGAACTAAAGAAGATTTTATCAACAAAAGGGAGGTATTTTTCAGAAACACTATTAAAACATTTGACAGAATAGTAAGTCTTTCGGCAGATTACCCTAAAAATGAACTGGCTGCCTGCCAGCTGATACAGCATAGGATCAATCTTTATTTTATTAGCGGCAGAGAAGACTCAAAGGTTACGATATCCGAGTTTATTGAATTTCTAAGATGCTTAAGAATAGAACATACCAGATATCAGCTGATATGGATCGGTGGATTTATTTTGAGGAGGATTTCCCTTGAGCTTTCGAGAAACCTATATTACAGATTTTTTAAAACTTCGTTTAAAGGACTAGTAGCAAATTGAGCTATAACTTGAAATGTGTACTTTATATTTTTTTAACGATCTTGTTTCTTCTCTACAGGTTTCCCGCATTCTGGACAGAATTTTGATCCTGGTGGAATAACAGCTCCACAGTTTTCACAGAGCTCCGGGAGTTGTTCATTTTCCCTTTCCCCTATTTCGCCTTCTACAACATTTCCAATCTGGCTCTTCACGATTGGCTTACCGGAGTTCTTTTTCTGGTTGTCCTTTCCATAGTAAACATACCCGATATTGGCTGTTGGTGCCTT
>JAEHJW020000317.1_pt1 | contig 14547 bp, 19 predicted proteins | sample 9271431 | NCBI WGS metagenome assembly JAEHJW02
TAAAGTGTTCCTCCTGTCGTTTCAATTGAAAGTCTGGAGCGCGGAAGAGTTTGGTGCTTGCCACTCCGACTCAATCGTCCGAATCTTTCCCGCGCCGAACGGGCACATGGATCTCCCGGTCGCCGCGATCCCAGTCCTCCACGTACTCCGGGCAGGCGCTGCACACGCCGAGGTTTGCGAAGCGATCGAGGCGTAGCCAGCTGCATGGCTCGCCGGCCTCATCGTCCCAACAGGCATGGAAGTCGTCGCAGCCGCAACCGATGCACGCGGCGACATCCCCAGGGGCGAATTCATCGAGGTCGCCCGATTCAAGGTTCACCTCGGTAATGGTGTATGGATAAGCCGATCCCGCAAACTCCTTCAGCTGCCTGACCAGTTCAATGACCTCCCCATCCATGTCACCAACGATGTTGGGCGCCATGGCGCCGTCGTCACACAGCATTGCCGCATGGGGCGTGCTCTCCAAAAACCCGGCAATGGCCGCCGCCAATTTCTGGTCGTCCAGGCGAGGCAAGCGCTCCCGAAAAACTCGCCAAATCCCCTCCATCCCCAACAAGGGCGTCCCATCCGCCTCGATCATTTCCCGTTCAACCTCCACAGCATCATCGCAAGATTGGCGATATCGACTTCCTGCCCCATGGCGTACTTGATTGCCGCGCCCTGGGCAAGCATGGCCGTGTAGATCTTGTCTCGGGCGCCGGGGTCATCCCAACCGGTCCAGCCTTCCCGGGCCTTCTCGGCGAGTTTGGCCTTCATGGCGGCGGCGAACTCGTCCACGGTGGTATCCAGCCGTTCGATCTCCTGCGCCACCCAGGCCGGGTCTGGCGTGATGCCGCGCCAATTTTTCTCGATCATGGCCGGCTTTCCTCATAGTGGGCGGTGGCCACCACCCGACCCCCGCGGTCATACCACGCCTCCCGGTTGCCTGCGTTGGTCTTGCCGTCCTGGTCGACGGCCTCGATCATCTGGGCGGGTACGCGCACACCGAGGGCTGAGAGTTTTTCCTGGAAATATTCGCAGGAGCTGGCCATACCGCTCGTAGGCGCGAGAACCGGGTCGTTCAGGTTGCTGTAGAGCAGCCAGGCCTCCTCGTTCTCCTCATCTTGTCCGCCGGCGTCGTCGAACTCGATGACCATGAAGAACCCCTGCAAGGGCCTGTCCCAACCCATCATGATGGAGATGGGCCGCCCCTGCCAGGTGCACGCATAGTGGTGTTGCGACATAAAGTCTAATCCTCGTAAATTGCGGTGTTGGCCAAATGCTCTAACAGCGCTTGCATGACGGTGCTGCGAGGGACGTTCATCTCAGCCGCTAGTGCGTTATAAAAGACCATCGCACGAGTAGTAATGCGTATGCTGATTGGGCTCTCAACGGCGTCATAGCCCTCCAACCCCGCCACATTCGCTGCGGCCTTTCTTGTGGCGGAGATCGTCAGTTTGTTTAGGATCGCATCAATGCGGACGTCTTTAATGCTCTTCATCCTGGAAATATTTCACCCGCCGTGTCTCGCCGTTCTAGCGGTAGCTCCCGCATGGGGCGCAAGATGTCTTCTGCGCCAGAACTGCCACCACCTGGGTGGCTTGTAGCCTAAATCAATTGCTGCTGCCATACACTCGCTGTGTGCCTCGGTACGGCTTGCGCAACCACCCACTTCCACGGCGCTGCCGTTCCACTCAATGCGATATCCGAAAGTGCTCATTGTCTGCCTATCCCCCCAAAATCCGCCCCAACAACCCGGGGGTCTTATGCAGCATTGCCTCCACTGCGATGCGGTCCAGTAGCCGCTCTTCCCTGCGTGTCTTGAGCAGCAGACGCACCGAGTAGCGCTCGTGCATCCAGCCGGCCGTGTCGCTGCGCGAGACGCGCTCCCGTACCGGCGTCACCGATTCCCCTCGGGCGATCGTGGCCTGGATGAGGGGATAGGCACGGTACAGCGTCCAGTCCACTCGATAGTCCTCAAGATTCACCCCATGAAGCATGGAGTGGCTCTCGCCATGGAAATCGAACCGCGCGATGCAGGTGCGGTGATTGCCATCGCCGGCGACGTACCAATCCAGGCCGTTTAGGGAGACGTAGTACATCGGTGGCGTCTTGGCCCGGGTATCCAGGTAGTACGCCCGATTTGACTGATGCAATGCGAGGTTTTCCCGCATGCGCTTGCCGCGCTGCAGGAACTCCAGCCAGGTCATGCCGACGTAATCGGGATGCTGGGTGCCAACGACCGTGAACACATTGATGGAGTGGCCGCTGCTCCAGTATTTGTCGGTGATGAACGGGGTCACGTCCTGGAACAGCCGTTCATTCCAGGGCTGGATTTGGCCTGATGCCCAATGTGGCGGGGATGAAAGCGCCTGCTCCAACAATGATCCATGCGCCTGGCTATTTCGTTGGGCACTTCCTGTCTTAGTGCCCCCTAGTGGATATGCCGAAACCACTGCGGTCATGTTGGTTGCTCCATCAGTTGAAGGACTTCATGCTTGTCCAAGGTGACTTTGGCCATGAGCGCGTTAGCCATCCGTTCGATGGTGTCCCGGCTGGATTCCACGATTTCCTTCGCACGGGCGTAGGCCTCGTTCACCACGCTAACTGCTTCGCGCTCGATCCTCTCGCGGGTACCGCCGCTGACCTGATTAAGGTCGGCCACCCCGCTGACCCCCATCGACTCCCCCATCCCCCACTGGGCGACCATGGCGAGGGCCATCTGGTAGGCGCGTTCCATGTCGTTGGTGGCGCCCGTGGTCACGTCGCCGTTGAAGATCTCTTCGGCGGCGCGTCCTCCCAAGAGCACCTGCAGACGGGCGCGTATTTCGGATTCCTTGAGGGACACCGAATCTCGCTCGGGCACTTGCAGCACCAGCCCAAGGGCCTGGCTGCGCGGCTCGATGGTGACTTTTTCTACGGGATCCTTGGAGACTTTGAGTGCGACGACGGCATGCCCGGATTCGTGAATCGCCGTGGTGTGCCGTTCCGATTCCAGCATGTCGAGGTCTTGCCTGGGATCGCCCATCAGAAGCTTGTCCCGAGCGGCCAGTAGATCGGCCTGTGACAAACGATCTTTGCCCTCCCGCGCGGCGCGGATGAGGGCTTCGTTGACCAGGCTGGAGAGTTGGGCGCCAGAGAAACCGATACAGATCCTGGCGAGCTGGGCAACGTCGATATCCGGGTTGGCCAGATGGGCCTTGAGATAAACCCGCAAGATATCCTCGCGGCCCTTGAGGCTCGGTGCAGCCACCTGGATGATCCGATCAAATCGGCCCGGCCGCAGCACCGCGTCGTCCATCGAATCCATCCGATTGGTGGCGGCGATCACGATGATATGGCTCTTGCCATTGTCGATCCCGTCCATCTGGACGAGCAGCTCGTTGAGGGTCTGCTCGGACTCGGAGTGGGAGTTCATCCCGCCACGCTTTTTCGCAAGCGCGTCGATCTCATCGATGAAGATGACGGCCTTGCGCGAACGTCGCGCCCGCTTGAAAAGCGCGCGGATGCGCGAGGCGCCCATGCCCACGAACATCTCCACGAACTCGGAGCCGGACACGGCGTAGAAGGGGGCATCGCAGGCCTTCGCGAAGGCCTTCGCGAGCATGGTCTTGCCGCCCCCGGGCGGACCGACCAGGAGGATTCCCTTCGGCAGTTTGGCGCCAAGGCGGGAAAAATCCTTGGGGCGTGCCAAGAACGCAACGGCTTCACGAACATCGCGCACCGCTTCGTCTATGCCGGCGATGTGGTCGAACGTGATCGGTATGTTCTTCGGCTTGATAGGTCGTATGCGCTTGCCGGTCATGATCTTGGTGGCCTTCATCTGCACCCAGATCAGGACAAAAATGAACCCGCCGAGCATGATGAGCCTGACGATAATCGCCCCCAGCGGAACCGCGTCGGCCAGGAAAGTGTAGATACCGTCGTGCATCATCTTGGCCTCGGCCTCGAAGGCGGGTGACGCCACCACATGGACCGAATGCAGATGCTTATCGTTGAGGTAGGCCATGAACTTGGCGACGTCCATGGTGTTGAGGTCGTATCGCCATGCGTGGCCATCGGACGTGCGCAGGAATGCGACGGATTTGGTCGGGGATAGTTCATCGATCTCGGCCATGAAAACCCGACCGGTCGAGAACATTTGGGCGACCGCGGACTTGTCGACACGCGGCGTATCGGTAAGCGAGAATGCTTGCCACGCCTGGGCCTGTACCGGCTGTGGGGTTCCGGCGGCGAGCGCGATGCCGCACGTCGGGCCTGATACCGCAGCCCATCCCGTAATCAGCGCCGCCAGTAGTCGGAGTCTGCTAAGCGGTTTCATCAGGGTTCCATCCTGGAGTCATTTTGTTTCATGGTGTGAGATAGCTTTGTGCTAATAATCAGCGTTGGCGGCCAGCCCGGCCGCGGCTGCCAGGAGCATCCTGACTTTGTGTCGACGCCTGCGCTCATCGCCTGACATGTTCGCTTCACGCCAAGCCGCTTCTACTTTGCGCTGGCGTTCCCGTTCGGCGCGTTTGGATTCACCCTCTACCTTGCGCTGTTCGTAGGTACCGCGTCGTTTCGCTTCGCCCATCTGTGTCCTACTCCCGTCCGTGTTGTGCCTCAAGTGGAAAGCGGTAAGGTTGCGTTGCAGGCTGCCCGCAAAACAGGCACTCAGGACGTTTATTGTGATCGGTCATAGCGCCGTCCCTTGCGCCACTATCTTGCGTTCCGCCTCGAGCCAATGCCCCAGGGCATCGCCATCCCCACGCTCCTGGGCGATGCGCCAGGCTTCCTCGCGAATGAGTTCGTGGGTATCCTGCGTGAGTGTGCCGGATGACGTTGGCGCAGGGCCGCTCGGTGACGCGGCGTCAGCGCGTTTCTCGTCCTTGATTCCGTAGCGCGCAAGCACGTATGCTCTACCAGACTTGGTGAGCCGGTAATCAACGCGCCGATCTTGGGTTTCGTAGGGTTCCAACAATTCGCATGCCGCGCGCACTGCAAGCGTTGTCGCATAGATGCGTCGTCCGCGATCGTCCTTGAAGCAGCCTTTACCAGGCGCCAGGCCCCGGCCGGTGGCCAGGTAATCGAGCACCGCATTTTGGGCGGAACTCAAGCGTCGTATAGCTGGTTGTGTGGTCATGGCGCTACCTCCATTTCCGTAATCTCGTGTTCGATGATTTCGCCGCCATAGGCGATCCAGACCTCCACCTGGGCCCGCCGGCGCCGAGTTCGCACGGCTCGATCCCGTCGGCGCGCGAGCACCGTGAAGCCGTGGAACGATGCGCTCCCTTCCCCATGCCCGGCCGCCTCGCAGGCGGCCGTCCAGGCGATGGCGCGCATGGCCGACAAGTCCGTAGAACTGGGCTGGATTGCGTCCATGGCGCGCTCCTTACGCGGCCGCTTCTTCCCGGGCCTCGCTCTTGGGCCGGTATTTCACCGACTCGATGCGCGAAAGCGACAGGAAGATACCGTCGGCCACCAGGCGGTGGGTTGAGCGCGGTGCACCCGATTCCTTGTCCTCCCACTCATCTTCGACGATGCGCCCGATGACGTTGACGCGGCAACCCTTGCGCAGATGCTCGGCAGCCTGGTCGGCCAAACGCCCCCAGGCATCGACGGTCATCCAGAACCCGCCTGATTGTTTGAACTCGCCGGCTTCGTCTGGTTTATATTCATCGAAGTAGACCCGGAAAGACGCGACCTTGCGATCTTCGCCCTTCACGGGGACGGTCTTGAGCGTGGGGTTGTCCCCGAGGTTGCCCGTACCTTGATACACGTTCGGCATGACTGCACTCCTTTTGCAACAGGCATTTAAGCCTTACATCACAAAATCCATGCGCCCCGCCCGGCGATGGCCCTATAATTCGGCATCTATCGTAAGTAATAGAGTGATAGGCATCAAAATTGCTTAAGCTAGCCTTGGTCAAGGCCCCTCGATGAATATCGAAGTCAGCTGCGGAGAAAGCTCCGAGGCGTTGTACGCCTATCTCAACGACATCCTGATTCCACTCCTGGCGCTCCACGACTACGACCGCAACGATGTGCTGTTCCAGAAATGGCATTTCACGGCAGACGACAACGCGCGGGTGGATAACCTGCTGCCGCTGATCGCCGAGGTCCGCGAATACGATTTGCGCCAGGTCGACCCGAAAGTGGTGTTGTGCCTGGCACGACGGATTTTCAAGGCGAGCAACGCGCTGGCGTATCTCCCTCCCGGGCAGCGCATGATGACGGTGGTGCCGGAGACCGGCGATTGGCCGGACCCGGCACGCGCACGCTGGGCGGCGATCATGTACCTGTTCCAGGAACTGCCGACCACCGGCGCGCCGCCTCATCATCATTGATCCGCCTCCCCGCCCTTGGTGAGGCTGTCCAGGTAAGCCCTGGCGATGCGCCTCTCGTAGGCAAGCGCATGGTCCCGTGCGTTGAGCCAGCCTGCCTGGAGGTGTAGCTGGGCGTACCAGTCGCGCGTGACCTCCGGCATGGCCTCGATGATGGGCACAACGGCCTGCCACAGTACGTGGGCATGTCGTCCGGCGTTGATCGCGCGCCAGCGCAAGGCGAGGCCAGCCACCTGGGATTGGGCACCGCGCTTATGCAGTTCGAGATAGATCCGATGATTCTCGACGCTCAGGGTCGTGGCGCGCAGCCGTTGCATCTGACCATGGATTTCTTCCAGTTCCTCGTCGATCTGGCGCAGCCACTGCGCGCCCTTACCCTTAAAAGAACCCTTTAGGGCGTCAAACCAATTGACAACCGGATCCGGCCGCCAGATATGGGCCATCGTCTTCTGACGGCTCATCAGATCAGACCCTCATCGGAGTCCTCGGCTGGCGCAGTTTCCTGACCGTTGACCGGCTGCTGGGCCATGGCCGCTTCCTCCAACAGGCGCAGTTCCGCCTCAGTCAAATGAACCCGGCGTCGGCTATGGCGCGGCTTGATGACGCCGGTGAAGACGTCCTTGGGCACCTCGCCGAAGAGTTCGCGCACCGCCAGCACCCGCTTGCCCGCCATTTCGTCTGCGCCAGGTACAAAATCGCGCCGGGACAGGTCGCGCAATTCGGGCCGCATCAGATAGCGCTCGAAGCGTACCGTCTGCATGAATATCGCCAGCACCCGGCGGGTGACGGAGCGCATTTCTATGCGCCCCTGGTCGTCGCTCATGAGATCCTTGCGGACCAGGGTCTTGATGACCCGTGCGAGGTGGTCATAGGAGACGACCAGCTCGGCGATGCCGTAGCCGTAGGGGCTGCGGAAGCCGATCTCGACCTGCTTGGGTTCCTTGGATTTGAGCACCGAGAAGATCAGTCCGCGGCGCTTCGCCTGCGCCAGCATTCCCTCGTAACGGGCAAGTTCCTGGCCCAGGTCTTTCTTGAGCTGCTCCAGCTGGTCGCCCAGATCCACCAAGGCCCAGTCGGCGTACGGATTATCCTTCCCTGAGAGATACCAAATGGCGCGCAGGCAGGCCCCCACGCGCTTGGCGCCGATGATGTTGAAGAAACGGCGTTCGGGATCCGACGCGCGTCCCATGAAGAGCCGGAAGGCCTCCTTGGTGTGAATGAGCATGGCGTCCTGCTCTTCGTCCACCAGGGCGCCGATATCCTTCATGGCGGTCGCCTCGACGTAAGGCACCACCTTCTCGGCGCCATGGCGCAGGCGGTATTCCTCCTCCATTTCCTTGAGGCGTTGCACCCGCTCCTCGTACTCGACCATCCGAGGCCAGCGCGGATCCAGTTCGTCGGGGTTTTCCGCTTCAAGAAGGTCAGCGACATAGGTCCGCTCGGCGTCCATGTCGTAGCCGTCGGGGAAAGGCGAATTCACCGTGGTGAAAAACTTCTTGCCCGCCACCGTAAGGGCGAACTGTACGTCTTCGCTCTTGACCTTCTTACTCTCGGCTTTCGCCATAGATTGCTCCAAATTTAAGCGTGATTAAGTGTGTTCGCACTTCGAACGCGGTCATAAGTAATAATTAATGCAGTTTCTTTGGCCCCGGAAGACTCGGAACTTTGGCCACCTTGGCCAGCAATTGAGCCAGGACGTCGCCCACGATCTTGAGGGCATGGGTACCCGGTGTCCGCTCGACCACCCCTTCGTCGATAAGCTGTTTGAGCGCCTGGTGTACGCCGGCAGGGGACAGGGCGCCGGGCTCCCCTTCGCCGCCGAGCGCCCGTATGGTCAAGGCCACCGGCCGATCCAGGGCGCCCGCGCCCAAGAGCCTGAAAATGATCTCGGTTTTGACGGCACGCCGCCCCAGGGCCAGGTGCAGGGTGCGGAAGAAGGCCGAATCCAGCACGTAAGGCCCCGCGCGCTGGGCGACTGCAGTAGCCGCCGCCGCCTGCGGCTCGGCCGCAGCTTGCCGGGCCTGGCCCGACCAGTGCCGCCACAGCACGTCATCGCACTCGTTCTGGTAGGCGAGGATCTTCTCCCGCAGCTCAGGTTTGACCTTGTTGGGACTCACGGTCACTAGCCAGCCAATCAGTTTTTTGAGTGGGAGACATGTCATCTCGCGCTGCTTGCCATCCTGGGCAACCGTCACGATTTCCGTGATGCTTGAAGCAAATCTATCGGTCTTCAATTTTTCATGTTGGGGCTGCCACGCCAACCCCATCCCCTCCACAATGGGCCTCATGGGAACATAGGGTTCGCCCTGGTGCTCCACCACGAAGAGCGTCGCCCCCCGGAACGGCACGGGCATCAGGCCCCCGCTCGCCGCCCCCGCTGCCGGCTGCGCCGGCACCCGGGGCGCCTCGACGGCGGCCGCCTGACGGCCCGCCTCAGTCGCAGCGTCCAATTCGCGGTCCATAAGCCGCTGCTCCGTTTGGCGCAGGGTCGTGAGGTAGACTTCCCGCAGGCCCTCCGGGATGGGCCTCACGCCGAAGCGCTCCCCCGAAAGCAGCGCAAACCCTTCGAAGCTCAGCCACCACCCGGGTTGCCCCTGCGGATCCCGCACCGGCCAGAAGTGCGCGCGATGGTATCCCTCCGACACCACGATGCGCCGGATCGCCCGCGAGATCAGCTCCTGTTCCACCTTCATCCGCTGCGCCAGCGCCCAGGATGCCAGCATCGCCCGGCCCTCCACGATCGTCACCCCCGCCGGAAAGATCTCCTCCGCCGGCGGCGGTGTGAGATCAGTTTTTTTTATCAACTCGCCCAGAAATTTGCGCACTCGGCTTCGATCATTCTTTGCCACGGTTTGCTCCTGTCGTCTCCATCTGCGTCACCGCAGTCCCGCCGCGGCCATCACTTCCGCGAGCTTTGCCCGGCTCGCCTGGCGGTCGAACTTCGCCTGTCGGCGCGCCTGGTTTTCCGCGCGGCGACGTTCGGTCTCCTCGCGCAGCGCCTCACGGCGCTTCGCGACCCCCAAGGCCAGCGTGGGGATGAACTGGCCCTCGGCCGCGCGCTGCGCCAGTCGCGTCAGGTAGCCCAAGGGATTCCTCACCCCCTCCAAACCCTTGGCCGTCAGCTGCCCGGCCAGTTCGTCGAGCACCAGCTGCCGTTGTTCCACTGGAACCCGCTCCATGAGGCGCTGGGCTAGGGCCTGCTCGGTCTGGAGCATCTGCCCGGGGTAGATGAGCCCCCCGCCCTGCAGACCAGGGGGCGCTTGAGGCTCGACGGGTTCTTGCCCTTGCCCGAACTCTCCTTCCCTACCACCACACGCCGCCGCCCGAATTTCCTGGGGGGGCTGGGGGGGTAGTAGGGGTGTATTTCCTGGGAAGTCTTGACGCGCGCACGCGAGGGACGCGCTCAAACCCAGTGTTTGTGCGGCTTCCAGCGCGATTGGCACAGTTGCCGTTTCCGGCAGACCAGTTTGCCGGTTTTGGTCAACGCAGTTTGCCGATTCTGGTAATTCCAGTTTGCCGGTTTTGGCTTTACCAGTTTGCCGGTTTTGGTCATTCAAGAGTTCGTCTATGCGTACATCTGGAGATACTGATTCACTGTGACAGGCGGTTTTACTGGCCCAGGACAGCGGATGGTGGGGTTTGACCAAGGCCATGAGCGGCCCCGGCAGCAGCCGGGTCTGCACTCGCGGGTTGAGCTTGCGCTCCCGGCGCTCCTCGATCACGCCCAGCTCGACCAGGCGGCGTCGCGCCCGGGCGAGCCCTCTGGGGTTGATCCCCATGACCCCAGGCATCCTGACATCCAGGGTGATCCAGGCATCCCACCCGCGCGAGACGTCATCGTCCGATAGGAGCTGTTTTCTGACGGTAAGCAGCAGGGTCGATAAATGGATCGAGGCGGTCAAGCTGTCGCAGGCCAGCGCAAGCCGACGGTAAACCACCCGGTGGCGACCGAGAAATCCGTCCAGGAAAGGACGGTCATCCCAGCGCCAGGTTTGATAAGGCTTCCCGATCTGCTGCCCCAGGAGCGTGCCCAGACGATCAAGGTTCACCCGGTAGTGGAGTTGGGCGGGCAAGCCGCGCAGCTGCTCCTCAAGCAGGCCCAAGGCCTTGAGCCTGGCGCGCGCGCCGTCTTGCTCATGACGGGACAAGCCGGTTTCCTGCCGCAAGGCCTCAGAGGTCTTCCACAGCCAGCCATCGCGGTGGCGAGGATCCCCGCCACGCTGGAAATGGCCTGTCCAAGCCACGAGCCGGCTCAACAACACCGCCGCCTTGACGCTCCCGACCAGCTTCGCCAGGCGGGGGTAATAGGGCACGTAGTCTCCGGTGAGTTCGCTGGCCAAGGCCAGGATCTCTTCCCGGTAGGACATCGCGCCCCCGTCCGTCACGGCCGGTCATCCTCCACCAGGCGATCACCCCAGATCAGGCGCGTGCGCTCCCGAAGCAGGAGGGAGAGCTTCTCGTGGTTGATGCGGTGCTCCAACACCGCAGGCATTCCCCGGCGCCGTTCCTCGATGACCCCGAGGCTACGCAGGCGCCGTCTGGCCGTCGCCTGCTCAGGCGCGGTCAGTCCGGTGGCCCGGTACCACGCCTCCCGGCTCAGGCTGAACCAGCCCTCCGCATGCGGATCCTCCTCCAGACGCTGCTGATGCAGGCGCTCGGCGTAGGATAGCCACAAACCCGCCATGATGCTGCCGCCGACATCCACATAGGCGCGGTGCAGCACCAAGGGTTCCTCGAAGGCATCGAACATCATGGCCTGATCGAGGGTGATGCCGTCCGCGTCCCGAGGCGGCGGGCTCGCCCGGCCAGAAGCGGTGGCAGCGCCCTGGGGGCCCCGGCGTCTGAGGTGGGTGTGCGCCGCCCACGGCGGCGCGACATACAGTGGATCGGTCGGATCGTCGATCATGCAATCACTCCTCCCGGTTGATGGCGGTGACCGTGCCGTATAGGGTTGCCAGGCTCAGGTGCGGAAACTGTTCGTGCAGCTTGCGATAGCAGGTCGTGATCGGGATGGACGTGCATTGCAGTCCAAGCCAGGCGCGCTCGATCTCGGCGCGCACGGCGCCGCGCGGCAGCTTGGCTCGGCCGCCCTGTTCGAGTTCCTCCGCGGCCTTGGCGCCCAACAAAAAACGCCGGCGGGTGCTGGCGTCCTCCCAACTGAGCCGGAACAAGTCCCGCAACATCGCGATCGACGCGCCATGGCGGATGAAATAATCCAGGATGTCCTCAGCTGGCCCCCGAGTCAGCGTCCCAAGGGCGTGCGCAAGCGACGACACGTCGATATGTATCGCGATGCGCAGGTTTTTATGCAGGCTGATGTGGCAGATGTCCCGCGCCTTGAGGTCGCGAATCCGGTTTAAGAACTCGCTATCCAGAAAACCCGCTTCAAGCAGCTCGGGGAATTTCCCCCGCTCGATCATGGCCACGAGTTTCAGCAGGATGAGGCGGATAAGTTGTTGATCTTCGTCGTCCAGGAATATCATCGCGTCCCTTTCGTTGGTGTCACTGGTACCAGCGACGTACCTGCGACGACGACGTCGAGCAGGGTGAGTGTCGCCAAGCGCAGTTGCGAGTCGCTCAACAGCGTCATGAGGTCGATGAGGCTCACGGCCACGTCTGCCTCGTCGTCCTCGCTGCGGCCGCGGAAGCCAAGCGGCGTTGCAAGCAAATCGTCCTCGATCAGACTGGGAAAGGCGGTATCGTCGAGCCCCGCCTCCATGAGCATCGCGCGCCGGAAGCGGGATCCCTCCGGCAGAAGCCGGGCTCCAGAGAGCCGCATCTGCCCGGAGATCCTGGCAAGCATCAGCCACCCCAGCGCAGCGACCGCACCAATCTCGCCGCTCGGTGCTTCGATGTAGAAGCCATACGATAGTCCCGGGCAAGGCCGCAGATGCTCCGCCAAACCCACGAGCCTGGCGAAACCGTCGATGGCCCCAGGCCATGACGTGCTCGGGGCTGCGTCCGCGCTCTCCTCCGACGCCAAGGGTGGCCCGGCGTCCGGGGGCGATAAAACAGGCGCGCGCTCCACGCGGCCAGTGCCCGCCTGTTGCGCGCCCGACTCGGTTAGTTTCGCCGGGGCAACGATTTCCGGGTGGCGCAGGGGGGCTTTGGCTGGCTTGATCAGCTGCTCTTTCGTGGCCTCCGGCTGTCGTTCCAGCGCCGCCAAAAGTTGAGTTACCGGCATTCCTGCATCGAGCCGCGACTCCAGGGATACCTCCCACTCGCGCATGAGGCGCTGGACGTCCAACGCAGCGGATGTCCCCTCGCCGGCGGCATCCTCCGTCGCGTCGTCGTCGGCCAGGCGTACGGCATCCAGATCCTCAGCGACCCGCGCCGTGGCCGGCACAACGATCTCGGCGGTGAACACCGCCTCAGCGATCCCAAAGCGGGCCGCCAAACGACGCAGCGCGTTGTAATGGGGCTGCAGGCGCTTCGTTGCGAGGTTCGTGAGGCGGTAGTTAAGCGCGCCCAGGCGTTCCACCGCGAAACGGTAGACGGTAATGTTGGCGGCCGACATTCTGAGTCCCAGCTGGCGGCATTCGGCCTCCAGCTGCCGGACCGTGATTTCATGGCCCTTCTGGGACTCCAAGACTTCCTTGAGGGACATCAGGGCGTTGGCCTTGTCCCAAAAGGAGATATCGGCGCGCTGCTCGTTTTCGCCCACGTGCCAGGCCAGCGCCGCTGCCTCGCTCTTCCACGGCACAAACCGGCAGCTGATCATCTCGAACCGGCTGTCGCCCTCTTGATACAGTTCCTGCATGGCCTGCAGCCGCGTATTGCCGCCGCCGGCGACCATGTATTCCTCTTCGCCGGGGCGGCGCGTCACGCCGAACACCGACTGCAGGCCCATGGTGCGGATGGATTCCTTGATCTCGCCGAATTTGGGATTCTTCTCGCGACGGGGGTTGCGGTCATACGGCTTGATTTGCATGACGTAGACCGGGATCAGCGATCCCTCATAGTCCTTGTCCGGGATCAGCTCCCCGCTTCCCTTGGGTCGCGGGACGTGCAGGCGGTCATTGATGAGCTGCGCCCTCTCCGCCTTGGGATGGTGTTTTTGCCGCTGCAGGTTGTCCGCTTCCACTTTCAACCGATCGCGCAGCGCGCTCAATTGCGGGTCATTGTCGATCACATCGCCCGGTTTCACGCTTTTCGGGAGCACAAACTTGTCTTTTGGATTCATGCCTGCCCCGCTTCGTCTTGATCACCGCCACGCAGACCTTGGGCATCATCGACTTCGGGATTCCCGTCGGCGCCTCCGGCATACACCCCCTTGAGGCTCGGGATCAGCTCCCACACCAGCGCATGCATGGTCTGGGAGGCCTTCAAGGTGGACTCGATTTCGCGCCGCGACACCGGCGTCTTGCGGATCTTCGGGTCAGGCGGGCGGTGGACCGGGCGCTTCTCCGTCAGGGTGCTCTGATAGATGTCCAAGTCGGGGATGGTGGTCTCCATGATGGAGACCCGCCCGCCGGATTTGATGAAGTTCTGCCTCACGACATCGGCGATGTCGCGGGAGTTGTTCGACCGCCGCAGGCAGTTGATGACGCCTTTGACCGTCCCAACAGGATGGTTGGCTTCCTCCAGCTCCTTGATCATCGCCAACGTCCCGTCGACGAACTCGGCGGCTGACAGCACATCCGGCTTGACCGGGGTGAGGATGAGATCAGCCGCGATGCAGGCGGCGTCCTGCACCACGCCGTCCCCACCATGGGTGTCGATGATGACGATGTCATAGTGATCCCGGACATCCGGGCATTGCAGCGCGGTCTTGAGTCTCACCACCCTGCCGGTGCGGGCTGTCAGCCAGTTGACCAGGCCGGTTTCCGGGGAGTCGGAACAAACGATGTCGATGGCCCCGGGGGCGCCGTCGAGGCTGATTTCGGAGATGCAATCGGCAGTGACGGCGCCTTGCACCAAGGCATGAGACAAGGCGTGAGGCGCCTGCTCCTTGATGGGCAGCGCCTTGGAGAGCGAAGGCTTTTCGTCGGTGTCGACGAGGAGGACATTGAGCCCCATGTCGGCCAGGAGGCAGCCGATGTTGAGCGATAGGGTTGTCTTGCCTATTCCACCCTTGGTGCCGATAACCGCGATTTTTATCATTACCACCCCATAAGCCGATAAACTGACTTTATGGGCAACTGGTACGGCTAGGCCCTTTTGGCAGGTTTATATTATGTTAAATCATAGAAATATCCGCTCCAGGCGCCTTTTGTTTGTTGTCGATCCCACGAAATCTTGGTAA
>JAEHJW020003028.1_pt1 | contig 14539 bp, 17 predicted proteins | sample 9271431 | NCBI WGS metagenome assembly JAEHJW02
GGGGTGGTCTCCAGAAGAGGAAAATAGAGTATACCACACCCGCGCCGCGGCCGCTATCCAAGTGAACAGTTATACAACATGGCGGCAAAATGTTGGATAGCTCGGCGGCCATCGAGCGAGATCATGCACACCCACCACCAAGAGCTTTCCGTGGGTGCCAGGACAGGATTCATCGACCCAGCGGGTATCGAACACGGACACGGACACCATCACCCGTTGGGTGTATCTTGGGTCTCGCGGTCGTCCGGCTTTTCGCCGTGCCATCAGACCAGTTGCAGCCGTCGATCCGGGCGCACCTCTGGCCGCGCGTCCGACCCAGCCGCCAGCCGCTGTACGTAGGGGTCGCGCCAAGTGATGGCGGTCAGACCAGCCAACGGCAGCCAGATGCCGTGGTCGGCCCAGTAGCCGCCCTCCGACAGGCACTGGAAAAACACGCCATCGTCGGTGACGTCGAGTACATGTCCGATGAGGGTCAGTACCGCATCATCCCCTTCGATCAGATCCGCCCGATCGGTCGTAAGGGTGACGGTGTTGCCTTCGTCGTCCTCGCCGTCGAACGTGACGGTTCCGAGGCGATGGTCTTCGGGAAGGAATTCGACATCCACATCAAAGGCACACAGGCCGCCTTCCTCACGTACCCGTGCCAGCAGGCTGTGCGCATCCGTCGCTACCTCGGTTTCGACGACTGGTCGCGGCAACCCATGGGCTTGCCAGAGCCGGGTGACGACACGATCCCGAACGCTGCCGATCTGCACCGCGGCGATGTCCTGGATGCGAATGGCAACGAGGGATCCCTGTGAAAGATCCGGATTGATCTCCAGCATCACCAGCCATTGTGCGCCGAGCGCCAGCGGGCACCCGCTCCAATTGCACGGCGCTTCTTCGTCGTCGCCGTCGTAACCACCGCTGAAACACCAGACATCCAGCAGCCGCCCATCCTGGATGGCCTTGCGAATGAAAGCCGGCCCATCCAAGGCATCTTTCTGGCCTCGGTGCTTCGATAGATCGATGATCGTACCCATGCCGGATGTCCTCGTGAGGGCGACCGCGCTCACATGTCGGCCACCAGGACGGCCAGCATAGCCCCGCACAGTTTTCCATGTCAAGAGCGGCGACCACGTCGGTGTTCCATGGGTGGGGGGGGTTGGGTATGCGGCTTGACAAGCCATCCGATCCGCGGAACAATGCCGCACGCTGCGGGTGTAGCTCAGAGGCAGAGCACGAGTTTCCCAAACTCGGGGTCGCGGGTTCGATTCCCGTCACCCGCTCCACCCCGGCGACCGGACCCAAACCGCGCTGGAACCACATAGGAATACATATGCCCGACGCAGCGCCGCCCACAGCCGAGCCGTCCACACCATCGAATCGCCGCAAGTTCATTGTTTGGACCCTGCGCTACCTGGTGCTCTTCGGCACCCCAATCCTGCTGCTGCAGATCTACCTGGCCATGGTGGGGTCCACGATTATGGCGACCGCCGCCGCGGATCACACCATGGCGCTCGCCGTTCGACACCGTCTGTCGGCATGGATACGTTTGCCGGCCCGCCATACCGCCATTCTGACCAATGGCTGGCAGATCGCCTGGACAGGAAAGCAGGCCCGCATCGCACATCTCGGCGAGATGGCCTGTCATGCCGTGTTGGCTGTGGGGGTGGAGGGAGCCAGGCACGTACGTGTCGAGGGCGGCGATCCTTCCGCCGCCCCGCGTACGGACATCTGGCCGGTCGCACCCGACCACATCCGCACATTGTGCGCCGCCGCTCGCCAGGGCTGGGTGACGGTCGCCTGGGATGTACCCACAGCCGACCCGTAAAGATCCAGCAGGCATCCAGACAGCACGTTATCACCCGGAAAACAGAGCCGCACGTCCCATTCTGGGGCGCCGCGCGCCCGATCCAGCCTCGTTGGACTTGTGCGGTACCCCCACCGATGTACGGTGGGGTTGTGAAAAGAGAAGGAGCGGGCCGTCAACCACGACCCCATCCTGGTGGCGGCGGCAAGAAAAACAATAGGAAACAATAAAAAAAACAGATCATGATTAGCCTCGAAACTCAGCCGGATATGCCTGCGCCTTGTTGTCCAGCAAGATCTTCGTCACCAACGACGCGTCTCCCACGGCCACGAAGACTGCATGTCCACCAGAGCGCATGCCGGCGCGGCTTTTTGCCGTTGCTTGCTGAGCTTCAGGGCTAATCAGGATCAGGAAACAGATTGAGAGAAAGAGCGGGGAGTCCGGGTACATGATCGAAAAGAGCCTCTCCTCCGCCATACCACGCGGAGCATTGTTCGTCGCCATAGCGCTGGGCAGTATGGTCGCCCCACAGCCCACTCGGGCCACCCCCGCAGCGACAGCCTTCGAGATCACCCTGCAAACAGATGTGTTGCTGACCATTGCCGGCCCGGATGCCCCGCGTCCACCCGCGGCCGTCGTGGCGTCCATCCACCGTGATGGTCTCTGGATTCACGTACTGATTACCCCCGCCACCACGCCCGGTTTCACATCGGTATCCGTCACCGGCAGTCCACGCACCGCCCACCATTCAGCGATCAACGCGCCGCCACGAAACCATGGGGAGGCACGCTTGCGCGACCACCGCGCTATTTGGGTCACCGCCATCAGCACCTGACCCACGCCATGCTGAAAATGTGGCCAGTCTGGGCGCCGGGACTGTATCTCTTCGGCCCTGCGGAGCACATCTCCGTCGGCCGGATACGCCGACTCGCGCTCCAGTTTCCCGGAGTATGACGGTCGGGCCTCGAACGGCGGCCTGGGCACGCGCTTCGGTGTTCCACCGAGCGCCCATCAAGTCGCCTCGCGCACAGACCTCTCGGCCTGAAGTGGGCGTCGGGCGACGCTGGAAGAGTTCGCGAACGGCTCGTCCGCGGTCGACGACGGAACCGTTTCGGTGCCATCGGCCCCGGGGACGGAAGCCTCCGGACAGGATCGACAGATCGAGATCGCCTGCTCCAGGAAACCAGGGAGGATGGAAACCTCCGCGGCCGCCACCTTCTTCCGTACCGCTTCCGTCCAGCGTCGCGGTCCGACCGCAACAGGCTGGGCCACCGTTCGGCACCGGCCATGACAAAGAACCTCTTGTCTTTCGGCTTCCCCCATTCGCGTACCGCGCACGACCGCACCGCGGCCAGCCGTGCTGCCCGCCAGCGCGCCAGGGCATCGGTATCCGATTCGGACCGACTCTTCAGCCAAGACCGGTCATGCCAGGGGCGCCACGCGAGGTCCACCGATCCCTGGCCAATATCCAGCTGGCGTCCTGGCATTTCCTCGGCCAGACCACCGCGGCATCGCGGACATCGTGCCGTACCCACAGCCAGCCACCCAAGCAGGGTGCCGGACCGTGTCCCGGGTACGTACGCAGGCGCAGTATCGAGCCAGGGCGGGCCGCCGCGCCGTGGCCACGCCCATCCCGGTAGAACACCGAACCCTCTCCACCGAGAAGGCGCCAGCAACACCCTGTCTTCTCCGATGAAATCCAGATAGTCAAAACGCGTCGTAGATCACGGATTGACAGGCGCTGAAGTTCCTGTAGTGTGTTCCAGGTCACACCTACCAACCCACACATTCACAGGTCATTCAGGAGACCACCATGGTCAACCGTCCTATCTTGCGCATCGCTCTGCTGTCCGCCCTGTTGGCCATGGGCTTCGCACCGGCCACCCAGGCCGCCAGTGCCACCGGCACCACCACGTTCAACGTCATCCTGCAGCCGGCCGTGGTGCTGGATTACTATGGCACCATCAACCTGACCATCCCCTCCAGCGCGCTGTCCACCCTGTCGGGCGGTCCCAGCAACAGCGCCAACACCGCTGCCCTCACCGCCGCCGTGGCGGGTACCAGTCTGACCGCCAACGCCGCCCTGGCCACCACGGGCAACGGCGTCACCGCGGTACCGCTGGACATCAGCAACGCGTTCAGTGTACGCGCCATCGACACGCCCGGCGCCACGCCCGGTACCACGTCGGTGACCGTGGCCTTCGGCAGCGGCAGCACCGCCACCCTGACCAACACGGTCGACTCCACATCCACCATTGGTCTCTCCACCCCGGGCACCGGATTCACGACGCTCTCCGCGGGCACCGGGTTGTCGGCATCTGCCGCCGTGTACGGCGACGTGTCCATGGTGCTGAACCTCGGCGCGGCCAAGTCGGCCGGCACCTACAGCGGCGCGACCATCGTGGTGACCGCCACCAGCACCTGATCGCGCCATGAGGGGTGACCATCGGACCATCGGGCGAGCGCCGGTCACGGCGCTCGCCTTGTTGTGGGCCATGCTGGCGCTCGCCGCGCCCACCGCCAGCGCGCGGGGCGGTATCACGATCCTGGGCCCGCGACCAAGGACCACATCACTGGCGCCCGCATCCGGACGGCTCGCCACGGCCCGCGCCCTGCCACCCCCAGCCATGACCGCCGCCGCCGGCGGCGCCTGCGTCTTCTACGCCAGCGATGTCGGTAGCCAGGTCGGCATCACGCCGTCACCGGGGTCTTGGACGCTCTCGACGCTGGATCTGACCCCCACGCCGGCCTTCGCCCACGGCGTGGCCAACATCACGGCGGCCTCGGCGCCGCCGGGATTGAGCGGCGCCGCCCCGGGATTCGTCCCCGGCACCACCGCCTCGCCCATCGTGGAGACCGAAACCGGATACGACGCCATCGTCACCAATACCCATTGCACGCCAGCCCGCCTGCACGCGACCATCACCAGCACGCCCGCCGCGCCCGCCGGCGATGTCGAGGCGATCCTTCCGCCCACCACGTCGCGGCTGTACGCAAGCCTGGCCCCGTCGTTCGTGGACGATGGCACCTGGGTGTGCAGCAACGGATTCAGCTTGTTCTATTGCGAGGTATGGGAGGTTGACCTGACTCTGGCTTTCGATGCCAACGGCGCCGTACTGGGCCTGGGCGATCCCACTGCGGCAGGCACCTACACCCTGACGCTTAACCCCCCTGTCTACACCACGACCTGACGCCATCTGCGGGCCTCCGCCGATCGGCACTGGACAAACCCGCCCGCCGCCGTAACCTGCCTCGCCGCCCATCACGGAACGATCCCATGTCGCTCGACGAATCCAGGGCCCGCGCCGCCCATCGGCCACCGCCCGCCCGCATGCCGATGGCGCGCTGGCCCCTGCATCAAGTCGAGCTGACCGTACTCTGGGAAGACGCCTGGGGAAACCCGGAAGAGGCCTGCCGCCATCTGGAGGGAACCCATGGGTCATGGTTGCGTTGTCCAGCCGCCCACACCCACCCTGGCACCGTCCAGATCGAGGCTCGCCTCGCCGCGCCCGAACCGTCGTTGGCCCTGGCGCTGACCTGCGAAATGGTGAGCGACTGCTGGCCCGTCGTCCGCCTTCATCGCGCCCGCGTCGAGCGCCTCGACCCCCCGTCACCCCTCGACAGTCCCGCGATTTTTGCTAGCGTGAAGGACAAGCACCCATGTGAACAGTTTCCATGACTCACCCCCGCAGCCATCCGGTCCGCCGTCTCCTCACCTGCCGCCACCCGTGGCGCGCCGTGGGGGTGGGGCTACTGTCGCTGCTGCTGCTGGGCGCCGCCGCGCCGGCCCTGGCTCAGGTCGCACAACCGCCGCCCGGCGGCAATGGCTCGGGTACGCTGAGCCTGAATCCCGGTTCGGTTACCGCGACCACCACCGGTCAGGCTCCACCATCCAATGCACTGGCCCAGAATAGCCCCTGCTCGATCCAGGCAATCACCAAGGTTGAGGCGGCCTCGACCACCGCCCAGACCGCCGCCCAGACCCATGCCACGCCCATCCTGCAGCGGGTCTTCCAGGGCGACAACGCCAGCCAGATCGCCAACAACTGCGTCGGTTCCCTGTGGCCCAACATGGGCTTCTCCATCCCCAGCATCGACCAGCTGCTCAACAGCGCCGAAAGCTACATCATCAACACGGCCTGCGCCATGGCCCAGAGCATCATCCAGCAGAACACGTCCTGGCTGAACCAGAGTGTCTCCTTCGACACTGGTATCCCGGGCGCCCCGGTCTACGGCGTGAACATGAACCAGGGCGCCGGCGGCGCCGGCTTCGGCGTACCGCCCGTGCCCATCAACCTGGGTCCCGGCGGCAACCTGGGCGGTTCCGGATTCCTGGGCGGCAGCGGGGGTCAGATCAACCCGCCGCCCGCCGCCGTCCAGCCCCCCGTGTCCTGGAGCAACATCCAGAACCTGTTCGGTGGCTCACCACCACCAGCCAAGAGTGGAGGCTGACCATGCGCGCGCACCAGGATGCGGTGATCACCCGGAAGTACCGCGCCACCGCCCTGACGGCTCTGCTGGGTCTAGTCACTCTGACCAGCCCGCTGGCGCATGCCCAGCTGACCGACCCTTATCTGGACGCCCTGCTGTCAACGGGGGCTCCGGTCTCGCCAGGTAATGGCCTCATTCAAACGCTGGTGTCCATCGACAACAAGCTCGGCTACCAGAAAGCCTTCGATTCGACGCTGCTGACCACCCAGCAGAAAAATGCGGAACTGCAGTGGTACAAGCAAAAGTCGATCGATGCCACCCTGGCGAACAGCCCCGATGCCACCCAGGCCCAGGCCGATTGCGCCGGGGTCACGCAGCTCGCCATGAACGCGGCCATCGACGGCTACGCGGCCACGGGATCCACCATGCTTGCCGCCCAGGGCACCTACACCGTCGACCAGAACCGCCCGCCGCTGGATGCGACCATCGGCAACCTGCTGGCCGCCGCACCGCGCACCTGCTCCTACAATGACGTCAATCTGCGCAAGCTGCCCTGGTGCAAGAGCGTGGGCAAGGCGCCCATGGCCAGCCAGACGATTCTTTCGCTGTTCAAGGGTGACGCGTTGGCCGGCACCCCGGCCCAGACCGGCAACCCGGCCTCGGTGCCGGCCACCCCACCCCTGCCGACACTGAACACCCGCCAGGTCGGCGACGCGCAGGCCGCCATCAACAACCTGTTGCCGGGCCTGGTCGCGCAGCCGCCCGATACGGTGCTGAAGACGCCCGCCGGCGCCGTGTTCATGGCCAACCTACAGAAGTACAACCTGCTGCGATCTCTCGTTGCCCTGGCCCCCAGCCAGAAGCTGGCCATGACCATGGGCGTGCCGCCCGGCAGCATCGCCGCCCAGGACTGGACCAGCCCCGGCCTCAACAGTGCCTCCTTCGCGCAGGAATACGCACGCCTGTTCAACATCCCGCTGGCCAAGGCGGAAGGTGTCACGCCCTCCGAACAGATGATCCTGCAGGTCCAGGTCGCTCAGGCCTACGCGGACGATTCCAGCCTGGCCCGCGCCGCCATCAACCCCTCGACGCTGCAACTGCGCCAAACCCAGATCGCCGCCGTCCAGCTGCGCCTGCAATGGCTGATGCTGAAACGCCTCGACACCACCAACCTGTTGCTGTCGGCCCTGCTCAAGCAATCGATGCAGCCCGTCACCACCGCGCAGATGCGCCAGCTCTCCAGCACGACGAACCTCGCCCAATGACGCCGACCGCGCCACGCCGCCGCACCCGCTTCCGGAGCATGGGGGCCGCCGCTCTGGCCTTGCTGGCGGGACTGGTGCCCGTCAGCGCCTTCGCACAGGCCGCGCCGTCCCTGCCCAATCTGTTCACGCCGCCACCGCACGACCTGCTGATGAACCTGTTCTTCGACAAGGTTCTCGGTCCGCTGGTCGGCTCCGGAACGTCCTCGCCGATCGCGGCCCTGGCGGCAGGGTTCAACGCCATCGTACTCATGCTGGGTGGCGTCATCGTCACCTACACGCTCTTTGTGGGTATTTTCAACTCGGCCAAGGACGGCCAGTTCATGGGCAAGACCTGGTCGGCACCCTGGATTGCGACCCGCACCGCCCTGGGCAGCGCCGCCATCATGCCGGTCATCGGCAAATCATTCTGCGTACTGCAATGGCTCGTCGTCTGGCTGGCCGTCCAGGGCATCGGCGCTGGTGACGCCCTCTGGAGTGCCTATCTGGCTTCGCCGAACCTCTTCGGTCCCGTGTACATGCAGCCCGACGCGCGCCAACAGATGACCGCCGCCATCGAGCAGATGCTGATCGGCGAAACCTGCGTCTACAACCACAACCGGAACCTGCCAGGCCAACCGCCCCTGCACGGTGTGCAGCCGCTCAGCATGGCCGTGGCGACCGCCACCAACCAGGACACGACCTACGCGGTCACCCAGTCCTGGGTCAAGCCACCTTCCACAGCCAACGTAACCTGGCTGGGGAAAAATCTGGTGATCGATTTCGGCGGCCCCGGCCACCCGGATGCCTGCGGTCGCATCGTGGTGCAGTGGCCCGCCACCTCCGCAGGGGTAGCCCAGGCCTTCGGGACCATCCCAGGCGTCGGCGGCGTGACCGGCCTCAGCCAGTTCAGCCAATACAAGGTCATCCAGGCCGTCCAGAGCACAGTCCAGGGCTTCATGGCTCAGGTTCTGTCTGACGTCACCCCCATCGCCCAGAGCATCGTGACCGGCCAAGCCCAGGGATCGGCGCTCACCGAATTCACCAAGACGGTACCCACCCTGTTGAATGCCTACGACAAAGACATGCAGGGCCTAGCCGAAACCAACTTCATCAAGGCCAGCTCGCCAGTCACCCAGGCCTTGGTCAAGAACGCCAACCAGGTCGGCATGGCCGATGCCGGGTCGTTCTATATGATGCTGACCCAGCTGCAGAGCGCCATGAGCACTGCGCTGTCGGTTTCGCCGTCCGTCTCAAATCCAACCCAATACCAGTCGGGGATCACCCCCACCGCCAACAGCATCGCCGTCAGTGTGGCCAATCAATATAACCTGTGGCAGCACACGGGACTGTCGAGTGCGTCAGCGGGCTTGACCGCCAGCGGCGCTGAGGCCTGTGCCAACGCACGAATGGACAGGATGCCGAACGTCTCGGGGCAATACTATTCTCCTGAAGCAACGAACCAGGATCAACAGGCTTGCGCCGCTGCCAAGGCCGCCGCCCAGGGCGGCTCGCCAAACGTCACAGCCACAGGGGCCACGAAAGAAGACCCCGACATTGCCCATCTGGCGAAATCCTTCAACACCAGCGCGGCCTCTTGGGTCACATGGCTGGGCAACGGCAATGAAAACCCGATCATGGTCATGACCGGCATCGGCGGTAAGCTTACGGAGGTGGCCTGGGATGCCTTGGCCGCCGCCGCAGGAACCGCCTTCATTCCACTCGGCGGCGGGACAATCGCGCAGATGTTCATCATCGTCGGCATGTCGGCGCTGGTGCCGGGACTGACGCTGGAATACTACATCCCGGCCATGCCCTACATCTACTGGATGATGGCCATCGCTGGCTTCTTGTTCATGCTCATCGAACTGGTATTCGCTGCTCCCATCTGGGGCCTGGCCCACATCTTTCCGGACGGAGAGGGGTTCGTGGGCCGCGCCGGCCAGGGCTACATGGCCATCCTCTCGCTGTTCCTGACCCCCTCGCTGCTGGTCATCGGACTGGTCATCTCGATCGTGATCATGGTACCGATCGCCAGCATCGTCAACGCCACCATCGGCGATTTCATGATGTATACCATGAATCTCGGCCACGACGCCGGCAACCCCATTCCCATGCTGATGTCGGTGCTGATCTACACCGTCATCCTGTACCAGATCGTGAAGATGGTGTTCGGCCTGATCCACAGCATCAACGACAAGGTGCTCGGCATGATCGGCGGCCGCACGCAGATCGGCGAGGTTGCTCAGCACGGCGAGGGTGGCATCAGCGCCGGCATGGCCGGTGGCATCATGGCCATCCGCCAGGGCCAGGAAGCAGCCGGCAGCGCCGCCAAGGCCATCGGTCATGGCGCCAATGCCACCCAGCAAGTGCGCGCAAAAAACAAAGAGCAAGGCAAACAGGCCGAGAAAGTGCTGCACGGCTCCATGTTGGAATCGGGATCGCAAACCGTCGCCGATGTCGGCGGCCTGGGCGCCGTCATGGGTGGCGGTGCCGACGCCAACCAGGTGGCCAGCAGCTTCGGTCAGGCGGAGGGATCGTTGAACCGGACCCGCAGCTCGTTCATGTCGGGCCTGCAGAAATCCGCGAGTGCCATCGCCAGCGGTGTGCCCGATCCCACCTCGGGTCGCCGCCCGAGCGCCGCCGAGCGCTCCGCCGCCGCCTCGTTCGCCGCCGGCGCGGCCGGCGCGGCCAAAGCCGCCGCCAGCAACCCGTCCGCCTACAAGAACTTCCTGGCCGCCGCCGTGCAGCCGCACATGACCGCCGACGGACAACTCAACGCCGACGCCCCTGCGTACATCGCCGCCGCCGCTACCCTGCTGACCGCCGAGAACGCCATGGACTTCTACCGCGGCCAGCGTGACGCCCGCGTCCAGGGACCCGCCGCCGAGCAGGCGTATCTGGAAAGTGCCACCGCGCCCTACCGTGACGCGGCCGGCGCCATCCGGGCCACCGCGCCCGCCCACATCGTCACCGCGGGACTCCAGATGGCGGCCACCGCGGCACCCTCGACGCCCAAGCAAAATCCAGGCACAGGTAGCAATGTTTCATGACGGCCCCCGTCCCGCGCTGCGCGTTTCGCGCGGACCACCAGGGCTCAACCAGGTTGCCCACCATGTCCATCCGTGCTAAAATGACCACTACCCGCATTGCGGATCGCAAAACAGGAACTGGGAGACATCCATGAGCGAGGGCATCAGCCCCATCTTGATGGCCGCCAAACTTCAGCGCTTGCGAACCGAAGCCGACGTGCGGCGCAACACCGAGATGATCTACGAGTCGTCGCGCCGTCGCAAGGCCGTGGAGGCGCACAAGAAGTCCGCGCACAACCTGTTGTCGTCCGCCCGCATTCTACGGAGAACGGCCCTCGACCTGGCGTGGCTCATCGGTGATGCCCAGAACAAGAGCGACGCCGAGACGCTGGCGCTGTTTTTCGAAACCTATGAGCGCAATTGCAAGACGTCCGAAGCCACTTACGACAAAAGCCCAGTTGAAGAGTTTATCAACGACGACCCAAACCAAAGCATCGACCCCGTTCGGGTGGACAAGGAGGCCGCTGCAGAATACCTTCAGAAATGCCGCCAACAGAAGGCACAATCAGCACCACAGAAATCCGTAGGAAACGAGGCCATGAGTAAATCTGACGACATATCACCGCCCACCACCGCAACAGCACGACAGACCCCATGACCGAACCTGTCGCGTAAGCCCTTAGCTTTAGACGAGGAAACCGCCATGGACGAGGCATGACGAAGTATGACCACGCTTCATGATGACCGCCGCGCCATGCAATTCGCACGGACCATCCGCATCAGGAACCGGTCGCCAACCATGTCCATCCGTGCTAGGCTGCCGTGTTGCTCGGCCATCGAAAAAGCCGAGTCGGCCTCGCAAGCCTGGGGACGACCCACCAGCCATGTCGATCCACCAGAAAAACCCCAACGTACCGCGAAAGCCGTCGCGCGTGCGCTGAGTCGGTTCTCGCGGACGTCAGGCGTTCCCGGATGGGTCATTTCGGAATCCATCCAGAAGCCATGACCCATTCAAAGCCGCGACAGGAGAGTCAAACGGCTGCGCGGCCTCCCCAGACCGTCCGACTCGCGCCCGCCGCGGAATCTGCTAAAGTGAAGTCATGGTCGACATCCGGTTGCCCGTCGTGAAATGGGCCTTCGTGCGCCCCCTATGCCCGCCGCCGCTGGAGGAGTGGGCCGACACCTCCGTCGAGGACTGGGTCGAAGCCCGGCTGGCGCACGGTCTGGACCGCGCCGGCTTCCACACCGCCCAGGAGGCCCTGCGCCACATGGACGGCATCCCGCAGGCCGCCCTGGCCGCTCTGGGCCTGCGCGCCGCCCTGCGCGAGACCTCCGGCATGCGTGCCGAGGATACTCGCCCCATCCCGCCGCCGATGGCTGCGCAGGCCGCGCGTCTGCTGGACGCCTGGGTCGAGGACCCGGCCGCCACCACCCTGACCCGCCAGCTGCGCGCCGCCGGCCTGGATCTGGGACCCGAGGTCTCGCCCATGGAGGCTTGGGCGCACGTCCCCTTCGCCGATCGCATCTTGTGGGCCGCCGCTCTGTGTCAGGCCGCCGGTGTCCTCATGAGCTGCGATGCGGTCACCGTCCACGAAAGCATGCTGGCGGTCCCCGAACGCTGGCACCGCGGCTGGCGCGAGGAATCCCTGCGCGCCCGCGGTACGCCGCCACGCCATCACGACGCCGGATGGACCGCCCGCCCGGCTCCAGGTGCCCTGGTGGCCCCAGCCGTCCTGGATGCGCTGTGGCGACACCGCGACGCCGATCTGGCCTGGTGGAATCACCACCTGTCTCGGGTTCCGTCGGTGGCTCGCCTCGTCGGCGCGCACGCCGCCCGGCTGCCCCTCACCGACCCGCGCCGCAGTCTGGCACTGTGGTGTCAGGCCCTCCCGGACGTCGCCCCCCCGCCGTCCAGCGAACGCCAGCCGGCCGCCGCGCCGCCGCCGGATTCCGTTTCACCCGCGCCGCCGTTCGACGAGGAGGCGCGCCGCGCCCTGCCGCCTGGATGGGGATTCACGCCATCCCGTCCGAACGCCGCCGCGCCCGACAAGCCCCGCGCCCGTCGACATGACGCACCTCGCGCCGGTTGACGTCATCGCCACCGGTTCGCCCGCGCCATCCGGGGCTTGCGCCACGCCGCCCCTCCTGCTAGGATGCAATGGATCGGTGCGTACCGCAACGCGGTTGCGTGCCTGCATCCGCCGTGCGCCGTACCGGTGCCGGACATTCCCTTGACCATCCAACCCGAGAGACCCATGAACAACCTGCCTGTTGACGCGTCCGCCGCGCCCCTCGCCTTGCGCGTACGCTGGACCGATGATCCGCGCGCCCTGACCACCTTCAACCTGCGCGGCGACCGCGCGCTGCACGCACGGTTTCTGGAGGCCTTGCTGCGCGGCAATGTCACCGCTCTGCACGGGCTTCCGGCCGATCTGCGCCAGATGGTCCAGCACACGCGTACCCGTCATGTTGGGGCGCGCGCCGTGTGCGTGCCCGACCAGGACCATGTCCTGCGCACGCGCGCCAACGATCTGGAATGGGCCGCCACCGCCGTCGATGCCGAACTCCTGAAGACGATCTGGTCGGTTCGCCCCGTATGCGGCGACCGCTGGGGCAACTGGGTTGATGAGACCTGGTCGCCGTTGACGCCCGCCGAAAACCGCCATCGCCGCCCGGAGCCGCGCCCCGTGATCCGCCGCCCGCGATTCCCGTTGCCGGCCGCCCGCCGATCGCTGCACGCCTGAGGAGAGCCGCCCATGTCCATGCCGATTCGGGATCGCGCACGCCATCCGGCGTCCGCCCGCGCCGCCACGCGCCGTGACGACGCCACACCACCCGCCCACCTGGTCGATCTGCTCGGTGGCCTGCACCCGCGCGCCAACGAAGCCGATTGGGTGGCCGCCGCCCAGGCGCTGGAACAGGAAATCGCACGCTTGGACCCAGACTCGCCCCTGGGTCCCGTGACCGTGTACGTAACCCCGTGTCCAGTCCCCGAAGACCCCTCGCCGACACGCTGGTCGCGCCAGCAACCCGCGCGATACCAAATCGAGGCCTCCTGGCACCGCGTTCTGGGTACCGAGCGGGATTGGTCCTGGCAGGCGACCCTGCGTGCCGATGCGACCTCGGCCACATTCCGGGTCGGGCTATCTGATCGCACCACCCGCGACATCTGGACCCCCGCGCCATTCTGGTCGCCCGGGCACCTGGACCGGACCTGCTTCGCGACCCTCGTGCGCGGCCTGCGCGCCAGCCTGATCAGCGCCCAGGCGCATCTGCTGGTCAAGGCGGGGCTGCCCGAGGATCAGGCGCAGGCCGCCGCCGAGCGTCTGATCGATCCTCAGGCCGCCCCCGAAGTCACCACCGGAATGGCGGCCGAGGTCGAGCGGCCTGCCACTGTGCCGACTCGGATGGTTTCGCCGCACACCTGACCAAACACCGATACCCCGATTGACACCGCGGCGGCGCAACGATGAATCGCGCTCGCCCCCATGGATCGAGACCGCACCCACCCTTGCACCGCCGGGGTCTTCCGGTAGACTGAAAACAGGCCCGACGTCGGCTCGACCATGAAAAACGTTGGGAAAATCGGACGCGATGATCGAGGAAGCGGCACCCACCACCGAAAACGCCGGTACACCTTCCGCCCTGGAAGACGTCGCCTGGGCGGCCCTGCGCCTGGCCGCCTGCGCCACGAAGGGACAGGTGTCGGCCATGGTGCACATATCGCGCCCGGGTGCGGTTCTGGAAACCTGGAGCGACCTGATCGACTTGACCGGTCGGGACCGTCTCAGCGCTGCCCTGACTCCGGAGGAGCAGGATAAGGTCCGGTCGCGCTGGTCAGGCTGGAGCGTTCCGAAAGAAGTCGACCCGGACCCGGTCCGGAACCGGAAAAAAGCGACCCTGTTGCGCTGGTGGGCAACCAGCGCCCGCGATCCATGCGGCCGTCCGGCTTGGGTGCGCTGGCTGACCCAACAACTGATCGCCGCCGCCCCCCTGTCGGCCCGCTCGGCGCCGGTCAGCCGCTACGAGGCCACCTCGACGCC
>JAEHJW020000596.1_pt1 | contig 14529 bp, 19 predicted proteins | sample 9271431 | NCBI WGS metagenome assembly JAEHJW02
GTTTCCCAGCGATTGAATAAGAATCAATACACGCACTTCGGGAGATATTTCATGAAGCATCTCACCTTGGGAGCCGCGCTCGCGGCGGCCTATCTCGCCACTTCGATGGTCGCCAGCGCGCAGACGCTGCCCTATAGCAAGGGCCCGGTCTGGGACTGCGCGCAGATCCGGACCAAGGACGGCCACGGCGAGGAATACATGAAATGGGTCGCGACCCAGTGGAAGGCGCAGGAAGAAGCCCTGATCAAAGGGAGCTACGCGATCGGCTACAAGGTCTTGGGCACCGTCGACGCCCGCGCGGGCGAGCCGGACATCATGCTTTGCACCGAGTACAAAGACATGGCGGCGTTCGACGTCCCGGACGCCAAGGTCGCGGCGTTCATGGCGAAGCAATTCGGGTCGGCGAAGAAGGCCAGCCAGGAAGAAGTGGCGCGCGGCTCGATGCGCAAGGTCATGGGGAACGTGATGATGCGACAGATCGACTTGAAGTGAAGCGGCCTGGCGGGGCCTGATTCCCCGCCCGCTGATCGGATCAGGATCGCGGGGGTGCGGTGAACGCCGCGCCCCCGCCACCAGCGCAACCTGCGTGGTAAGTTGCGGACCGTGGTGATTCGATCTGTCGGGACGGGCTGGTGCACCCACCGACGTCGCGCAGCGGCGCGGAGGCCGCGGGCATGGGCTTGAGATTTCGTCGAACGATACGCGTGCTGCCGGGCGTATCGCCTGGATCGTGAACGCGCTCTGAGGCGGCCGCCGCTCCGGCCAGGGAAGTTGGTCGGGGCGACAAGATTCGAACTTGCGACCCCTTGCACCCCATGCACTCCTAGCCTGTTCGAACGTGAAATTACCTGAAACGGAATGAATACGCAAATATCTATTTTGCTAGTGGTTTCACACTCCCATACCCGTTAATTGCATTTCACCTTGTTTCGCGTAAAGTGGACACAAAGTGGACACAATCGGGAACTCCTCGGGGTGAACGCAAAGCAGCAAAGGGTCGCCAATCGGACACATACCCCGCGGTTTGTGTCCACCCGTGTGTCCACCCTCCCCCCGGGAACGTACACCGACCCGGGGCAGACCGGGCTACAACTGCGCGTGCGTGCGCTCGCCGACGGCAAGGTCTCGCGGACGTGGTTGCTGCGATTCAAGTTCAACGGCGAGGAGACCCGAATCGCGCTCGGGCGCTTCCCTGGAATGACGATCGACCACGCCCGTGGGGAGGCCCGCAAGGCCCGCGATCTTGCATCCCAAGGGATTGATCCCCGTCGCGCACGCCCGCAACGTCGCAGCACATCGACGCGCGGACCTAGCGCCCCCGGTGCGGCACCCGGAGCGCCCAGCGCACCGCACTCGGTCGAGACCTTGGCCGCCGAGTTCCTTGATCAACACGTTCGACCGCATCGCAAGGCGCCGCAGTACGCCGAGCGCATCATCGCCAAGGAGATCCTCCCCGAGTGGCGCCGGCGAGACGCCCGCACGATCACACCGCGCGAAGTCGTCGAGCTGCTCGACGGGATCGTCGCCCGCGGCTCGAGGGTCATGGCTAACCGAACCGCCGCGATCCTCTCGCAAATGTTTCGCTACGGGATCCACCGCGCGATCGTCGATTCGAGTCCGGTGCAACTACTGTATCGGCCGGGCGGCCGAGAGAAACCGCGCGAGCGCGCACTCGACGACGCCGAGATCGGCGCCCTCCTCTGCAACATCGACGACGTGATGCGGTCGCCCCGGATGGCGCACGCGATCCGATTGCTACTCGCGACCGGCCAGCGCCGCGGAGAACTCGCCCTCGCCCGGTGGCGCGATATCGACCTCGCGGCTCGCATCTGGCACATCCCGCCCGAACACTCAAAGACCGGCGCCGCTCACATGGTTCCCCTTTCCGACTTCGCGGTGCTGGAGTTCGAGCGACTGAAAGTCGCGACCCCGGCGCGCCGCAGGTTCGTATTCGCCGCCGAGGGAGGCGACGCGCCCATCGACCCGAAGCTCATCACGCGCGTGATCGCGCGCAACCGCACGTCGTTCGAAAAGCTCAAGATCGCGCCCTTCACCGCGCACGACCTTCGCCGCTCTTGCCGCACCGGACTCGCAAAGCTCGGCATAGTGCCGCACGTCGCCGAGCGCGTTCTCAATCACAAACAGCCCGGCATCGTCGGCGTCTACGATCGCCACGGTTACGAAAACGAGATGCGCGAGGCGCTCGACAGATGGGGCGCGCATTTGGAGAAGTTGAGAACATGAGCGCGGATTCACCGAGGAAGCGAGGGGGACGTCACTGGCGGCTTGATCCGCTCCCGCTTATTCAGCGGGCCGAGGCTGTCATGAGAGACGCGATTTCAGCAGCCCGCATTCCCCGGAGACCTTCCGTTGCTGAATTAGAAACAGTTATGCTGACCGCGAACCCCGATGACAGACAATTAGGCAGAGCAATCGTCGCGATATGGTTTGCCGGGAAACAATTCCGGTTGAGGCGATTTCTCAAACGTAAATCGTGGCCCGCAGATACGGCTTCAGAGCGGATCCGGCTTACCGCAATCGAGCGCGAGAACAACCGGGCTTATCTTCGACTTAAATCGGTATGGCAATTAGCACGGGCGGTATCCGACGCGGGCGACAGCGTGTCACTGACGATTTTTCTGGTGAAGCTCTATCTATGGCTCGAGATCGCCGCCGAACTGTACAAGGGCGAATTGGGCGACACCCATAAGCTGGCGGACGCAATACGCACAACAGCCGCCTGGCGAGAATTGCCGCCGTTCGTCGACCTTACTTTGTTTGAAGATTATACGAAAGTGCTAGAGACGGCCGACGGGTACGATGCCATTTCCCTCGGACGATTCTTCAATCCGACGCATCTCGCGAATTACAGAGGCGAGCCGAGAGCAAATGCGCGCGGATGGATCATCCGGCAACTTGACGCAATGATCCCGCAGTCGTTGACGATTGAAGATAACCGATACGCAGTATTCGCCGACCTTCTCGGCTTTGTTGGGATCCCCGCCGATCCCGTCGTCGTCAAAGACGCCCTGCGCAAGAGGCGCTAAACTGCACAGAGACCGCTCGATAGCCTAGGGCAATTTCGCACATTCGCCCCTAACCAACCTCGTTCGCTACCGTGTCCACAGTGATTCAAACCACTGTAGGAACACGCGATGAAAATTCCGAAGGCTAAGATCGGGCCGACCCAAGGCACCGCCGTTATCTGGCCCCGCGGCGTCGAGCTGCGATACGGAATCTCGGCGCCAACTAGATGGCGCTGGGAGAAAGCCGGGCGCCTTCCGCCGCGCGATCTAAACATCGGCGGAAAAACCGGATGGCGCCCCGAGACGCTCGCAGCCGCAGAGCGCGCTCCCTAATCACCCCGAATGAAAACGGCCCCCGATCGGCGTGCAAGCCAATCGGAGGCCCGTCGATCACCGCATGGAGGTGCGGGAATGGACAAGAAGAAATCTAACACACCCCGATATAAGGTCGAGCGCGTCGGCGACCGCTTCGCGATCTTCGACTTCGTGGCGGTCAAGTACGAGATCTTCGACACGCGCGACGCCGCGGAGCGCGAGTGCTCGAAGCGCAACGGAGCGACGGCACCGAAAACCTCGGAATCCCCGATTCACGAGCAATTCCGCAAGAAATTCCGTTCGACCGGCATCACGGCGGAAGAAATCGCCGAGTACTACGGCGAGCAGACACCGGATCCAGTCGTGCGGACCGCGACAGCGCGAAAGCTGCTCGAGAACGCGAAGAAGTGGCTTCCGCCGATGCTGCGCGCATGGGCCGACGCGATCGCCGCCCAATGCGGGCACGACCGCGATCGACGTGCGTGGCCGACTTATCAGGTAATCGCACGGATCAGGAAAGGCGACCTCGATCTTCGAATCGCGCGCGCCTCCGTCGCCGGGCAGATCCACGAAATGATCTGGCCGCACCCGGAAGAACAACCGATGCCCAGTGACGAGATTGAGCCGCACACAGTACTCGCGGTCCACTATCTCGCTACCGATGGCGCAACGATCAAGGGCGCGTATTTCGGACTCAGCGAACGCGAATATTACCGACAGCTCGGAGCCGCGCATCTATGGCTGGCGCGCGAGTGGGTCGGCGAGCGCGACCTTGGCGCCCTTGAGACGTGGTTGCTCGACGCGGAGCGGGAAGCCGGCGAGTTGTTCGGGGACGACGACGACTCAGACTTCCACCTCGATGCCTACGACCGCTCGAACATCCGAGAGTGTTGATTCGTCGCGAAAGGCTTGGCACTCCGCGGCCCCTGTGTTTTACGGGGTTTTCGCCGCTTCGGGCCGGCAAAACAGGGGGACGAAAACCATCGGCCGCTAGACTAAGTATAGAGGCCCGATTGGGCCGCGGCCGAGCCATTAGCCGATTTTTGCCGTCGCACGTTGCGACGATGGATCCCTGCGCCCGCTTTCTGCGGGCGCTTTCGTTTCCGAGCCCTGCAGGAGCATTCGATGAAACACCATGATGATGATCTTGAGTCGGCGCTGGCCGCGCGTGACGAACTGGTCAAGCGATCGACAGAGAACGAAGCACGCGCGCAGAAGATCACGCACCTGAAGAACGAGCGCGACGCCGCGCGGGCGGCGCTCGATAGCCTGATGCGATCCGAGGCGGACTCGCTCACGAACTGGGCACGCTCCGGCGCGGACGGTGAGCGTCCGCACCCGGACTCGCAGGCGCGGGAGCGTGCGTTACGTCGTCTCGCGAATGCCGAGGAAGCCGCGCGTGCTGTCGACATCGTGCTCGCCGAACTCCAATCAGCGCAAGTCGAGCTTGCGCGGGAGGCCGGCGCCGTTCAGGAGCGCATCAACAGCGCACGCGCCCGCCACCTCGCACGGATGCGAGCCGACCTCGAGCGTGAGATCCGCGAACGCGAGGATCGTCTCGAGGCCGACCGGCGCGTTTCGTTCGGGATGTATCAAGCGGCATGCGCTGCCGACGCACGGGTCGCGGGGCTTGCCGAAAATGCCATTTTTGCAGAGCGCAATTCATGGCTCGACGGTCGCGAATCCGCGATCGAGGCGGCGATCGCCGCGCGCTGGGCGCAAGTCGCCTCGGCGCTGCCCGCTTAATTTCACGGTTTTTCAGCAGGTCAACTAGGAGTTTCCAAAATGAGCATTCCTGTCACGATCGAATCTAATTTCACCGCCGCCGCCACGGCTTTCAACGCGGCAGTTTCCGCCAGCGATCCGGAGGCGCAGCAAGTCGCCTTGTTGGCAGCGGTGACCGCCTATCGCGGAAACCAGTGGGCGGAAAATTTCACCGCCAATCAAGCAACGGTACGAAGCCTTGCGGACCAGCTCGCCGCGGCCCAGCAGGTCAGCGCGCAGCTTTTGGCGACCGCGACCGAATACAACGCGGGAGCGGCGACTGCGGCCCAGTCGGCCGATGAAGTCGCCGAAGTCGCATGGCAGAACACGCGGGCCGCTGGGATCGCGGCATCCGTCGCATCGCAGATCGCAAGCGTCGCCGGCAGCATGCCGTCCGATTGAAAAAGAAAACGCCCCGGCCGTTACGAGCGGTCGGGGCGTGAGGATCGAGCCATGCTCACACAGTATATCCGACGGACGCTTAAGCGGGCGATCGTTGCGCTCGCGACGCGCGGAATCATCCCGATGCGGTCCGCCGACTGGATCGTCGCGATGCATGGATTGCGTCATGCGTGACCCTATCGCGACCGTCCCCGGCATCAATCCGGCAGGACGCGAGGAGCAGCGCATCCGCTGCCCTGAATGCGGACGCAGCGAGCGCGACGATACGCTGGGCGTGAACATCCGCTCTGGAGCCTTCCATTGCTTCCGGTGCGGCGCTAAGGGCCGTCTCGGCGATCGTCTCGATGCTGGTCGCAGCATCACCCGGATCGACGACCCATCCGTCGCCGAGCGCAAGCGAGACAGATTGCGGCGCACATGGCGCGAATCGGTAGCGTTGACGAACAAGCTCGCCGTCCCGGTGCGGACATACCTCCAGGCGCGCGGACTCGGCGAGATCCTGAGATCGCCGCCCGCGGTACTCCGGGCGCATCCCAGCCTCGAGTATTTCGACGGACCTCGATCGCTTGGCAGATACCCGGCAATGATCGGGCTCTTTCACAGCGCGGCCGGCGAGCCGGTGACGTTGCACACGACGTACCTCCGAAGCGATGGTTTCGCGAAGGCATCGGTGCCGAGCCCGAAGAAGATCCTCGGCGTCCCGGTTCGCGGCGCAACCAAGGGCGGCGCTATCCGGTTGTACGAACCGACGCTGGGCGTGATGGGCGTCGCCGAGGGTATCGAGTCGGCTCTGTCCCTGCGGATGATCCGGTCGATCCCGGTATGGGCGGCATTCTGCGCCGACAACCTCGAGCACCTGCGCCTTCCCGACGGACTTCGCGAACTGCATATCGGCGTCGACCGGGATAAATCGGGCAAAGGCGAGCAGGTCGCGAAGGCGCTCGCCGCGCGCGTTCTCAAATGGCGTTGCCGCCCGAAAGTGTCGCTCTGGTATCCGGAGATCGACGGACCCGGCGACTTAAACGACGAGATTTTGAAAGCGAGGGTGAGCCGTGGCCGCTGAACCCAACGATGACAACATCGTTCGACTGCAAGGGCGCCTTGATCGCGCGGTGACGATCGAGCCCGCGCCGGATCCCGTCGGACTGTCGGATGATGAACTCGCGTCGCGATTCTCTGATCGACATGGCGAGCGTCTGCGATACGTCGCCGCGTGGGATCGGTGGCTCATCTGGGACGGTCAAAGGTTCGCGCACGACGATCGGCGTCGGGTATTCGACATGGTGCGCGCACTGTGCCGCGACGTGCTCGCCGAGCACCTCGAGAATCCCGACCTCAGCGAATCGCAACGCAAGTCGCTCCGCAATCGCCTCGGGTCGGCCGCGACGATATGGTCGGTCGCAAAGCTCGCCGGAGCGGATCCGCGTCACGCAGTCTCGCCCGAGCAGCTCGACGCCGATCCGTGGTCGCTGAATACACCGACTGGTGTCGTCGACGTGCGTACCGGCCAAGCCCACCCGCACGATCCCGCCGAGCTGCATACCAAGATCACGGCAGCCGCGCCGGCCGGCGAATGCCCCATATTCATGCGCGTGCTCGAGCGTGCGATCCCCGATGCCGAGACCCGCGATTACCTGCAGCGGCTCGCCGGATACAGTCTGACCGGATCGGCCCGCGAGCACGTTCTCGCGTTCATGTACGGCGGCGGACGCAACGGCAAGGGCACGCTGATCCATGCGCTACGGCGCGCACTCGGCGACTACGGCCTCGAGGTCGCCGCCGAGGTGCTGATGGAATCACATCACGATCGGCATCCGACGGAGCTTGCGGTGCTGCGGGGCGCGCGGCTCGTCGTCGGGTCCGAGATCGACACCGGCCGGCGTTGGAACGAGGCGCGGCTCAAGCGCCTGACCGGAGGCGACCCGATCAGCGCACGCTACATCGGCAAGGATCTATTCGAGTTTGAGCCGACTCATACACTCGTGATCGTCGGAAACTCGAAGCCGGGACTTCGGCAAGTCGACGAGGCCATCCGCAGCCGGCTGCACTTGATCGAGTTCGGCATCACGATCCCGGAGCACGAGCGCGACACCACGATCCCGGACCGGCTCAGGGACGAATACGGCGGAATCCTCAATTGGGCACTCACCGGCGCGGTCGACTGGCTCGCGTCGGGACTGCAGCCACCCGAAGCCGTGCGGGCAGCGACTGCGGCATACCTCGCGGGCGAGGACATGCTTCAAGCGTGGGTGGACGAATGCACCGAACGCCGCGGCCAGATCACCCTAACGGCGGCGCATCGCTCATACCGCGACTGGTGCGAACGCAACAGCGCGCCCGTACTCGGCCGCAATACCTTCGGCGATCAGCTCGAGGCGCGCGGATTCAAGCGAGGTCACGACCGGAACAAACAACCGATCTTCGCCTCCCTGTCGCTCGTCGCGGTAGCCGATCGGTGGTCCGAATGAGCGTGCGGAGTTTTTCCCAAGATCGACGTATGGGAGGTCTGCGGAGTTTGCGGACTTTTACCCTAGAGCGCCGTGTAACGCGAGGACAACGCTATACGGGGGAACAGGGGAAAACTCCGCAAAGTCCGCACGACCCTGGATTCGACCTTTAGTGCATTGCGATCTGAGCAGGAATTTACACAGTGACGAACCGAAAGCACCGCAGCAAACAAACCATTGAGGCGCCGCCTGGGATCGAACAGATGCCGAAAGCGGTGGTTATGCCGCGCCAGCGCGTCGGCCGGCTCGACACCGTTGCGAACTGGCGCCGGGAGCTTTCCAGGCTGTACCGCAAGATGCGCTCCGGCGAGATCCCGGCCGACCTCGGCACGAAGCTCGCCTACGTCGCGCAGGTCGCCGCGAAGCTCGTGCAGATCGAGCAGGAGCTTGCCGAGGCGCGGCGGATCGCCGTCGCCCTCGAGCAGCACCGCAACCCGATCGCGCGGCTGGACGCACCCGGCGTCGATGGGCCGAGCGGTGCGGCCGTGGCCGGCGAGCTGGTCCCGGCGACCGAGGAGGCGCGGTAATGACCCTATACCGTAATCCCTTATGGAAGTGGCTCGGTCAATTGTTGCGGGATCAGTCACTTGCGGATGCTGAATTAGAGCATACGAAAACGGTTGTTAATGGTATCCCACAGGAGTACGTTATATGCAGGAATTCAGCGAGGAGCCTGCCGAGATGGGAACCGGAAAGCGTTGCGCCTTCTACCTGCGGGTCAGCACCAGCGGCCAAACCGTCGAGAATCAGCGCCTCGAGCTGCAACGGGTCGCCGAGCAACGCGGCTGGCACGTCGTCGAGATCTACAGCGACAACGGGATCAGCGGCGCCAAGGGTCGCGAGCAGCGGCCGGCGTTCGACCGACTTTGCCGCGACGCCGCAGCCGGAAAGCTCGACCTCATCGCAGCATGGTCGATCGACCGAATTGGCCGATCCCTTGGTCACCTCGTCGCCTTCGTCGAGGAGCTGCGCGCCGAGAACGTCGGGCTCTACCTGCACCAGCAGCAGGTCGACACCTCAACCGCGGCCGGGCGCGCGTTCCTACAGATGGCCGGCGTATTCGCCGAGTTCGAGCGCGAGATCATCCGCGAGCGGGTCCATGCCGGCCTCGCGCGGGCTCGCGCCAAGGGCAAGCGGCTCGGTCGACCGACCACCGTTACCGGCGCGACCGAGCAGCGCATCCGCAAGATGCTCGACGCCGGTACGGGCAAGCTCAAGATCGCGCGCACGCTCGGCATCGGCACCTCGACCGTGCAACGGATCGCCGCCGCTCGCTGATCGTCTCCGGCCGGCGTTCGCGCGCTGGGCCGCACTCGCCTCGAGCCTTGCTCCGCTCGCGCCTCTCGTGACCGCGCTTGCGGTCGGGCGGGGTTTCCCGTGAGCGCACGTAAGAAGCTCCGCGGGGATCATTGCCGGTGTCCGACGTGCGGCGAGTATTTCAATTCGACTCGCGCCTTTGACCGGCACCGGACCGGAACCTATCAGCCGCTCGAGCGCCGTTGTCTGACAACGGCCGAGATGGAGGTGCGCGGCATGTCTCGGAACGTCCGGGGCTTCTGGATCACCTCGCCGATGGCGATTCTAGGTGCTCGGTCGCGCACAGGAGCGGCGATTGGCACCGACCCGCTACCAAGCCAAGGGGTAGCCGCTGTCCACCGCAGAACACCCGTCCCGGTACATCTAGCCGGCAAGCACGAGGCCAATGTATGAACGGTTACGACTGGCGCCGGATGGCCGCGGCCGCCGATTACGACCGACGTGCTCGGATGCACGCGCCGCTCGATCCCGAGACTCTCGCCGCTGCGATCCGCAAGCTCCGTCACGACGGCCTGCGCCCTCGCGATATTGCGGTCACGCTCCGGCTCGAGCTGGCCGCCGTCGTCGAGGCGCTGCGGCACGTCTGCACAACCGGAGGTGACAAGTGAGCCTGATACGCCAATCCCTGCCCGCGTTGCTGCGGGAGGCCGACAAGCTGCTCGGGGAGCGGCGCCAGGCAGCGACGGCGCCCGTCGTCATCTGGCAGTCTGCCGGCGAGACCGTGGCGATGCTCGACACGCGCCTCGAGATCATCCGCAAGCGTCTCGGCAGCGTCCCGATCGTCGTCGCCTGCGAACCGCGTTCCGGCGATCGCCTGCCCGGCGTTACGTTCGTCGAGTTCCCGCCGAAACTGTTACGGCTCCTCGATCCTGCGACTCGAGCGCGCTACCGCGTCGCCTACTCCGGCCGCGGCGCTGCGAAGTCGTGGAGTTTCGCCCGTGCGCTGATCCTGCGCGCCCTGGTCGAGCCGGTGCGTATTCTGTGCGCACGAGAGTTCCAGGGCAGCATCGCCGAGTCCGTTCACAAGCTCTTGTCGACGCAGATCGAGGAGCTGCGGCTCGATCCCTGGTTTACCGTTCAACGCGACTCGATCACTAGCTTCAAGGGCGCCGAGTTCCTGTTCACCGGGCTGCACGCGAACGTATCCCGCATCAAATCGACGGAGCGCGTCGGGATCGCCTGGGTCGAAGAGGCCGAAACCGTCTCGGACGAATCATGGACGGTACTCATTCCGACGGTACGCATTCCCGGCTCCGAGGTGTGGGCGACCTTCAACCCGGACGCGGCGACCGATCCGACCTATCGCCGATTCGTAACATCACCGCCGCCCGATGCGCTCGTCGAGTTCGTGAGCTGGCGTGACAATCCTTGGCTACCGCCCGAACTGGACGCCGAGCGGCGCTATCTCGAGTCGGTAGACGCCGACGCGGCGAGCTGGATATGGGACGGGCGCGTGCGCTCGGCCTCGAACGCGCAAGTATTCGCGGGCAAGTACCTGATCGAGGAGTTCGAGCCGGGCGATTGGGACGGCCCTTACCTTGGCGCGGATTGGGGCTTTGCGAACGATCCGACGGTGCTGATCAAATGCTGGATCAACGATCGCCGGCTCTACGTCGAGCACGAGGCGCACGGTGTCGGCGTCGATATTGACCGCACGCCGGAGTTGTTCGACCGCGTACCCGATGCGCGCCGGCAAACGATCCGCGCCGACAGCGCGCGACCCGAGACGATTTCGTACATGCAGCGCAACGGCTACCCGAACATCACCGCGGTCGACAAGTGGAGCGGCTCGGTCGAGGACGGGATCGCGTTTATGCGGAGCTTCGAGCGAATCATCGTTCATCCGCGGTGCGAGCACGTCGTCGAGGAGATGCGGCTCTACTCGTACAAGCGCGACCGGCTGACCGGCGACATAAAGCCCGAACCGCTCGACGCATTCAATCACACGATCGACGCGCTCCGGTATGCGCTCGCGCCGCTGGTGCGTTCGGGCGACAGCATGAATCTGTTTCGCTTTTACAAACGCCAGTACGACGCGCTCAAGCGCGGGGAGTTAGCTCAATGATCGGCGAAAAATCAACAGGTTTCGTTCGGCGCCGATTCGACGATTCGATCGGCGTCGCATTTATCGCGGCTCGCCGAGGGAATCACAGATAGCCGCGAGGCGGCAGCAGCCGGGGGTCGCGCGATCCCTGGGACGGCGTTAGTGCGTTGAGTGGCCGTCTTTCCAAACAAACCCGCACTGCGGGCGGTCGAGCGCGTAGCCGAGACCTCGGGTTCATCGTTCGACGCGGCCCGCACCTATCAATAAAAAGGCCGCCCTGCGAGCGAACTTGCGACCGGATACCGAGGTTTCGTTTGCATTTTTGCACTCGAGACGATCACTATGAACACGGTCGTCAGCGGACTGACACAGCGCTTGCTCGCGGCCCTGGCCGACCTCGCCGGCCGGCTCGCCTTTGTCGCCTACACGATCGCATCGTGAACGGCGCTAACTCACGATCATGTAACCGACACCCATTGACCTGGCTGCCTATCGACTGCGCCGCAATATAGGCAAGTCGCTGTCACATCACGGGCGCGCTTATGCTCGACAGTGTTCCACGAGGGCACCGTCGCCGCTGCGTATCGATTCTGATGGCAAACCAGGCATGGCAACTTCACCAGGCGATCAAGCGATGCGCCGCGCGCATATTCCGGAATCCGTCGGTTCTTCATATCGCCTCGCGCCTCTCGGTAAATCGGTTGCCTGCCGACCGCCAAACCCTAGCGTGCGGCGATTCTGAACCCGCATGCGCATCGATCCGCGCAGATTGACGACGCCGACATGCTGGGCGCAGAGTAACCGCATGCTCAAGCAAACGAAACCCGCGACAGGGTTTGAGTTAATGATGGAGCTACGCGCAAAACTCGAAGGCCGATTCGCAAGGCGAAGGGTTCGTGCGAACGCCGGAGCGGTCCGCAGTTTCCAATGAACGATGACGCGCCCACCTCCGTTTCGGCGCTCGCCAGTTTCGCAGCCGGCACGGGCGAGATTGTGACGATCACTTATAACGGCGGCAGCCACCCCGGACAGCCGCGCCAAGCCGTGCTTATCACCCTGGCGGGCGACGACGTTGTTATTAGCGAGCCTGGCGTCGCGTTTCAAAAGCACTACAAGCTAAGCAAGATCGCATCGATCGAGCTAAGCAATGGGACACGCGCCGAAAATCCTGGCGCAATACGCGACCCCGAACCATCGGCCCCGGCGCTAGAGACGCTGGCGCAATATGCCGAGCATTACGCCGTCGAACTGCGCGCCGCTGGTTGGAATGTCATTTCGACCGAGACGCAACTCGCGGTCGGCGGTTTCTACAAAAACGGCAAGCCGAGGCGTTCCGCCGTGGTATCAATCGAGTATGTCGAGCCGGTCGGTCAGCTCTACGTCGACACGTTCGCGCCGAGCGATGAATTAGCCGTGCAACAATTTCCGGCCACAGGCCACGAACGACCGTGGCGCGTCGATTCTCCGCGGTACGCGCAAACCAAAACGTACAAGGATATTCGCGCGGCAATGACTCACTTCCTCGATGAAGTTCGCGCCCATAAGGTCGCCGGGCCTTGATGGCGCCGCATCACTCTCACTCGCTTCCGTCGAACACGGCGGCGATACGCGCGACGGTGTGCTGACCATGGGCTTCCGCTTCTTCCGCCGAATCCGCGTCCTGCCGGGCGTCACGCTGAACCTCTCCAAGCGCGGCGTGAGTACCTCCGTCGGGGTTCGCGGCGCACATGTCACGGTCGGCCACGGCCGGGTGCGCGAGACGGCCGGCCTGCCGGGAACCGGCATGTACTACACGACGACGCAGGACACGCGCCAGGCGCACGCAGAGGCCGCAGGCGAGGCGCAGGCTTCGGCCGATGCTTTGCCACGGTGGACGTTCGGTCGCATCGTGCGCGTGCTCGTCCTCGCCATTCTCGGCGCATTCGCGCTCTCGATCGCAATTCTCTGGGCGCTCGCCACCTTCCTGCATTGACCGGCGCCTGATCGGCGATCTGCTCGGCACGGTGGGCCGCGGAGCGCGAGATGCCGGCGGACTTGAGCGCTTGCGCCTTAAAAGGCGTCCCACCGTTGGGACGGCTTTTCACGCCGCGGCCAGGACCGCTCGGCGCCGTCTCCAACTCCCTGCTCAGTTCACCGATCCGCACGACGGCGCGCAGTTTGATTTCCGCGACCCACCGCTCGAGGTCGACATCCTGGCGCTGACGCGCAAAAGAAAAGGCCGCCCGAAGGCGGCCTCAGGATCGACGGTACCGGCCGGATCAGGCCGTGCTCTCGTATCGCGAGCTCAGCATTTGCGCCAGGATCGCGGCTGCGGTCGACAGTCCGAGCCCCCCATCGTCGAGTTCCGCGCCCCCCTCCGCGAGACGCCGCTCGAGGTCGCAGGTCACGGCCGCGGTGGCCTGCAGCAGCCGCAGCACGCTCACGTCGTCGTCGGTCTCCGTGAACCGCACGGCTTGGGTGCGCGAGCGCTTCTGCGCCGGCCGCGGGAGCGATGTCACATTGTCGGCGGCGCTCATTCCGCGCCCCCCGACGTGCGCCGAGCGCGAAGCCCGGCTTCTTCCCGCAGACCGTGAGCCGCCTCCTCGATCGCGTCCAGGTACTCGGCGGCGACCTCTCTGATCGTGAGGCCGCTGTCGGAGCCGGTGGTTTCGCCAAGGAATCGGTCGGCGACTTCCGCGACATGGGAACGAAAGCCCGTCACCAGCACCTTGAGCGCGGACTCGACCGCGCGATGGGTTCTCGCGTCGGGTGAGGTTTTGCGCGAGGTGCTCATGCTGCACCGTTCGTCGAGCGCAGATCGCGCAAGGTCGCCTCGATCGCGTTCAAGTACGCCGCTACTGCCTCGCCGATGGTCGCGTCCCTGTCACGGTCGGCGGCCTCCTCGACGAACGTGCGGAAACCGCGTCGAAGCATGTCGGTCGCGAAGGACCGGGCGAACCGGGGAACGGTTGTCGTGGTCATTTTGGGCTCCTAGAAAGGTGGACACAAAGGTGGACACACAGGTTCTAGGAAGCATCGAGAAAAAGCTGGTCGGGGCGACAAGATTCGAACTTGCGACCCCTTGCACCCCATGCAAGTGCGCTACCAGACTGCGCCACGCCCCGACCGTGGGCGGAATGATAACCGAAAAGCCCGCGCGATTCAGGCACCCACG
>JAEHJW020007046.1_pt1 | contig 14526 bp, 35 predicted proteins | sample 9271431 | NCBI WGS metagenome assembly JAEHJW02
CCCAAGATGCTGCTGAAGATGCTTGGCGATCCTCTCGTAGTAATCCGTCGTGTCGCCTGGGGCGTCCTCTGAGGCCAGCTTTCTCTGGTACTCGGCTACGATGCCTGCCAGGGTCTTGACCGGAGGAGGAGCCGGGACTCCTACGGCCATTCTCCTCAGCTGCATGATGCACTCGTCGGCCTCGTCCTCGGTGTCTTTGATCCGCACTACCACTTTGCGATCAACCATCTTGCGGATTTCCCACCGCCCGTCTTCTCGTCGCTTCTTATTGTGGACGTAGCCCTTTGGCATCTCGTCACCTACCCGTTCGGGTTAACCTCAGGTGGAATCTCAAAAGCCCACGCTGGAGTTAGCCCCCTGTACCGTCCGAGGCTGTTTCCTTCGTAGTCTTCCTCAAACTCTTCCCATGTTTCCCAGACCTGAACCCCAGAGTGAATCTCGAACATGCTCGTTACGGTGTCGTACCACGCAAATCTGGCACAATCAATCTGGCCACGGAGGTCTATAAAGCGTTTCACGTCTCGCTCCTATCCATTCGGGTCAGCCACGACTCTCCACACCAACCCCATGCACACCAACAGCCCAGTAGGAACGTCAATAGGGGAAACACTGGGATCAAGTGCCTGAAGGGCAGCCACCCCTGCCGTCGCCCCATAACTGAATCTTCGGATCATGGCCTTGCCGTTGACCCAGAAGAGACTAATCTTCCCTTCCGCTGGGGTTGCAAGCCCTCGATCTACCATGACGATAGACCCTCTTGGGATCACCGGGTTCATCGCCGACTCTTGAACGAGGACTGCCGTCAAGTCCCGTCCGGGGGCATGAACGTGAAGATCCATGATGGGAGTACCGAGGTTCTTCCAATCAGGTGAGAGTTGATTCTGTGGATAAACGGGCACTCTAACCTCCTGGGGGGCTGCAAGACTCACGAAGGAAGAGCCTGCCGTGGCTGGAGGACCAGCCATGAATTCGGTCAAGCTCTGGACCCCAAAGACGCTGATGATGCGCTTCCGTGTCTCCTCCTTTGGGTGGTTGACTCCTCTTTCCACCTTCCCGACGTAGCCCCTGGTGGTACCCATCTTCCGGGCTACCCACGCCTGGCTCACATCAAGATGCTTCCTCCACAGCTTTAGTGCATCTTTGAAGTCCATACCGCCCTCCTCCCTTGGGCATCTTACTGGACCCCCTCCCGAAACTTCAAGTGGTGCGAGACTGCTCATGTCCTCAACATAAGGCTTCATTCTTGAATTGTCAAGCCCCCCAAACGGGGATGATCGGTCCTATCCGGTGCCAACCCCCCTTGACAAATCCCAACCCGTGACCTATATTGACCTCATGAGTGATACGAAATGAGCGAGCCAAGGCTGCTGACGAGACGGGAAGTAGCAGAGCGGCTAAGGCTTAAGGATGAAGACTCCGTTTCGGGCCTGTTTCTTTCCAAGGCAGAGCCCCTTCCGTTTGTCCCGGTAGGGCGCAAGAGGCTTGTTCTGGAGAGCGATCTTGAAGATTGGATCATCCGCCACAGGAAGGTGGTGGGTGCGTGAGTAGCCTTTCCTCCCCCCTGCGGACCCCGAGAGGGGCTACCGAGAACAGGGGAATCTTTTCAATCATGGGCGCTGCGGCCAACGCGCGCGTTGGGTCCGGGGTAATAGCGAGCCCGCAGGGACGCGCGGATCGCTACGCGACGGCTGACAGGGATGCAGCCAGTGCCCTTCAATCTCGCCGCCATCGTGCGGCCCAGCCCCTCAGGGGCCTATTACCCGCGTGCATCGGTGCCATGCACAACAGACTGAAGTTCAACCCGTACCCCAAGCCAGACAGGGGCAGACTTGCTACGTCTGTTAACGGAGTTCAAGTGACTTTGCCGGGTGCGCCCGCCATCCGCCTCCAACGTGGGGAAGCTGGCAAGCGGGCATCCTTATGACTCCTCCCTCGTCCTCGAAGTCTCGGGCGACCCTGACAAACCCGGAAGAATCGGACGGGGATGCTGTGCTGCATCCTTCCTCGCAACGTACCCGCAACCGCCGTCGGGCGACTGGTGCAGGGGTCAGTCGCCTTGTGTGCATGTACTGCGGACAGCCGTCCGTTGGGGATCAATACGAGCTTTGCCAGAAGCACTGGGAAGAAGTGAACGGGATAGAAAGGAGAGGGAAGTGATCGGGTATAAGGTGGTATCCCAACGCAACAAAAAACTTGAGTCGTGGTGTTTTCTCCCTAGTGTGGCAGGCGTTAGGTACGTTATCGGGAAGGAGACGAGGCCGCAAACGGGATGTGGACCACTATGTGTTTTCTCGTCGCTTCGGAGTGTGCAAGAAAATCTCCCGAATTTAAGTGATCCCATCTATCGCTGTTATTTTACTCCATCGCGGAAGCGCAGTGTTTGGCGGAAAGACAAGGAAACCACTCCCCTTTCCGAACTCCCAAATGGCACCCGTCTTGCCACGTCCGTCACTCTCCTAGAAAGGATTTTCTAATGCGCCTTTTACTCCGCCTTACGTGGCCCCTATGGAAGAACTATGGGTTGACCAGAAAGAAGGTTCATAGCCAAGCATGGAAGAAAGGAGCCGTGGTGCGATGAGTGAGCTGTTAGACGAGGTGCTTGAGGCAAGGAAGCAGCGAGAGCCGTTCATTCAGAACGACATTGACGTGTGTCTGGCCGTACTCGAAGACCCGGCAACCAGCTACGTATCTACCCCCTATGCAGAGGTAGGGGACTACTTCAAGACCAACGGGTTTCGTGTCGAGGCAATGACCGGGGTTCGTGGAGAAGAGCGGTGGTGGATCTATCCCGAGAAAGGGGAATGACATGAGAGTGTGGCAGAAGGATGAGTGGCGGTGGTGCAAGTTTATGTTTGCGGACAAGCCGCACGTTGGTATTGTCATCGAGGGGGGGCAAGACAAGGAGCCACAAAACTGGAATTATCGAATGGTAACCATTGAGACTTCTGAGCTTGGATCTATTGGTGTTGACTGGCCCGACATCCTCGCCCTTGGCCCCAAGGTTAAGCCGCCCAAGTTCTAGCCATGATCCGCTGCCAATGCGGGGCTACGTGCCTATGTGGACAATGCTCGGGGTATCCGTCGCTACCGCTTACCCCCTGTACACCCACTGAATGTAATAGGTTCCCCTGCTACCACGAGTTGCTTGAATGGGACGCTGATCTGCTCTATCGGAAGATCAACGAAGAGAAAGGAGACGAGCTAGATGAAGATTCCCGTTTCTGACAAGAAGTTTGATCCAGCCCCAGAAGGGCTATTCCAGGCCGTGTGCGTTGACTTCATAGACAGGGGGATGCTCCCCGACAAGTTTAGTGGAGACATGAAGCACAAGGCCGACATTGTATTCGAGCTAGAAGAAAAGAACCCGGCTACTGGAAAACCGTTTCGGACGATGAAGCGGTTTAACCTTACACTGGCCGAGCGTAGCAATCTGAGAAAATTCCTTGAGGCGTGGCGTGGTAAGAGATTCACCGATGAAGCCCTTAAAGAATTTGACACGGACTCTCTTTTGGGTGTCAACTGCCAACTACAGATCACTCACAACGTTGACGGAGAAGGCCGCGTTCGGGATAGTATTTCTGCCATCATTCCGGTACGCGGAGACATGGTTCTCTTGCGCCCGTCGCCCGACTATATTCGTCACCAAGACCGTGATGGCAACACACAACCGGAGCCGTTCTGATGCGTAAGGACACGTCTCTTGGGCGGTTCTATGAGATCGAGGGCAGGCAACTGCCCTCGGTCACGTCCATTCTGAGCATCATCGGGAAGCCCGCCCTCGTTAAGTGGGCCGCAAATGAAGAGCGAAAGTTTATCTCCGAGGCGGCAGCGGATCTCTACGAGGACACGGCAACTCTCCCCAAGATGGGGCGAGCGGCCTATATCAAGACCCTGTTGGATAGGGTTGGTAAGGTCAAGGCATTCCAGCGGACGAGCCAAAAGGCAGTTGACATTGGCTCCCAGGTTCATGCCAGGGTTGAGTACGCCATCCGCAAGGAGTTGGGGCAGGAGGTCGGGCCAGAACCTCCCATGAGCGAGGATGCGTGGTCGTCATTTTCCTCATGGGAAAACTGGCGCAAGGGGGTTGATCTAAAGCCCCTGTTCATCGAACAGACGGTCTACAACCTCACGGACGGATACGCTGGGACACTCGACCTTATTGCAGAGGTCGGCGGGCAGCGAGCACTGATCGACTGGAAGACGAGCAAGGCAATCTACCCGGAGTATTCCCTTCAACTGGCAGCCTATTCGTTTGCTCTTAGGGACATGAAGCATGAGGTTCCTCGGGCCGGGTACATCGTGCGCCTTCCAAAGACAGCGGGAGACTCGTTCGAGGCAAAAGAGTTTAGCGAAGGGAGTCTATGGGAACTGTACTCAGCGTTCCTGCATGCCAAGGAGCTGTGGGAATGGAACCTGGAGCATGAGAAGGCGTATCAGCAGAGGAGCAAGCAATGACGGAACCCTTCATCAAGTTTCCCAAGATTCCCCGCCTGTACCGGGACATCGTTATCACCGAGAAGATCGACGGAACCAATGCCCAGATCTTTGTGCCCGAAGATCCAAACGAGCCCATCCTTGCAGGCTGTAGAACCCGCTGGATCACCCCGGAGGACGACAACCACGGATTCGCTAAGTGGGTAAAAACTAACGAGGTCGAGTTGAGAAAACTAGGCCGCGGGCATCATTTCGGGGAGTGGTGGGGACAAGGCATCAATCGCGGTTACGGTCTGGAAGAGAAACGTTTTTCGTTGTTTAACGTGACCAAATGGGGGGACGAGTCCAAGCGACCAGCATGCTGCCATGTGGTGCCGGTGATCGGTGAGGGGAGGTTCGAGGACTGGACGGTTGAAAGTGCTCTGGTGTCGCTGGCGTGGGGTGGTAGCTATGCGGCCCCCGGTTTCATGAATCCAGAGGGCATCGTGATCTTCCATACGGCAGGGGGCGGAATGTTTAAGGTCACGCTGAAGGATGATGACAGGGGCAAGGAGTGATGTACCTGACCGTGAAAAACTGGGAGCTATTTCAACACTACCGAGACCGTCACCCACCTTGGATCAAGCTCCACGTTCGGCTACTCAACGACAGGGAGTTTATGGCGCTAGCACGCGCTAGCAGGGGCTTGCTGATGCTCCTGTGGATTTTGGCTTCGGAAGACGAGGGGCGGGTGCTATACGACGAGGAAGAACTAAAATTCCGGCTAAGGCTAGAGGATTTTTCCCTAGAGGAGCTAAATCCTTTGGTTGCTGGTGGTTTCTTGATTCCAGATGAAGAATGCAAGCGAATGCTAGCGGATGCTAGCATCTGCTCTCACTCTGTCTCTGTCTCTATTAGTAATACTAATAATACTAAAGATAATTATAATACTAAGGAGAAGAGGTTCGTCCGCCCGTCGCTCGAAGAGGTGGCCGCGAGAGTCGCCGAGAAGGGGTACCATTTCTCCCCGGCATCTTTTTTTTCGTACTACAACTCAAACGGGTGGAGGGTTGGGAAAAACCCGATGAAGAGTTGGCATGCCGCCTGCGTCACATGGGAGGAGCGGTGGCTGGCCGATCACCCCGAGGTCAAACAGCCCCCAACCAACCCCGGTGTTTTTGGCAGTCTTCCTGTGGTGAACTCATGAGCGCCAACCTCACCCTCCCCTCCAATCCTTCTGCTGAGGCCGCTGTCCTTGGTGCTGTCCTTGTTGATGGGTCGTGCTTCTATCAAGTGGCCGACGTTCTGACCGAACGGAGCTTCTTTGACTTGAGGAACGCCGCCGTCTGGTCGGCCTACTGTTCATTGGCTAAGGCTGGGAAGCCGATTGACCTTGTTACTGCCGGGCAGCAGCTTGAGTCTGAAGGGAGAACCGAGTCCGCCGGGGGATTCTCTTACTTGGCGTCCCTAGCCGACGGGCTGCCCGACACGGCCAACGTGGCCCACTATGCGGCTGTTGTGTCCGACATTGCCGCCAAGCGGGACGTGATCTCCCTGTGCCTGAGGTTGACTGACCGGGCAGCTAAGGGAGAAGACGCATCCCTGCTCATTTCCGAGGCCGTGGATGAGTTGACGGGGATCGCTACGGGGGCTGCCCCGACTGAGGTTAGGATCATTGGCGACGTGGCGGCAGAGGTCGGGAAGGACCTGGAGGAGCGGGCCAACAAGGAGCACAGGAGCCTTTCTACGGGCTTTGCAGACCTCGACCGCATCCTGGTCGGCCTTGAACCTGAGGACTTGGTTCTCCTCGCCGCCCGCCCGTCGGTTGGTAAGACGGCCCTGGCTGGGTGCATGGCGACAGCCGTTGCGAGGGCTGGGAGGGTCGTCTACTTCGCCTCGCTGGAAATGTCCGACTCCTCAATCGTTAAGCGCATCCTGGCGACCGAATCCAAACAGAACCACAGGAAATTCCGCACCCCAATTAAGAACGATGAGAACTTCTGGGCCGCTCTTGCTTTGGCTCAGGACAAGGTGGCGGATTGGAAGCTGTTCCTCGCTGATCGTCCCGGCATTAACCCGATCTCCCTCACGGCTCAGTGCCGTCGCATTAAGTCCCAGCACGGGTTAGACCTTGTAATTATTGACTATGTGCAACTTATGGAGGGAGAGGGCGAGAATGCAAACGCGAGGATCGGCAAGATCACCCGCGCCCTCAAGCTCATGGCCAAGGATCTCCGGGTGCCTGTTTTGGCCCTGAGCCAGCTTTCTAGGGACGCAGCCAAGGCCAATCGCCCGCCTGGGTTGACTGACCTGAGGGATTCTGGGTGCCTTGAGCAAGACGCCGATACGGTAATCCTCATGCACCCCGTAGGCCAGGACGCCGTGACGGGGGCCGTCACGATGGACCTGATCGTTGCCAAACACCGGGCCGGTGAAACGGGGATTGCCAAGGTAGTGTTCAACCCGAGCACGTTGACGTTCAATAACTACACCAGGGAGGTAGCGTGACCGATCCGCATATTGTCGTTTCGCAAACCCCTCGCCGTCCAGCTGGATATTGCCCCAAGTGTGGTAAGAACGAGTGGACCCCATTAGTGGGGAGGCCGTTTGAGGAGTGTGCAAATTGTGCCGAGCGCGGGGACCACATTGAACGCTACCGACTCCGAGGGCTAGGGCGTCATGGAGAGCCTTTATCCCCTTGACAGGAGCCATTCAGCGCCTGGGCGGCAGTTCTTCCACGTCAATATACCCTCGGTATATCAACGTGGAAAGAATCATATTGTCCGAACGGACCCTCCGGGGACCAGTCATCCCCTTGACAGGAGCCATTCCGTGACCTATATTAGTCCCATGTGGACCCTATTAGACTGGCTCGGAACCCCAGAAGGGCATGTAGCCCTAACCGTAGTGTGTTTCTTTGCCGTGGTTTGGGCACTGCATTCGACTGATCCTAACAGGAGGTTCAGGTAGTGGAGCGTGACGGAGGTGAGCGATGAAGCCGATTGAGGCGTGGTGGAACGAACACATACGGGACGTACAAGTCGCTGAGCACGCACTTCGGGGCGGCTACGGACACCGCTGGAGCAAATGCCTCATCCTCCCCGGCCTAACCACCGCCGACTGGGACGCGCTGATGGAGCTGGTGAGGGCGGCGGGTGATTGCAGTTTCGGACCAGTGTTAGACCTGCCTCCCGCCATCATCGCGGCGGCAAGGGAGGGGAAATGAGCGGACGCCTGGAATACTGCGAGATATGTAGCGAGCCGACAGGGAAGGCCGGGGCAGGTGAGGACTCAATCTATTGGTTGGATGGCGCAGTCGGCCCGCTGTGCGAGAACTGCAACGCGAAGTTGAGGGGTGAGATTCTCGATGATGTCGGCATGGCAGACGACTATGCGCGGCTGAATGAGACGATTGCGAGTAAGACGGAGGCACTTTCTGCCGCCCGCCACATGTTGGAGGAGATAGGCTCCGAGATACAGCAGCACTACGAGTACATGTCTGACAATCGCCCGCTGCCCGTCCTGGTGTCAGAGATCCTCGACAACATGGAGGCGGCGCGATATGACCGCGAGCAGGCCGAGGCCAAGCTAAGCGCCCTCTACAAGGGCATCCGCGGCCTCGCAATGGACTCGGGTGCGGTCCAGACGCGTGACGCGGTTGATGACGTGCGGAGGGATCTGGAGGAGAAGGACAAGGAGATCAATAGGCTACAGGTCGCGCTACAGGAGTCCGAGGCGGACAACGTGCGCCTACGCAGCGAGTGGGTTCCACCGGACGCTTACGCGGAAGAGCGCACCGCCCGCGAGCAGGCCGAGCGGGAGCTTGCCGACTTGCGCGAGGAGTTGCAGCATCGCGCCCAGCGACCCGGAGGCCATGATCGGCTGGATGATGGGAACTGCATCATGTACGAGCATATTTATGGCCCGCAGGAGTGCCCGGTGTGCCGACTTGCCGCCGCGCAGGCGGTGATCGAGGAGCGCAACACCTGGCTCGCGGAGTGCTACCGTCTCTCGGGTGCCGACCCGGACGGCGACGAGGACTGGAGGCTCGCGCCCTTCGCCGTGGCGGCCGTGAAACAACTTCGCGCCGACCACGACGAACTGTGCGAGCAGGTCTACGGCTCCGTCGTTGACACCTCGCAGCAGACGATCGAGGCGGCGAAGGCTCTCATACACGAGGTCGCGGTAGCGGCAGTCGAGCATGACGCGGGAAGTTACCTGGTCGTGCAGATACCCACGCCGGTCATGCTCCAGGTTCGCGCCTACGACGCCGCAAAGGAGCCAAGGCCATGATTGACGCCCTTATCGCTGCCCTTATCGCCGTTATGATCCTGGTCGGAGTAGCCGTTCTCGCCTACGACGCCGCGAGGGAGAAGCCATGATTGACGCCGTTATCGCTGTTACGATCCTGTCCGGGGTTGCCGTCATCTGTGGGTGTGCCTATGTCCTTTTCGTTCCCCCGGTTTACCCCAAGCTTGACCGCCGCGACTGGCCCGGCGATGAGTAAGCTCCCCTGCGGTCACGATGAATCTTGCCTCTCTGGGTTCTCCCCTGATTTCATTGGAGACAACCCCAAGCATATGACCATTGGGACAGTCTATTGTACGGCATGCGAAGAGGCGGCAAGGGACAAGGACTCCGGTTATTGGCAGGCGAGGTTCAACACGCTCTTCGCCGCAAGCCTTAATCTTTTGCCAGACATAGAGATGCAACATACTACCGAGGAATCTATGTCGTGGTGCAAACTCATGTGGGAGCTGTGTAGGGACCAAAACATTCCCAACCGGCGCGGGTATGCCCGCTAGTACGTCAGCGGATGCCCCTAATTTGCCCCAGGATCGTCGTTCTCCCTCTTTCGGTGGTGGGGATACCACAAAAGACAAGAAAGCCCGCCAGAAGGCAAATAACGAGGCTGCGCTGATGGCGGTGTTGCGTGAGGTGGAGGAGGCGGTCGGCTGTCCTGCCGTCCTAGAGCTTCAGTTTCACCCGACAAGGCGCTGGAGATTCGATTCGGCATTCCCCGAAAAAAAAGTTGCGCTGGAGATCGAGGGGGCCGTGTGGGTGCAGGGAAGGCACACGCGGGGTAGTGGCTTTGTGAAGGATATCGAGAAATACAATGAGGCCGGGATACTTGGCTGGAGGGTATTCCGGGCTACTTGGACAATGGTGAAGGATGGGACGGCTCGCGATGTTCTCTTGCGGGCGATGGGGGTCAAGGGTGCTTGAACCCTGGAAGGTTAAAGCGATTCTTACCAGGTGGTTAGAGTACGAAACACTTTCCCGTGGTATGTCATCAATCGAGGTGCTTGGCGTCCCTTCTGAGCCGCAGGCTGGGCTGAGTGACGCCTTCCTGTTTCAGTTGACGGTAGGGTGCAAGGTTGAAAAATGCCCAAGGATCTCAGGCGTGCTCGGGCATGCGTTTCGCTTTCCCGTGCCCGCTGTTGAGGTAGCGGCTAGGTACAGGATGGACGTAACAGCCCTAGACGCGTTAGAGAAGGCCACGGGTACCCCCAACCCGGAAGCTAATAGGGCCAGGGTGTTTCTGGGGTCGATAGAGGCCACGGATGAGCACGCCGAGGGGATGCGGTTCCTGGGCAAATCCCTTGAAACCGCATCCTTGCTAGACTCCGATTACGCCTTTCTAGCCTACGTCTGTGCAGCTATCAAGGAACATGGAGCCAATGCCGAATACCTCCACGAGCTAATGAGGCTATCCGAACTGACTTCGTCCGATGTTGCTGAGATCCTAGGGGTTAGAGCAGATACGGTAAGAGCCTGGACGTGCCACAAGGAGCCTGTTCCCGAGTATCGCATCTCCGAGCTGGAGCGGTACCTAAACGACATTCGGGACTGTTGGTTGCTCTTCGACGAGCTTCGTGGAAAGCCCCACAATACGCGAGGGGGAAAACCTATAGGGAATCCTGTATCCTGGGTCTAGAGTTGAGTGTTGCGCCTACGCGGTCCCGCGCTCTCGCCAGACGCGGCGCTTTCAGCCCGCGAGCGACCTTTAAGGCCATTGAGGGCCGGGACCGCGCTCTTGAATTCCGGGTCACCGGCGCACCATAGAGCACACGCGCAGCGATAGGTGGCCCGTATGCTTCCTAAGCCTCAGAACAGAAAGGATATGGCATGAGTTCACTCGACGAGCACGAGGAGATTAGGGCGCGGGCGCTTGAGCTTGTCGTTTACATGCATCCGGGTAGCGTGGGGTATCTCATCGAGCTGGCATCCAAGGTAGAGGATTACATTAAGTATGGAATTCCCGCCGTTCCCGAAACTCAAAACGTACAGAAATAAAAAGTTTCTCGATTGGGTCAAGTCCAAGCCGTGCCTCGCCTGCGGTAGTGTAGGGGTTGACCCGCACCACATGGCAACCGGCGGGACTGGCCTGAAGTGCTCAGACCTGTTCTGCATCCCGTTGTGCCGTAAGTGCCATACGCTTGTGGAGGACGGGTTCTGGCAATTGCTTGAATTGCGGTATGCGTTCACAGAGTCGGTAGCGTGGCGGCGGGTAGCGGAACAGATGCAGGAATGGTTCCTAAAGAAAGGCGGCGAGAATGACGGTGGTTGAGCCTCTGACGGCGGAAGAAATCCAGCAGCTTGAAATGCAGCACGACAAGATTGCCAGAATGTTGGCCGACCTGGACGGGGCTTCGATTGAAGCAGAGGCGGAGTTCGGAATGGCGCTTGCGGCGAAGCTCGAGGCGGAAAAGAACCTTGGGATGGCTCGTATTGCCATGCGGACAATTAGGGATCGGCGCATGGGGTTGAGCACGTTGCTTAGGCGGTATCCGGCTTAGACACAGCAAGGCCCCCTTGCGGGGGCGGCTGTTGGATCGCGGCAATCTGGTTAGGCTGCTCTAGTCGCGGTCGCCGTGGCCGGGAAGACTTCCTGGAGGGTTTCGGCGGTTTGGCGCGTGGGCATAACCACAATCTCTGGCAGCTCGTCAGCGCCGAGGGCATAAAAGGGTGAATCTCCGTTTGTCCCGAAGAGCGATCCGAGGGAAAAGAGCTTTACATATTCTTCGTCAATCCCTGCAATTTCCCCCGACGATGACCGATAGATCCGCGCCAGGGTGCGGTAAGACTCTAAGAGGAGCGGGGTTTTGAAAAACTCCACCATGTTAGGGGGCTGTGCAATGATGCTCTCGGCACGCTTGTTTGACTCTTCTAGGCGGCTTGTTCCGCTGTCGTGCTTGCCGAGAAACGCACGGATAGAGTCTATGTTGTCGAATAGCGCGGCATTCCCAACGCACTCTTTCCTTATCAACCAATGACCGTTTGAGATATAGCCTGGAAATGCGAGAGCGCCGGAGTTTTTAAAGTTTGTTGGTTTCAGGGTAACTTGCATTGTTTGTTTCCTCCTAGTCCCCAATATGGGGCCAAGCTCCACGTCTGTCAAGTGCCTATTCCTCTTCCGGCGGCATGATCCTTGAAAACTCCCGAGCAGCCAGGTCATAGTCCTCCTCATCCCAGGTATTTCGTCCAGCCTCGCGCATGCGGCGGTTGGCTGCATCCTGAGCTGCGGTCCAGGCGGTGTCGTAGTCTATTGGCCTCATGGCTAAGCCTCCTTTTGGGTTTCGTTTTCCCGAGACCTCATTTTCATAACCATCCTAGACCCAGCGCGGGCAGCACGAAGGGGGAAGTGATGTTCTTCGGACCGCGTAAAGCAGCGCAACTCTCGGTCGCCAACCCTGACGCGGTATAGCAATGTTCCGTCGTAGTGGCGATAAACTTCGACGGTGTACCGCCCTACTTGTTCCGTGGCGAGGATTTCGGGGTGCCCGGCGTAGGTGGTTCTGCATCCGCTAATGCGTTGTTCTTTCATTTTGTCCCCCTTATCGCATGGTACACGGCCTTAGTTAAGAGCGCCCCGGCCCCGCATAGCATAAGGGCGAGGTAGAGCAGGACGGCAAGCAGGAGAAACTTAGCCATTGTCGACCTCCGTGAGAAGCCTGGCGAGCACTGCATTTGCTGCCTGCTCGGTTGTGAATGTGGCATAATGCTTTATGTTCTGCCGCTTGGGCGGAAGCCATCCGAGCTTGCGGGACCACCAGTAGCCGTCTCCCGGTCTCCATATGGAGTACTTGTATCGGGCGGGCATCGAACCTTGGATATAGAAGGACACTACGCGGGCGAATACATGAATCTCAGTCATTGTCAGCCTCGGCAGCGGCAAGGGATCCCGAGAGCATGTCCCGCGTCTTTAGTAGGCTGTGGCGAGTCATCGAGGACAGTCGTCCCTTGAGTGCCCAGTCAATAGACTCAACGGCATGCCGGCACGCCTCCACAAGCTGCGCGTGCGAGTTGACGGCGGTCACGATTTGCACCGCGGTTTTGCGGTCGCACGTCAAGTACACGCGAGGACCGTTAACCCCGGCACTCCACCGCGGCTCGCCGGCGCCGTTTGGTTCTAACTCGTTTAGAGTCCATGTTCCCGTAGGGTAGTCCATGATGTTAGCCTTTCTCCGGGGCTGGAATCATCCTATGGCACCCCGGACACTCAAGTTGTGTTGTCTCGACTGGATAGACGGCCTCCCATCGCTGCCCGCAGGGACACGTTACCTTAGACCTCGCGTGCGGCCGGTGGTCGTCAACGTAAAAGACAGTGCATCTTGAGGGTTGTATTTCGCCGCGCTCAATAGATCCAGCCTCGCGGATAGATTGGATGAGCGCACGGAAGAGTGAGCGTTTCATCCTAGCCGCTCAATCCACAAATCAACCGTTTTGACCAGGCGGTTAATTGCATCGTCGCGCCTTCCAGCCTTTATTAGGGCGAGAGCCTCTGAAACTGCACAACGGATATCGGCTTTCGCAATATCGTCTTGTAGCCGCTGGTCGGAGTCCTGTTCGGGGTTTTCTTTCATGAGTTAGCCTTTCTCCGCGTGTACCATGCGCGGCCCGGTAGAGCGTCACATCCAACGGTGATTGAGGGCATAGCCTCCGCTATTGTGCCAGTGAGAGATTCGGTGACAGCCGCACGCCGAGCAGCCGTTGGGGTAGGTGTTGTCTGTCCACGCCGAGGGGTCGTGACAAGTGCATACCGGCTCATGGCACCCGCCGATGCTTCCGTGAGCCGTGTAATCGCGGTCCCCGTTACTGTGGTCGTTGCTGGGGCAGTCCTCCCCGATGCAGCCGAAACCGTCCGGATAAAGCGCATAGCCTAGGTTGGAGACGATGTGAAAGCCCATGTCCATGCCGCATCCACCGACAACGAGCCCGTCGCGCTTGCCGATGCGGTAGTCGAGGACTCGGGCAGCGAGGTAGGTAATATTGCGGGGCTCGCCATTGCGCATGACGACAAGGCTAATTTCCCGTTGCATCCCAGACCGTGAGATGTGACGAAGAATCGTGTAGACGGTTGAGCTTGGCGGGAGCATTTCCCGCAGGTTGGCGAGGGCCGCATCCTTTTCGCTGGGGGTCGTCCTCATTGCCTTTCCTTTCGTTCGTGCTGCGGTTAGCTGCTAGTACCACCCGACAAGCCCCGCCGGCGGCGAGGCTCGCCCCGTGAGACTAGCGTGTGTTGTGTTTGCGCTCGCCGTACGCTTGGCAGTCTTCGGAAAATGCCCGCCAGTCGTTACCATCGTTTGCTGCAGCCGAACCCTCCACGTCAACAAGATCGCCGCGCGAAAACGAAAATGAGCCGTGCCCACGAACGGTGGAACAGGGCCAGCGATGCGAGAATGCGGCGGAGTCGGTCGCCGTATAGGAAACCGTAAAGGAGTCCGGGCCGTTTTTGTAATATCGCATGTTTCCTCCCCCTACCTAAGGTACACTACCTGCCCAAGCTTACACCGGCGGATTGGCCGAAGCTCATCCTTTGCCTGCCGTAACTTTTCTTCCCAAGCGACCATGGTAGCGCAGCAGGAGTCATGCCGGATGGCGTCATCCCCGGCACCACAAGTGCAAGGCGTAGGGTCAAGGCGGTCGAGTAGGCGTGCGCGTGCGAGAGTCGAGAGCATGTTATTGTTTCCTTTCCTAGTCTCTTTCACCGAGTCCTTGCCGTGCGATAGCGTCAATGCGCCCGGCCATGTTATCTGCCGCGACCCACAACGAGACAGTGCGGCGGATCTCCTCAAGAGCATTGCGCATGCGTTGAAAGTCGGCAGAGTA
>JAEHJW020005729.1_pt1 | contig 14511 bp, 15 predicted proteins | sample 9271431 | NCBI WGS metagenome assembly JAEHJW02
TCATTCCTCTACCGTGGATTGGGCCAGATCCCAATAGTTATTTCCCAAGAGTGCGCTATCGAGACAGAAGGCTCCTATCTCGTAGTTTTGAGCAATCACAAAATCCAATCCACTGATGCCGTCTCGGGCTTTTTCAATCCGTAGACGGGCAAGATTGTTCTGATCCTCAAAATCCGTCTGACTATAGGTGATGACCACATCGGAAACCATAATTTTCGAGATATCCTCAGCGGCATTGTCCGCTCTCACGGACTTTGCCTTAAACGATTGTCGATTTCCCTGGGAAGCGGTAATCAAGGCAAACCCCATTTCCTCAGCCAGTCCATGGAGTTTTTTAAATAAAGCTCCGGTATCAATTCGTAAATTGTCGGAATCGACATACATACATTCCGCATAATCAATCACCACAACATCGGGAATGAAGCGTTGATTTCTCTCCATTCCTACCAAGTATGCCCTCAAATCGTTAAATGTCAAGTATCCCATCGGGAATTTCTGAATCCATAGATTTTTGGCATAACGGTTGAAATGGCGAATGAGCTTTTCTTTCAATTTTTCTTTATCCATCGATTTCAATCCCTGAACATCCTGTTCTTCAACAGAGAGATCCATGAGAATTAAATCCTCTCCTTTCGTGAGGATAGGGGATTTAATATGAGAGACTTCATCTTTGGACATTCCCAAGATAGACTGCATATAGCGTCTGAGTGTCAATTCCCGGCTATTTTCAAGTGTGATGTGGAGGACGGATTTTCCCTGATAAAGGGCTTCTCTGGCGAAATGAACCATTCCCCATGATTTTCCTTTCCCGGAGGCCGCCATTAAAAGAAAAAGTGTCCCGGCCTGTGGCCCGATTTTATATTTATCCAAAACAGGGATTCCCGTTTTTATGACAGGAGCCGTTTCGGAATAAAGAGAATTAATGACGTTATCATAATCTGAAAAATTAATTCCGGGATCGAAAAGATCCACATTAATCTTTCGACCTTCTTCAAGGATGTTTTCAACTTCTGTCAAATCGTTTGTTTGGAGAGCTTGAACCGCTTTCGTCAACGTTGTTCGTAAAGACGATTTCTTGATGAGTGTTTTAATTTCATTAAGAATGAACTCTAAATGAATTTTTGAGGATAGTTTTTTCAGATTATTGAGGGTGGTAGAAAGGTCGGGATATTTCTCTATTTCTTCCACCAACAGGTCCGCAATATGAATCCCCGGAGCTTTCTTGTATTGCTCCACATACTCCAATGCGGAATCTGCAATTAATTTGTAAATGTCAGTGGTGAAATGATTGGGTTTTAGGATGGTGGAGAGATAAAGAGCCGATTCATCATTGAACAAGAGAATAGCGAGAGCGTTTTCTTCCACATTCTTAGGAAACATACCCTCTCCTATTTAATTATTAGAGTGTTTCTTATTGAAATAACGTCTTATTAAGTATGTTCTTGCTAAAGAGATAAAAGTAAAGTAAATTCCGATCATAATATTCTGACCGAAATTTACTTTGATATTCAAAGCGTGATAAATGATGATCTGGAAGATGAGGTTGAGCGTGAATCCTATCGCAATATGCGTACAGGATTCGATAAAAGATTGAAATCGTGTTTGCATAGTTTTACTCCCAATCGGCATGTGAACCTTCTGAATCTTTAATCACCATAATTTCTCCATCAAATTCTCCGTATGAGTGAACGGAGTGATCGATAAGATAAACCTGTTTTTCCGATAGCAGACTGTATTCTTTAAGAACATCCAAGGACATTTTGATCCCATTCTCGGAGAGGTAGCGGAAAGGTTCGTCAAAGATTTCGATGTTGAAAGACGTTTCCGTAATTCGCTGTAAAAGGCCCCCTAAAGCCATCTGAAAGACAATCTTGAGCCTTACACCCTCCCCACCGGAATAACGGGATAAAGGGGCTATTTTCCCCTCATGCGAGGCATCAATGGAGATTGTGGTATATCCCGCATTATTCGTTTGGGAGGAAATGGAAAATTTCCACGAAATCATATCAAGTTTTTTGAGAAGGATATTCGCCTCGTTTTCCAGTTGCTCAAGAAAATATTGGAATTGACTGATCTTGATATCCCGGAATCCTTGCACCCAAAAACTGTAATGGTCAATTTCATGGAAAAGAGTTTCCATTGACAATGTCACTGACTTTAATTGATTATTTAATTCTTTTAGTTTTTGTTCTGTTTCTTCTTTCTTCTTCAAGAAAGGATTAACAATTGTCTGGTTCTTTTGGGAGTCGTAGGAATCCATCAATGATTTGATTCTTTTTAATTCTTTTTCGATTCCCTCTTTTTTCGTAGCGAGGGCGATCCTTTCTTTCTCGACAGAATGAACACGCATTCTATAGTTTTCGAGATCCTGAGTCAAGATTGTAATCTTTTCAGCGATAGCGGTTCGTCTTTTTTCTGTAAATTCAATATCTTCCGCTAGTGACAACTCTTTTTCTTTAAAATCCTTGATATGCTTCCGGGAATGTTCCTCGGAAATCGGTTGGAGACAGGTGGCACAAGACGGTATTTTTGTAAAATAAGCGATCCATTTCATCGCTGATTGTTTTTCAGCGGACAATTCTCCCAATGTCTGTGTCAATTTTTGATAGTTATTTCGGAGAGGTACGAGATTCTCTTCTTGAGGTTTCTCTTTTGGAAGTGTCAAGATAATTTCTGCCAACTTCTTTTCCAGAGATTCTTTTTCCTTCTCTTTCTCGGAATATTCCTGTTGAAGCTTTGCCTTCTCTGATTCAATTTTTTTAATGGCAATTTTTCTTTCTTTTTCCCATTCGTAGCATTCTTTTTCCCAATTCAATGACCGAAGCTGTTGAATCTGTCCTTCCAAATTCTTTTGTGTCATTTGAAGGGCTGTCAATTCCGACTGTTTTGATTTCAGAAGATCCTTGGCCCTCTGTTGATAAAGATCCCACCGATTGAGGTTGAGTACATCGGTCAGGAACTCCGATTGTTCCGCTCCTTTTTTCTCCAAGAAGAAATCGAGATCCTGACCGTGGATCGTGGTGATAATGAACTGTTCGTAAGAGAGTCCCAACATCTTGTTTAAATGCGTCTGGTCGATGGGAGCCCCTTGCCATAATAACGCATTGGGGGATTGCTCTCTAAGGAGTGTTCCGAGATTTGTCTGAATGGTCACAGATGTTGATTTCTTGTCAAAAGACCAGGAAACGATATCCGAAGCTTTAAATCCTTTGGGAGTTTTTCCATAAAAAGCCCAACAGAGGGCATCGAACAATGAACTTTTTCCTACACCTTCCGACCCCATCTCCGGCTCTTTGAGATTTTTTCCCTTTACAAAATAAAATCCCGGATTCTCCGGGAAATTTAATGTCAGGTTGGAATAAGATTGGAAGTTATTGAGTGTGATAGATTTAATTTTAATTGTTTGCATGGATTTTCACTCCGATCTCAATGCGTTCCGTGGGGAGATTCTTTATTTTCCCGTACTCGTGAATAAGCTCCCTGTCATTTTGTGGGGTAGCGACAAGAGAAGGAAGTTGTTCCGCCCCTTCCTTGACAATGTGAATCTGCTGAATGGATGGATAATCTTTTTTACTGGCGGAAATATATTGGAAGAGTTTCGTGGCTTCTTTATTATCAGGGATCTGAATACGTACCATATCGCTTGGATGAGTGGCAATCTTCTCTATAAATTCCTCGGGAGAGTTGACCGTCAATGTTATTTTCTTTCCGATATTGACAGGAATAGACCTATAATCTCTCGATATGATATCCAGAAGAATCGCCCGAGGATTAAACTCATCTCCAAAGCGTGTATGGTATTGACTTCCTACATAAATAACATCCCCCACCTGTTGAGGTTCATGGATATCCCCCGAGAAACATAATGTTCCAAACCTGGAATCTGTCAGATGCTCCCCATCCGCAACTTGCCCTGTTTTATAAACCACTCCCCGGAATGTTTCATGGAAGAAAGAGATTCCATCAGGATTGGGAACAAATTGTGAAGAGTATCCATGTGCATAGAAATGAAGCGGAACGCTTCCGTCAATCGTTATTTTAGCAATATCTTTAATGAAGAAGATATTCTCGAAATGATTGAGGAATCGGAAGTAAGGCCATTCCGGATCAAGCCCATCATGATTTCCCCGAAGAATATAAATCCGGTGATGTTTGGAAAGTTCTACGAAATGGTCAATAATTCGGTTGACAAGCTTTCCTGAATGCCGATCCTTTTGATCGGTCAAATCTCCCAAAATAAAAATATTCTTAAAGGCGTTTGGTGTTTCTTCATTCAATCTCAAATGCTTAATGAAATTAAATATTTCCCACCGATATTCTGTTTCAAGAGAATCATTTAAATGGAGGTCGGAAAGAAGAAGGGTATTGAGTTCCAAGGAAATTCCTTTCTGTGATATGTGTTTTGAACTTTTTGTAGGGGAATTTTAAAAAATCTTCCAGCCACATGAAATAATAAAGCTCCGTCATAAGAAAGGGCTGAACAGGAAGAGAGTGTCCCAACTCTGCTGTACACATGATAAATTCGGGAATAAAATTCTGCTTCCCAATCAACAATGGAATCCGCTTATATGTTTCACTTTCCTTGTGGAGTTTTTCCCAGAATCCCTTGAGAAGTCCTCCCTTCTTAAAAAGAAAAGACACCAATTCAAGATCCTTGTAATTCTTGCATTCAATGATGAAATGTTTCTGAAACCATACACCATCCGGATGGATGGTACCGATATCTCCGACTTGGGAATCCTGTTTAATACCCGATTTCAGAGATTGGGTGGCCCGTCCACCGCTCGATGCCGTTCTCCAAAAAATCACATCATCCGGTTTTCCTGTCACCCAAAGAGAAAGGCGTTTGCTGATTTTCCGTTCAAACGCCCCTCCTTTTGCATGTCCTTTAACGGCCATCGTTTCTCCTATATCAAGAATATTTTGAGCGTCCGATAGCAAATCCCTGTTCAATACGATTCCATTCCCGCCTCACAAGCTCGTCAACTTTTTTCTCAAGTTCAGGATTTCCTGTACGTCTCCATTCCGTCAGATAACGCCCATACCCTGTCTTGGAAATTCCCAATTCATCAAAAACGGTATCGGCTCCATTTTCTTCAAGCCACATGAGCCCGGCTTCCAGATTGTCAATTCCGTATCCGAAATAAATAGGAACAAGACAATCCCTGAAGGGCATTCCGGCACGATTTTTCTCGACTTTAATTTCAGAGACAATACCAATAGTCCGAGTTATCTTGTCAATAACCTTCTTGATCTTCTCTTTCTCATTGATGACAACGATCTGGGAGCCATAAAATTGTATGGCATATCCTCCGGCCCGGTCATATTTTCTTCCATAAGTCACACCAATTTTCGCCCGAATCTGCGAAACAGACATGAATGTAACTCCGGCTTTTGACATTTTACTATTCATTCTTCGGAATGTTTCGGAGAGTTTTTTGGCTTTAGCCGCTCCCATGGAATTTTCATCGATTTTCCGGCCCAATTCGGCTTTATCGGAAAGAGCGTCCCATGAATCGATAATATAAAGTCCTCCCGGATTCTTTTCACTGAAAGCTATGGCATCATCATGAAGATCCTCAACAGTATAAATATCTGTTTCAAGGGAGAATCTCTCTTTGGGAACTCCCAATTTATACGCATATTCCTCATCAAACGCCGCTTCTGTTTCCACATAACGTACATGATTATCGGGATATTTTTTCAAGAAATTAATTGTTGCTTCAATCAGAAGAAGTGTTTTTCCGCTTCCGCTCTGTCCATAAATATTGATGAAACGATCCTTGACCCATCCTCCCCCCAAAGCGCAATCAAGGACGGTGCATCCGCTTGGAAAGTATTCCAGAGAAGTTTCCTCAAAATAGATATTTTCTTCTTTGGAATTTTCTTCTGAAGAAGGGGCATTTTCCAAGCTTCTACGCTTTCGTGCCATTCTCGGCTCCTTTTGTCATAATGATTTTTCTGTTTTTTGATCCATCGAACATGACTAGATTCCAGAGAAGTTGGTTATGTTCCACATCATATCCCAATAGAATTTGAAATTCGTTCCGATTGAGAAGAAGGATCTCGTCTTTATTGGCATAAGAAGAAAAATCAACTCGAAGGGTTCTGTTCAGAATGCGTTGTATGACTTCATTCTGTACATCTTTTTCATCCCATGTTTTCATTTCCTGTACAAACTGGATATAGGATGTTCGATCAAGAATGATAAGGTCTGTAAAATAACGGTATTCGCTGGTAGAAATCATTGTGAGAAGATGGCGATATGGATGGTCGTTTCTTTTTTCGATATAGACAGGAGCCGGACACTTTTCATTCATCCATTGATGAATTGTTTTTATTTTGAATTTTTGGTGTGTTTCTAATCCCCATAAAGCAAGTTCTTCTTCCCCTCTCCGAACAGGTTTTAGGCAATCGTATAAAGGGTGATCTGCTTCAATTTTTAGAAGGGGGAAGAATCGACAAATACCTTTCTCAAGAAAGACAGCCACGTTTCCCCCTAGCAAGAAAAAAGCCCTCCCGCCTCAAGACAGGAGGGCTTCTGATTATTGTTTCTAAACAACGGAAAGATCCGCATCCATGGGAAGATGTTTGTCAAGATAGGCGGGAATATCTTCATCTCCCAATTCCTCTGGAATATCCACGTTATACGCATCCGCCAAACGGAAGAGTTTGCGGGGAGGAAGTTCCGAAAGCGTTGCCAAACGGTTCACAGAAGAACGGGTTTTCCGAGTTGTCGGAGCGGAGGATGTAACTTCGGGAACTGTTTCCTCTGCTTCATCCACCATTTGATGCTTGACCGAAGGGAGCGGCGTTTCGTCTGAAATCTCCGAAGGAGCCACACCTTCAAGCTCTGTCCGGATAGTCTCCGTATCATGATGAATCAGAACAGAGGGGAGGGGATGCTTGACAGCAAACTCCACCCATTTTGCATTGACAGGACTAGGAGATCGGTCAATCTGGACCGTATATTCGGTATTCAGCCCTGCCCCTGTTTTTGTCAGAAAAATATCATACCCTTCTTCCGGATCATCGACAGGGTAAATTTCTCCTGTCCGTTTGTTCTTTGAAGTTTCCAGAATCTTGGAATCGACTTTGGAGAGTGGCATTCCCCAAAGCTGAGGCCCTTTCGTTTCTTCATTTCTGTCAATCAACCATACCAACGTTCTCATGGTGAAACGAAACGCTTTTGCCTCTTCCTTCATCCCCATTCTTTCGAGCGTATCTCTCTTTTCGCAGATGGGACAAGGAGCCCGTTTGAATTTGAAAGGACAAATGAACGCACTATGCTCAGGGCCGATAGAAAAATGAAAACCGAGAGTCAGGCCATAATGGTCGGGATCGTCCCAAGTGGGAGGGAGAATGCGGATAATATTATCTCCCTCCTTTGGTTTCCAGACCATAAACTCCTGCTTGAAGGGCTGATACCCTTTCCCTGTTTTCAGTTCACGAAGTTTGGCATCTACCTGTGCAGATGATCGTCTCTTGTAAACAAAACCCATGATTAGGCTCCCTCTTTTTTAGTGACAGGACGGCGTGTGCGGGACATGGACGCTCGATTTTCAAGATAGTTGGCAGGAGTCCAGTTGTCCGGTGCAGTCACCACATTTGTCGAAAGTTGAGCAAGATCCCGGAGCATGTAACCCCGGCTTTGAAAAGCCCCATACAGGGCATTCCAAAGATTGTAGTCCTCACAGACTTGAAGATAATCCTCCATAAGAGCATGACGGCGAGGGTCTGCGAGAACCATTTCCTTGACAGTGGCTTCGGTCAGTTTCTTTCCTTCTCCGCCTGCCCGGATTTCCTGAGCGATGGTCGCTTCAGTCGTTTCAATCTTCAATTCCAGCGTGTCTTTTTCAGAACGGAGCTTGACAACTTTTTCTCCGATTTCCTGTAAAATAACGGGATGCTCCGCAATCTCATTATTGAGATTGAGCGGATCAATCTTCAAAAGCCGCTTAGCGGCTTGATAACTGAGTTCGTTGAGTGTCATTTCAGTATCCTCCTTTTGGTCTTCCATTTCTCTCCCCTTTCTTTTAATTTACCATACCCTGTTTAAATGTCAAGAGTTATGTTTAATTATTAGTATTTGTCCAACAGTGACGATGAGTTGAGGCCATTCGTAGATGGGATCAATCAAACGATCTACGATTTCTGTTAATCTAAACACATCCTGATTTGTTTTGGCGTTCAAAAGCATTTTTAGAAAATAAGACCTCATCATGGCTTGGAATTGTGTCGGATTGACTCCTTTCTCCTGTAAGAGTTTAATTTTCCCCATGATCTGGACGGGAGTTCCGGATGTTGCCAACAAACGGACAACTTGAAAAGAATCTTCGTCAATGGCTTCATTTTCCAGAAGAACAGCTATATCATCCAGATTTGTCGCTGTGCGACAAGAGGAAAGATAGACCAGGGATTGACGGACACTTCCTTTTGAAGCGGAGGCAATTTGTCTGGTCGCTCCAGAAGGAAGATTATATCCTTCTTTTTTGGAAATGTCATCAAGGTAGGGATGAATTATTGATACAGGAACATCCAAGAGATTAAGTTGAGTACATCGTGTCAGGATTGTAGGGGGAATCTTTCCCTTCTCCGTAGTACAGAGGGCAAAAGCGGTGCGTGGAGGCGGTTCTTCCAACGTCTTTAATAGAACATTGAAAAAGAGTTTGGTAGCAACATGCGCCTCATCCAGAATAATAAACTTCCCCTTCTGGCTAAACAAAGAGCTTTGATCCAGTCGTTCGACCAATTCTCTGGCACTTTCCGCTGAATTTTGAGATGCTACATCAACTTCCATCACATCATAATCAAAATGGGAAGCAATGATACGGGCAAGTGTCGTTTTCCCGGTTCCACTATTTCCCGTCAAGAGAAATGTGTGAGGGATGGTAGGACTTGCCAGCATTGTTTTTAGCGATTTAATGACCGTATCCTGTCCGATTACTTCCTCGAAAGTTTTCGGACGATACTTCAAATGAAGAGGCTCTGACATGACTATACTCCCGGTTTGAAGTGAGGGTACACATCCGATGTTTTGATAGTTTCTTTTTCACCGAGCATGAATTTCTTCATCTCGTACCAATTCCTTCCTACAGAAACTTCTACTCCAAAATCGACAATCATCCACGGGGTTGGTCTTACCATCTCCTGAGCCGCCAGTCGGATATTTTCTTCAAGATTCTTTTCTTCCATGATAAAAGTGTTGTCATCGTGAATATTGATTCGGGGAAGGAGATTTAAATTTCCTGTTTTAAGAGCCATTTTACATAGTCTCGCTCCCGATTCTGTGGTCATGTCGGACCCGCAACTTTGAATGGGAAGATTAATCACCTGGTTCCATGAGAGAACGCCTCCGATTCTCCGTCCATTGAGATTCTCGATATATCCATATTTGTTGTAATCTTCCCATGTTTTTTGATGATATTCCTTCACCAAGGGATATTTCTTGAACAAAAGATCCTGTGCTTCCTCAGCCAACCCTAATTCCACTCCCATCATCTTCGCACATTTCTTGGCCGATCCCCCATAAAAGGAGAGAAACACAAATCCAGATTTCATTTCTCCCCGTACTTTCGAGAGAAGTTTGGGATCATCGACATCCATTGAGAATTTGTGGGCATAACGTTGTCTGGCTGTAGGATCTCGTCTTAAGAGCCATTCTGCCCATTCTTTGTGAATATCCCGATCATGAATCAGATACTCAATTAAATTTGGATCTCGACAAACACAAGCTAATACCCTTACTTCCAGTTGAGCATAATCCATCGCCACAAAAACATTCCCCTCTCCCGGAATGAAAAGTTTCCTGACATACGCCGCTTTCCGTTTGGGAATTTGTTGGATATTGGGATCTTTACAATTCAATCGTCCTGATTTCACACTACTGGACGAATAGGAGGGATGGAATTTTCCATCCACATGAAGAACCTTTTCCAGTCCGTCCATATAAGTCGATTTGAGTTTGGAAACGGATTTAAACTCCAGGATCGTTTCAATTACGGGATGTTCCGATACCATTTCCTGCAATGTCTCTTCTTTTGTATTCTCGATATCAAGATCCAGATAGCGAAACCATGAAAGAAGAGAAGTCGGTGAAGCGGGGTTCATTTCACTGCGATATCCCGAATCTTTTACCATCCTTTGAATTTCTTGATAAAGAGACTGTTGAGATGTGGTGAGTTTTTTACGAATCTCTTCCCACGGTCCCTGATCGACATTCAATCCCTGAAAATACATTTCAACGAGGGACGGGATGATCGTCAAATGATGCTGATACTCCTGTTTGGCCCATCGGGGAAGTTTTAACGCTGTATCTAGTTTATTTGTCCAGAGACTATCCATCCCGTTATAAAATAAAAGTTTTGAAAGCGGATACTGATACCACTTCACCGGATCAACATCACAGATATTTTTAAGATTGGTGCCGAAATACGCATGGGTCAAATCTCCCAGACTCAACCGTCCGGGAGGGATAAGCATGGAAAAGGCTTTGGCTTTGGTATCACCCCACGGTCGCTCATAAAGATTCAGAACGGCTTCTCGTGATGTAAACAGATGACGAGTCCATGTCAATTCAAAGAGTAGATTATGGGCCACAGAAAGCTGATCCCGTGTCTGTCGTAAGTATTCTTTCCACACTTCTAAGATCCCTTCCGGGGCTCCGGGATGTTCCACAGGAAATACCACGGTATCGTTTTCATAACTTAATGAAAGAGAAAGAATCTTCTCATCCAAAGTCTTTGTAGGATAGAGTCCTGTCGTTTCATAATCAAAATATTTTGCCGGATAACGAAGAAATCGTTGAAAAGCTTCTTCAATTTCTGGCTTTGTCATCAAAATCTTTACACTGGAAATATGGTCATTGATATTGGGTGAAAGGTATGTTGAAAAAATCTCTCCCTGTTTGGGAGTCATTTTTCGGAAATATTTCAGATCAATATCCCGGAGTTTTTTGATGATATTTTTTTTTCGATCCTCATAATCTTCGGGATTTAAAAGGGGATAAACAAATAGAGTCCGATCCTCTTGTTTTAGAGGAACAAACGACTGTCTCCATAGTCCGATATTGGAAAGTCCGGTGACAGATTTAAACGCCTGTTCTCCATAACAAATCACCCATTTCAATGTCGGTTTTTGAAGATCAATTTCCCAAAAAGGACGGCAAGCGTCCAGAATTTTCGGAACTGTTTTCTTGTCCTGATCCTTTGGAACCGCACACCGAACAATGCTGGATAAATATATAGGAAACTCTTTTTTCAATTCAAGAAGAGGGAGATCGTCAATCCCACAAAGAAAACGTTGAGAAAGAATCTCCTTCCGGGATGTTTCCGACTTCAAAATAAGAAGTGTCGCATTCTTATGTCCATAAGACTGGAAGACGGAGGGGGGAGTTTTGAGAAAACACCCCCCACACCCTGAAGAAGATTTTATATCTTCTTCAAAAAAAAGTCCCACGAGTCTGGCCCTCCGGGAATTAAATATTATTTGGCAGAGAAAATATAACGAATCTTCTGGTCGTCAGAACACAATTCTGACTTATCGGAAATAGGAAGAGTCATCTGATTACACAGGGAATTGAATTTAGAGATTTCCCCCAGATTTGTCAAGGTGACACTCTCGATGGAGTAAGGAGTCTCAAACTCTTTAGAATAGACAAACTTGTTTTCCTCTTTGAGATACAAGATATTCTTATTGAGAGAGGCTTTCTTTCCGAGAGATTGAATCTCTTTAAACGCATTTTTCCAGTCATCATGGATGGGCGACAATGTTTTCTCCTGCCGCACAGTTTCCAGAACTTCTTTGAGGGGAAGCGGTTTCATGATAAAAGGAGCCTGAATCAACAGAACGGCCCCATTCTCCCACTCGAACTGGACCAGGTTATTCTTGTAAATAGTGAGACTGATAGCGGCTCCAAACATTTCTCCCCACTGTTGAAGGATTTTGAGAGCCGTCTTCGGGAGGACCAGTCGTGATTTCACAGGTTCCGAAAAGTTAACTTCCCCGTAAGAAACCATCGAGGAGAGGTCGGTTCCATACAGCATCTTTCCTTCAATTACCAATCCCATGGCTTCCGGGAGATTGGTGGAAACCGTCCCGAAATTCTTCAGATTGGTAATCACAGAAATCCCGGCGATAAAATCTTCCCAATCAAATTTAAAACTCTGGGAAACATCCATCCATTCTGGAAAATCCGGAGAATCCGACTCTACTTTAAACGGGATGGAAATTTTTGCTCCCGTCTCTGTTTTCAGAATCAAGTTCTTGCGACTTTTATCCATGGAAAATGTAATACCCCGACTGTTCAGATGGAGAAATTCCGTCAATGTCTCCACACTGACTTCCCCCTCCAACATCTCATCCCCAAGAACAAAAGGGATCTCTCCTTTCACGATTTCGTTGAGAACAAAAGCCTTCCCTTCTTTAAAAACCAACATCCCTTCAAATTGGGAAAAAGCCAACAGATCAATCATTTAAAGTTACCTCCCTCATAAATTTATTATATTGTTGCAGAAAACCCTCCCTTGATAGTTTCTTGAAGAAGGATCTATCTGTTTCAAAGAGTTGTTCTGGAAGGTCTGTTGAAAGATTAATCTTTTCTTTTGTACATGACAGTTCATCATCACTGTCACTCTTAATAGTAATTCGAGTTCCATCTTTAAAAACCATAACGTAGGTTTCACTCCAATAACCATCATCTGAATATTCTGATTTATAATACACAGGAAACTCTATTTCTACTTCTTTTGAAATCTGTTGGTATGAAACAAGTGAGATTTTCATACTTTCTCCTCATCGATTTCTTGAATAAATTCATCCGCCATTATGACCGAAAGTCTGACAATTCCCCTACATAGCTCTTTTTGACTAAATTCTTTACCTGTTGTATTCGGATTAAGATATGGACCAGCCAAAAATCCTTGTAAACACGCAAGTGCAATACGCTCCTTGCGCTCTTTCGCCACATTTTCTTGGCTCATGATTTCCCCCTTTACAAAGGCTCAACCCTTGTCCAAGAATCTCCCTAAAATAAAAGCGACTACAAAAAGAAAACAAAGAGTAAATCCCGCACCGAAAGCATCGGATAACTCTTTTGGTGAGCAAGTCACGACTCAACCTCCCTTTTGTACATTCCATTTGATTTAAACTCCTGCACTGCTCTCACAAGAATGGAACGGTACAGCATGGCCGTTGCTGGTTTCAGATCAGAAAACTTTTCCATGAAATCCTTCTTGGTAATATCTGGATTCTGCCATACCGTTTCAAGAATCTTTTCAAATTCAATATGCGTATGCTCCTTTTTCGTCTTTTTTCGAGAACGCTTGGGGAAAGGAGTAGATTTTTTCTCAGGAAGGGTCTTTTTCTCAGCAGGAGCCGGAACCTCTTCCACCAGAACAAATCCGTCTGGCATAGGAAGTTTCGCCAGCGATTCCTTCCCCGCATATTTTTCAAGGATGGTGATACATCCATTGATGTAGGACTGAGCGGCCAGACTGAGATTCGCCCACTCCTCATCTGAGAAAATTTCTGTATTGGAAATGTGATCCACGACAGAAATCAGAAAATCGTTCACATCTTCCATTCGTGTCGGAGCTTTTTTATGTGTTGCATTTAATAGTTCTTCATAGACAGTCATTTCCATTCCCTCCTTTTACAGAATCTCAAACCAATTTCTTCGCATGAGTTTTTCTGCCGGAACCTCTCCGGCATCTTTATAGTCTCCTTTGATTTCCGCCAGTTTCACAGGAATCCCCAAAGAATCCTGCAATTTCATTTGAAGAAGTAATCGTGAATCGGGCTGATCCCGATCCATCAAGAGAATGATTTCTTCCAGATATCCCCGTTGAATCATTCGTTGGAGAACGTCTATCTGCTCTTGTGTCGCTCGATTGGTGCTGAGACACCCGAACCACCGTCCATCGTAATAACTGGCCTTGATCTTATCAAATGGACCTTCCATCAGGACCAATGATTTAATCTTACACCTAGTAGAATTAAATGTCAAATAAACTGTCTGATTCGGTGGTAAACACTCATCATTAGAAGGAGAAAGATACCGGACTCCTACTAGAGAATAGATAGCTCGTGCCGTAAATGTTTCAACTTCGCTTCCATCATACGAAAGATAAGGAATGATGAGACGATCCCTATATTTCCCCTCTCCACAGACTCTTAATTGATTCTCTGTGATGAAATCCTCCACATCTTTCTCAAGAATCCCTCGTGATACCAGGTAATGCTTGAATCTGGTATCGAGAGAGGGAATGTAGAATCGTCCGGGAAGCTGACATTTCTTCTTTCTTTTTAAAGGTGTTGGGGACGATTCATTGAGAAGCAAAAGAAGATCGTTCTCATCTTTTTGAAGATCCGTCCCTAAAAATAATCGGGCTTCGTGAGGCCCTACCAATAAATTTAAAAGTCGATACGGATTCTTTCCTGCATGTTGCTCATTCCGAAAACAGAAAAACCATCCTTTTTCCGGTTCGATGTTGAGATGTTCGCTCGGATCAT
>JAEHJW020005923.1_pt1 | contig 14504 bp, 19 predicted proteins | sample 9271431 | NCBI WGS metagenome assembly JAEHJW02
AAAACGTAACATTTGTAAATTCATATGATGTAAAATGGGTAAATCTGAAACCAGAATATAATACCGCGATAGTATATCCATTGGATGTACCCGCCGATTATATTGGATTTGGAACTGAACAATTTAGCACATATAAGGTTAAGATAGTATTCTTCATATTTGGGGGATGGAAGGTACTAGAGGATATCATATATCAGATGCACAAGAACGTGGAGGGATATATTGGGGGTACTGATAGTATCAATATGGATGCAACTGTATGGGCGAAGATAAAGAGTGAGAACAACTTACAATCAGATGTGAGGGGTGTACAGAAATATGAGATGACATTGGAGGTAAGGGTGTATTCCCCATTGAAACCATTGAAAGTGGAGGATGAGTAATGACATCAACACAAGCAGTGCCATCATCTGTATTACATTATTATCCCGTTACATTATCGGGTACATTAGCAACAACAACTTATCAGCAACAGCTATTTACATCAACAGCACAGTATGCGCCATATGCTAGAAGTGGATTTGAGAATGTAGTATTTTTTGATACTAATGGAAATCAATTGTATGGATGGTTAGAAGGTATAGTAAATAAGGTAGCTAGATTTTGGGTAAAATTACCCGCGAATACGAGTGAATTTTTTATTGGGTTTTCCACAACACAGAGTAATAACTTTGGGGTTAACAACTATGTTGGGGAAGCTGGATATTTATCAACATCATATGGTACATTAGATAATGGGAAGTTAGTATTTCCTTATTATGAGAATTTTCAGGCGGGGATATTATCGAGTGATTGGGGGGTAATGAATGTATTATTTGGATTAAATCAAGTTCCGGTATATCCATATCCCGGTGGGATGTATTTAACGGGGATAACATCGGATCAAGGTATTATAAATAATTCAGTTAAATTAACTCCTCCATACATAGTTGAATTGAGATTTAATTCAATGATGAGTTCAACCTTATTTGTGGGGGTATGTGATTCACCATTTTCAAAAACGGGTACAGGTTCGGCAACGGGGGGTGCGGGTACATTTTATCCAACGGAATTACATATGGGGGTTGGATATGTATATTACACAATGTATGCATACAGTTATTTTGGGGGATTTGGAATATCTATGTCAAATTATCCTTTACAACAGGGGGGTGCAACTAAACAGAATGTAGATTACATTATGAGTGGATATGCAACATCAACTAGTACATTTTTATTGGTGAATTATGGTGGTGTACCTTTAAACAACTATGCCACATCGGGGGTATATTCAACTCATCTTTATTCGGGAGGTACAGCTATGAGTGGGTATTTAACAATAGGGGTGGGTAGTACAGATACATTCTATATTCAATTTGTAAGAACGAGAACTTATTTGAGTTATATGCCGGATGTAAAGATAGGTGGAGTACAATCTAGTACAAATAAGGTAGCTATAAATATGAGGATATCTGATAGTTTACAGGTGAAAGAATGACGACAACGGAGTTAAGTGATAGTTTAAAATTCAGTGATACAATTACAATGCAATATGGTTCAGTATTGGATTTAATGTATGCGGGAATATGGCAGATGGAAATAGATATACAATCTACATTTGGTACATCATCGCGGGTTATTCAGGTAGCTAACGTAAAGGATGTGGATGTACAGAGAGCGGGTAATGCTTTCATCATCATTCCTAAACAGGTGGGAACACATGTATTCGGTCAGCGTAATTATTATATGGAGTATGGATTTCAGATAAGGGTATATAGTAATTATATGAGTTCAACGGAAGCATTTAGTAAATACTGGCGGGTAATCGATAACTATATGAGGAATGATTTAATGAGCTTCATTGTAGGTACTAATATGATTAAGGGTGGTGTAGTGGTAGGATATGCATCATCGGGGGATTTTACTCCATCATTGAGTGAGAGGGGGATACGATACGCGAACTATGACGTTAAGTTAGAAGTTTTGTTTTGATAAGAAACATTATATATGGGTATATAATCCTGATAATATGAAAGCGGATTTAATGAGATTACTCGATATGATCGAACATGGATATACAATATCATTAGTTAACCCCGAAAGTGGTGAGGTAGTATTTTATGATGCTCCGGAAAAGATTAAGAGAGATTATTCAGATAGTGAACATGTTTTTGAAATAACTGATTTAGGTGGGAAGTATGCAACCGCACAGGTTAAAAAGGATTATGAGGGTGAACCCATATTCGATACTAGCAGGATGCAGGAAGAAAATCAAACTTTATTGACATTGGCAGATTCATTAGCTAGGAAATATGGGGCATCAGGGGAAGCAATGGATGCAGTGAGTGGTTATTTGATGAGTAAGTTGGAAACACTTAAAAAGAGATTAGTGAAGTATTATGGATTTCAATGGTTAGATTGGTTGAAAGGTACATCATCTATTCATGAAACTATGGTTAGATTTATTCAAGGTCAGCTTCGATCAACTATAGAATCAATCGTGCTTTCATATGTTAATAAGAGTAATTATGTTCATGAAGGAAAGGTACATCATTTGAATGTTAATATATATCCAACAACTCAAGCAGAAGATGAAGAGGAAACAGAACCACCCGCAGGTGATAAGTTTTCTGAACCGGCTTATGAATCTGTGGCAGGTGAAGAAACGAGAAGGTTAAAGAGAGAAAAACCTGTGAGATGATTTAAGTGGCGGATATAAAGAGGGAAGAGTTCGAGGAGTTGAAAAATACTGTTAATGAAAATAAAACTAAAACAGATATAATAATAGAGGATTTAAGTGGTGAAGTAAAGAAATTTACATCTCTCGTTAGAGATTTAAATGTAGAGATGAAATCATTTTTGGTTATGTTGGAATCACATAAGGTATTGATTGATAATCTATTTCGTATGAATAATACAGCGGAGAATAAAAAATTAAGAGAACAGATTGAACGCCATTATGTATCTGATAGGAGAATGAAAATTGAGAATATGGCATTAATCGCTACTAGTGCAGGGGTAGCTATATTATCTTTATTGATTGCAGCGAGGTTGATTTAATGGAAAAATCTTTACATGAGATAATTATAAATAATGAAAATGATAGATTGATTGAGGGATATGCTAGCGTAGAAATATTAGATCGGCAAAATGATATTGTTCCGATTGATACAATGACAAAGGCGATGATCGAATATATGAAGCGGGGTGGATTAATAATGTATGGGCATCAGAATAAACCTATAGGTAAGGTTATTCAGTGGAACGTAGAAGAAGCTCCGAATTATTCTACTCCAGCATTGAAGATAGTAGCATTAATAAATAGTGGATATCAGTTAGATGATCAGGTTTGGGATTTGATTAAAAAGAAAGAGTTGAATGGATTTAGTATTGGGGGTAATGCAACTAAATTAGGTAAGGCGCAGATGAAAGATAATTCAACGGCGAGGGTATTGGAAGAGATAGAGTTAAGTGAGATTAGCGTGGTAACAGAACCTGCCAATCAAGGAGCGATTATATCATCCATATCAGTAGCAAAGAGTATTGATGAGGTTGCAATAGCTAAAGCTCTTATGGTTGATAAAACTAATTATCCGTGGAAATCTTGTATAATTGATCAAACAATAAAATATAATGATGCTAGGATTGCAAGGAATATTTGTGGAGCTATAAGGAGTGAATTTGGGAAAGAAGTTATGAAGGAAGAACCCGAAACCTTTTATTTGGATATGGCAATCAATTATGGTAAGGGTGCGGTTAATAACGAGTATATGGAAGAGTATCCATTCGCGAAATGTGTTTATCATTTTATAGGTGAGGGATATTCATTTGATGATGCACAACATACATGTAATCTTATTAAATGGAATCAATTTACAAAAGGATTATTGGATTATGATTTTGAAAAGTTGAAATCTAAAATGCCAACTGATTTTAAGAACTCATGTGTTAAATCGGCGGAAGCAAGTGGAGTACCATCAGATAAGAGCGGGAATATATGTGAGTTGATATACAGGAAATATTTGAAGGGTAATAAGGATGAGGCGGCAAAGTATAGGGAGGGATTGGAAAATGGTTCTATTCCTTTCCCTATTGAGATATATAATAGGGAGTATTATCTATACAAACCTGATTACTATTGGGATACAACGGTAAGAGGGCATCGACCTCCGGAGTTTTATTGGAAGTCATGCACGGCGGCGGCATCTAGAATTGATTTCGTTAACAGTGTACCTAATGGGGTAAATAAGATATGTGGGTTCTTATTCTATCATAAATTCGGTGGTAAGGATGGGGTAGCTAATGAGTGGGCGACATCGGCGAACATAAGTTACGATGATATGAAGAAGTGGTATGAACATCATAAGGTACATGTAAAAGATGATGCTGGTATGCCATTTCCGGAAGTACCGGATGATGTATTGTTATCCGTATATACAAGGGAGCTACCCCCCGATAATTGGTATGATAAGATGATAAATACATACGCAGTGGATGGAGCTAAAGCTGTTCTTCTTTATTATACTAATAAGAGTAAGATAGAGAAGAGTGAGAAGGTTACATTAGCTGATATACCGGAGAGTGTATTGTGGTTATATGAGAATAGTGATATATTTAGGAAATCAGTTGATGGGGTAGTAGAGGTAAGTAAACCATTCGCGGGGTATAAGAACTTCGCAGCATGTGAACGAGCTAATCATAAGAAGTATGGTAAGGAGGGTTCAAAGAGAATATGTGGATATCTTAAGAATAAAACAGAGAAGGGTGGTTCAATAATAGATAGTACAATGAAGGCATTGGTATCATCACAGGATATTGATGGAGAGGTACTATGCCCCGTTTGTGTTACTAAAGTTGGGGGGATATTCGAGGCGGCATACCATATGGTAGATGAACACCCCGATTATGTACCGGAGTTAAAACAAGGTAAGATAGATAGATGAGTGCGGATGAGATAAAAAAGGAATCATTTTTCATTACTAGATGGCACGCACGACCTGTACGTGGGGGTATATTTGCATTGATTGTAAATGATATAAATCCATTTTCGGGGTACATTAATTCGGCGGGGTTATCTGATGTGGGGTTAATCGCGGAGGGTTCTTATGAAGAACAAGACGCGGCGGATGATTTTATAGATAGAGTGAATGAGAAGGTAAAGGGTAATAGAATATTCAAGGTGGGGTTAGTGGAAACCCGCCATCCTTATTATCAAGAGATTGAGGTGGATGATGAGTTTTATTATTCTATTTTTTTATTCTTTAAATTATGTAAGGGTAAATTTAAATATCATAATCATAAGGTGGATGTGAGTAATTATAAATCAGCGATGGATGCGTATTGGAATTTAAAGGGGGATGATAAACCAAATCATCGTTGGATGGAGAATTATATATTGGAATATCTGCGGGGTAGTGGGTATGATAGTGTAGTATGGGTAAAGGATGGATTAGCTAAAGAGATATTTTATTTTGGGGATAAAGCTATTAAGTGGTATGATGAGTTGTAAAAATGTTTATATACCACAATGGCATTGGAGTTTATGGCAGTTCATGATTCTAAAAAGAAAAAGAACCCCGTTGAGAGAATAGCGGGTAAGCATAAGGTTAGGAAGGATACGCTAATATGCCCTCAATGCGGGCAAGAATTCGATGATGAAGATGAATACGCAGATCACAGGCAGGATGAGAAAAGAGATGCGGAGAGATTTCCAGATATCGATGATGATGAGGAGGAAAAAGCTATGGATGATGAAGAAGAGAATGTAGGTGAAGAGGGTATCGCGCATGAAGATGCAAAGATTAAACCCAAGGTGGAAAGTAAGTTCAAGGAGGATGATGAGAGCGAGATGAAAAGAAAACCTGTATCTCCCGAAGTTAAATCTCTTAATAGGAGATTGAGTAAACTAGAATCTAATCTTAACAAGCTAGTTAAAACAAGTTTTAAGAAACTAGGTGAGGAAGAAGAAGATTTCGATGTTGAAGAGGATGAGGATGAAGATGAGGAAATTCTTTCAAGAGTAGATGCAATCGAAGATAAGCTTGATAAGATACTTGAGTTTATGAACGGAGCTGCACCAGAAGAAGTTGAATCTGCCGAATTTGAAGAAGAAGCAAAAGCAAACTATAAGAATCAGGGGAAGAATACAAAGGTTCTTGATAGGAAGGAACTGCTTTCACAGGTAGTTAATCCTAACGATACACTTCCAGCAGAAGGGTTTGCTAATGATGCTACAAGGCAAAAGCTTTATAAGAAGGGAGCAATACAGAAAGGAAGAAGTATGGAATCAGTTGCATTTGTAAATAGAGATCACAGTAAAGATGAGATCAGGAAGGATGGAGTAGAAGATGTTATAGCACAAATACTCATGGGTAAAAAGAAATCGAGAGATGTATTTTATGAATATGGAGGTGTAAACTAATGCCGCAGGTAGCACCCACAAGAGATTTAGCATCAGCTAAAACAAGAGAGCTAACACTACAGGATGTTATTGCATACTTTAAGATGTCAGCACCCGAACCAAATCTTTCATTTAGTGAATACCCCCTGATACAGAAGGCTGCAATTAACACAGGGCAAGGACTTGGAGTTTGGAATCCGATATATGGTGCGCAGGCATGGTATCAGCTAAATACTGAATCAAACTGGTTTGCATCACTACCGAAGTTCACATGGGATAAATCTGGTTTCAGGATCATAATGAGCTTTACAAGGCAGGCATCACAGATGGCAATTACACAAACAGGAACACTGCCAACCCCCACGATACCGAATATCGAGGTTGTTAAGATTACTCCAAAACAGGAAGTAAATACATTCATGACAACCCAGATCGTGCAAAAGTTAGCAAGTGAATCAATTGATGATATATTTGGTAACATGGATACGATAAGAGCGCTTTATGCAACTGAACACGTGAAATTACTTAATGAACAGATAGGTACATTGGTGGTAGGTACATCACCCGCAACATCATTGAATGGTTCTAATAACCTTGCATTGGAGAGTATTGATAGGATAGTATCAAGCTACGCCGAGGGTATAGCAGCTGGATTATCTTCATCAAGTTCACCTACATTAGGTCAGGTTATAAACCCATGGTTGGGAGCAATCAATAGAGCAAACGGTGCATCTAGATTTGACGCATACGTAGTTTCTGGTTCTACTTTCTTAACTGGTTCATCCCCCGCACTTGCACCCGCAGCAATAACGGATGCAACATTGAGGAAAACTATACAGGGAGTAAGAACGAATGGTGCTAACACCAACGTTATGTTAACTGGGTATAATACTTATGCAGCTGTACAGGGATTATATCAAACATATGTAAGGTATTTCCCAATGAGTGAAACATTGGTATCATTCGATTACAATGGTATTCAATCTGGAGAGGGTGTGATAGGAGGAGTTCAGGTGGCAACCATTTATGGTATACCTCTGCTAACTGCTGTTAACACTCCAAGCTCGCAGGGAAATGGATTTGAGAATATGTACTTGCTTGATAGCACAGATACAGAAAACTATGGTTACGGAAGATTGGGAGTACAGGTACTACAACCAACAACCTATAATGAAACCAATGAGCAGATGCAGATACTTTTGCAGAGTTTAACCTACGAAGGTATGTACACTACAATCGGTGAAGTAATCACAAGATTTTTCAGCGCGCAGGCAAAGATCAGAGATATAACTGGGTAAACAAAAAGCGAAACATTTAAATAACATTTTTTTAATATCTCCTTATGAAAAGGTATGATAAGGAGAAAATAGTTTTTTTATATAACAGTGGTAAGAGTATTAGTGATATTGTTAATGATTTTAATGTAACAGATAGAACGGTAATTTCTTATTTGAAGGAAGCGGGGGTATTTATTCCAGCTACGCATAAAGTAGATGATATTACAAAAGATAAGATTTGTGAGGAGTATATTAGTGGTAAAAGTTCGGAAGAGATTGGTAAACAATATGGTATAACAGGAGCAGGGGTTCTTTATATATTGAAGCATAAGGGAATATCTCGTAGGGATAATAGTGAATGCCAGCGTAAGTTAAATTTAAATGAGGCGGCATTCAATATTTTTACGGAGGAGAGTTTATATTGGTTGGGGTTTTTAACGGCGGATGGTAGTTTGAATGGAAATCAATTACTTGTAAGGTTAGCATCAAAGGATAAACATTACTTGGAGAAGTTTAAGAAGTTTTTGGAGAGTGATGCGGAAGTTAAGGAAATCACTGTTAAAGGATTTGATAAGAAATACCCCGCGGTTAGTTTTTTAGTTAATTCTAAAAAGATGGCAGATAGATTGCGTGAATTGGGATTTGTTAAGGAAAGGAAGAATGTATACCCCGATTGGTTGGATGGATTGAGTGATGATCAATTTCGCCATTGGTTGCGGGGATTATGGGATGGTGATGGTACGGTGGGGGTAAAGAGCGCGCATGGGGGAGCAAATCACTATCCTTATGTTAGTTTATGTGGTTATCTAGAGTTATTAAATCCCGCGATAGAAAGGTTGATATCTATTTTGGGGGTTAGAAGGAATATGTTTATATTACAGGGGAATAATAAAAAGATCGTTAGCATTAGTTGGGAGGGTAGTGATGCGGAAAGGGTGAGGGATTATCTTTACAACAACGCCGCGGTTTTCATGGAAAGGAAAGCAGATGGGATAACCTTTAAATAACACATCCCAATTTCTTTTTATGGAAATAACAAAAAATGAATATAATATATTAACATCGTTAATTTCAGAAAAACCTATAAAGTTAACTTTTAGTGCGGGTAAAGATACTTTTAATAAATTAATTGTAAAGAAAAATAGTACGGATATCATTCCAGAGGAAATGGAAATGGAAGAGGAAGTTAGATATACTATTGAAGCTATAGTTTATTGTATAAAACGCGATAAGGATAAATTGGTTGTAGAAGCTAATTATGGAGAATATAGTTTAAATAATTTATATGATACTCAATTGAATAGTAAGGAGGAATATAAGCATCTTAATTATGATGTTATGGTAGCTTTTTCTAAACTTCGGGATGATTCCATAGTTTCTTGTAATATTTTTGATACTGGTGATAACATTGAACATGATGATGATCATATAAATGTTCACGCAGATTGTAAGATAACTAGTATGTTTGATGATGGTGTTCATTTGGATTTAGTATCAAACACCGGAGATATATACACAGGTTATAAAAATCTATTTATAGATGAATAAAGTTAAATAACCAAGAGATAATTAAGGTGTATGAGTACAACATATAGTAGTACACCGCCATCAATCCCCCAAGGTAGTACCGCCGCAGTTACATGGGCGGGGGGAACACCATATGTATCCGCGAATGATGTTTTACAATATTTAAAGATACAGAACCCGCAACCTAGTGATTATAATCTATTAAACAACATTATCATTCCTATAGTATGTCAGTACATTGATGAGCTTACAGGAACAACGTGGGGGATTAAAACAACAACGGAGCATTATTCAATCGGGCGACCTTCATACCTCGGTTGGTATTTAATTGGTTCACCGGTATATCTACAACATTTTCCGGTATATCCGGTTAGTAGTACACATACGGTATATAGTTTGGGGATATGGAATGGAACTCAATATCAGCAGTGGGTAAATTATATGGTTGAAGCAAGATGGGGTTCATATTGGTTTGATACTAAATATGGGATATTGTGGATAATAGGATGGTATTGGTATATGGGATACGAGGTTGCTATCACTTACTCTTACGGTCATAATACGGCGGGTACACCGAACATGGATGGGAGGGTAAGATTACTTGCATTGTATAAAGCAACCAAGTTATTCCTAGATAACGAAAGGTATACAGCACAGGTGAGTGAGGGTATAGGAGGTATATCAATGCAAGATTTCTGGAAGTATTCTATGCAAGAGATAAAGGATTTAGAGGGATGGTTACGTGGATTTAGGATAATGACTGGTTCATGGTTACCATAACCTTTATATTACACATTTGCATTGGAGTTTATGATATATGATTTAACCTATAAAATTAGAAAGAAAGATGATGGGTTTAATGTTACTATAAAATATAAACAGAATAATATACCTTATAGAGATGTTTATCCAACTAATGTATTTCCACATATAATTTATACTCAAGCACAAACAGATGATTTAGTATATGAATCAGAACCATTTACTTTTACAACTGGTGTTGATGGATGCACAAAATCTATAACATATACATCTACTATTACAATGCAACAATATTTAGATATACAATTAACACATACTATAGAATTTTATGTTCAGGGGTATTCAAAGCAATATATTAAAGAAACTTTGATACCGAATATAATATCTAGATTTGAGGATTAAGATGTTTTTGGGGGTACATTATATTGTGGAGCTATATGGTATTCCTAAAGAGTTTTTACAATCGGAGGAGAAATTACGCCAAGTTATTGGGGATGGTATAGTGATTGGCAATCTTCATCCGGTGGGTGATGTATATTATAAGTTTCATGAATCGGGGGTAAGCGGGGTAGTTTTATTAAAGGAATCCCATCTTTCCTTTCATACATGGGATGAGTATGGTTATATGGCATTGGATGTGTTTAGTTGCGGGGAGTATAGTAATCCATTGGAAACTATAAAATATATCGCGGGAGAGTTAGGTGGTGAGATAAAATATATCGATAACTTGAATAGAGGATATATTAATAAGGTAGGAGGTATTTAGGTATTATGGCAGTGCAAGTATTTCCAGCATCTCAATTTGAGGCGAAGTTCGCCATTGAGGAATCATTTAATAGTGGATATAGTAGTACAGAAACTCAATTGGGTATATTGGGGTTGGGTATGAATTTAACAACATTTAAGGCGGATGATCAATTCGATCCTTTATTTAGATTGGGATCAAGAACGGCGCAAACTTTTTATTCAAAAGGTGTTAAATTTGAAGCTGATGTAGATTTTGTATTGGCGGCGGATAGTGGTAATTGGTTGAAATCAATTTTTATGTATAGTTATACAACAACGGCACAGGTAACATATCCAACTACAACAGCAGCAACAGTAACAGCATATACAGTACCGGATTTTGAAACATCATCAACCGGCGCTGGTAGATTACCATCATTGGCAGTAGCAGTACATGATGCATTTGATAATATGTATATTGGTTCGGGATTGGTAGCGGATAGTGTTACAATAGATTATAAGGAGGAATCAACAGTAGATGTGAAGATTAGTTTTAAAGGAGCTGATTTGAATTATTATCCATCGGGTTCTGCACCCGCTGGTTCACAAACATTTACAAGTACAGCATATCCGAGTGAAGCGCTTACATGGGCGGCAACATTTATAACAGATGATCAAACAACGAGTTCTAATTTAGTAACACAACCAGTGAAGGAATTTAGTTTGAAGTTGGATAACAGTGTAGAGATGTTATATGGATTGGGGGATGTAGTATATTTGGATTTTGTACCGAAGGAGTTTAAGGTAACTGGTACTATAAAGGTATATCATAATTCGGGGTTGGTTGAGCAGATAACTAAATTCGCGAAGGATGAAACTGATCATGTGAATGCTAATCTTATATTGAAGGTAGCAAATGCACAACATGGATATATTTTTATAATAGAGAACAATTGGTATACATCAGGTGGATTTACTCTTAAACCAGTTGATCCAGTGATAGATGAAATAGAATTTAAAGCAACAAATGTGGTGATACAATATGCATGATGTGGAAGTTGAAATAGATGGAAAACCGGTAAAGTTCGTATATAAACCATTGAAGTATGGTAAATATCACGATATATTAAGTAAGTGTGTTAATGTGAAGATATCAGCAAACAACCCCAATAACAACGGGGATATTGATTTGTTTAAGTTTAGATATCTTGTAACGGAGGAATCCTTTACATTCCCCGCGGGTATAAAGATTGGGGATTTACCTATTGATGTAGGTAACCAACTTGAAGCTTTGGCGATGGAAGCGATAGGAATGGGTGATGCACCATCCTTTCAAGAGTAGAAGGGTTAGTAGATTTCTTAAAGAGGATTATGATAGGAGATATCTTTTAAGAAAAAATCTTTTTATGAGTACCGCCGATATAGATAACTTAACTATAAGTGAAATTAACTACTATATTGAGAAGATAGCAGAGGAGCAGAAATTAGCAGAGGCGGAAACCCGATCCTTAAATAAGAGATATTAATTATTATATATGGGAATAATAAAGGATGGGGAAGAAATAGTATCATATGGTATTATAATTGTTGTAATCTTATTTTTATGGATGTGGGTATTGGTAGGATTTTTTGGTGGATTACAATTTATATGGTATATGATGAACCGCAAGAGGTTGAAAGGTAAACCATATACGATGTGGTTCGCGGGGCATCCTTACTTGTATTTTTATTTATTATTGATTAGTATAGTGATTGGGGTGATGATATTATATGGATTGTATTTTGCATCGATAAATAATTTACCATTGGATGTGATGAGTAATGTATTTTATTCATATGCGTTTATTATGTTATTGGGTATATGGTATCCTTATGCTTTCTTAAAGAATTTAATTAAGGGAAATCATAGGGTATTAAGAAACGTTATATAGGTTAAACTAATCTCTTACAGTGGCAGATACTAATCTTATAGGTAGAATTGTTAAAACATTTAAGGATACACAGGGAGAGCTTATTAGTGTAATCAAGGATCAAATTTCTCAAAAGATTGATATACCTTTACAGGAGATGAATGGCAGCGTTAAAAAAACTGTATCTGAATTTTTGAAAACAAATCAGGATTTTAAAGATATGAAAATGCATGCTGAAAAGGTTATAGTAAATGGGAAAGAAATGGTTAAGATGGTAGCAACTAATATGTTATCAATGCGGGAAATCGTTGGGGGTGGATTAACATCCGTAAAGAAGATGGGTGAAAAAGCTATTAAAACGATGGATTTCGGTGCGATGATTAAGGGGATATTAGGTGGGATACAAAGTTCATTTTCATCAATGGGGCATACTTTAATCGATCATGCAAACAATATGAGAACAGCTAATCAGCGGTTTATGTCAAAAGCACAAAGTCATATGAATATTTTAATCGGGGGTTCGATGATTTTGATTGGAGCTATAACTGCTATATTAGGTATGTTGAAACCGGTACAGGAGATGGTTAAAGCAATCAATTCAGTTGTACAAGCATTATTTTTACCATTGGGATTATTATTGATGGCGATGTTAATTCCGGTATTGATATTGATGGCGGCATTATTGCAAACAAATATATTTAAGAGTATGATGAGCCAAGTATCAAATATAATTAAATTCATGGTGAGTATATCAACATATGCATCGAAACTTATGGTTATGGGTATAAATACTATAACCAGTATATCTGGAGTAATAAATGCATTTTATCAATTTGCTAGAGATGCATCGGGGGTATTCAAGGGAATAGTTAGTGGGATATATGGGTTCTTTCATACTTTTTATACAGCGGCGGTAGAGTTTTTTGGTATAGTTAAAACTATGTTAAAACCATTTACAGCAATAGCAAGTAAGATTGGTAATCCATTAGGTTCATTCTTTAAGGGAATAGCATCATTAGATAGCGGGGGTAGTATAATATCATCGGGATTAGCGGTGGTACATAAGGGGGAAACAGTAATACCCGCGGGAGGTAATACAATGGCGCAGGGTGAGAGTACACATATAGAGATACATATACATGGTATGGATCATAACAGCGCACAATCATTAGCGGATGAGGTTATTCGGCAGATTGAAAATAGAACGGGTAAGAGTATGAGGTGGGCATAATGACATCATATCCTTATATTTTGCGTACAGATGTTACATTATCAAGTACAGATGTTATATATGGTACAAATTATGATTCGGCTACATTGGGTTATGAAACTTATAGTACAACAGCAAAAGGTTATACTTTATCACATCATCCTGCATATACCTTCAAGGATGATGTATCAGTGAAGTTTTCTAATAATATACCATTAACTACGATGCCGATACCAACGATAAACTTTCCTTTGTTATTGAACTTGGGGGGAGCTAATATAAGTATGCATGTATCATGGAAAACAGTTATAGAAGATGATATAGCACCGCTTTTATTATATTTCAATAGTGCAAATCCATCGGCGAATTACTTGGTTGATTTAACAGCATTTTGGGGATATAGTAATACAGCATTGAATAATGCCATATCTAATAGATATACATTCAATGGGGTTAGTACAACACATATGCAATTCAATGGGGTGGTATCATCATTACAGATAGAGGAGAAGCCGGGTGCTATTGTATGGATTAATAGTATTACAATATTGATTGGGGAAGAAGTAACATGAGTACAACTATATTGATTACAACAACTCAATTTTATTCAACTACAAATACACCATTTACCGCAACCGCTACTGTAACATATATAAATGCATCATCAACTGTTAGTTTAACTGCATCTATTGATACGAGCATATCATCTTTTT
>JAEHJW020004968.1_pt1 | contig 14494 bp, 15 predicted proteins | sample 9271431 | NCBI WGS metagenome assembly JAEHJW02
AGGCAAGCGTCGCGTGGGGATTCGAGGAAGCGAGGGAAATCATTGAAAGGTATCTGGCATGACGTGGACTGACAACCTCCTCTTCTTTCCCCTCAAGGCCCGCTCGAAGGAGCCGGCAACGGCCCACGGGCACCTCGACGCGCGGCCCATCGGCGCATGGACCTGCGAGGCGTCAAACTGGGGCATCCGCTGCGGACCCGACAGCGGGATCACCGTCATTGACATCGACCCGAGAAACGGCGGATCCCTCGACGCCCTTCCGTCCTCCGTCCTCTCCGCTCCCCGCGTCAAGACGGGCGGCGGCGGGTGGCATCTCTACTTCCAGAGCGTCCCTCCCGGCTCGCGCTTCGTGCGGCTTCCCGGCATCGACTTCAAGTCTAACGGCTACGTCGTCGCCCCTGGCTCCATCCACCCTTCGGGGGCCCTCTACGAGTGGGAGCAGGAGGGAGATCTCCCCTCCTTCCCAGCGGAGCTTCTCGACGCCACACCCCTTCTTCCTTCCGCCGACGCCCCCGGAAGCCTCCCCGACGACATCGTCGACATGCTGGAAGCGATCCCTTCCGAGGACAGAAAGATATGGGTCGACGTCGGGATGGCTCTTCACTCCGTCGCTCCGGGGATGGAGGGGTTCGAGCTCTGGCACGACTGGTCGAAAAAGGCCTCCTCCTACAAGGGCCTCGCCGACTGTAACCGCGTCTGGAACAGCTTCGGGAAGAAGGACGGCATCACTCTCGGCACCCTCGTCGCCTATGCGCGCGACCACGGGTATCGCCGGCAACCGGTCGACATGAGCGGCCAGTTCGCCCCGCGTCCGCGCCCCACGGTGACCGACCCGGAGACGCCATCCTTCACGCCCCGCCTTCCGGTCCCCGTCCTCGAGGAGATCCGCCGGTGGGCCGAGCCCTCCTGCGACCCGGTGGGCGCCGTGGCGGTGGCCCTCACCCTCGGCAGCCTGAAGGTCGCCCGTCAGGTCCGGAGCGATAAGGGAGACCTCCCGGTTCTCTATTTCTCCCTCATCGGCCCCTCCGCCGTCTCGGGGATCGGCGCCGGCGACGCGGTGGAGCAGGCCCTCCGCGACGCCCATCTCGGATGGATGCTCCGGGGCGGCTCTCTCGCCTCCGAGGAAAAACTCAAACGCGCATTCCTCCGATCGGCCACGCTCTTCCACTTCACCCACGCGTGGGCCAGTCAGGTGCAGTTCTCTTACCGTCAGCCGTCGGGGGCCCTGGCGTCCGCCCACCGGGTCATCGACCGGGTCTACCGCGGCTCCACGCTCTACCACGAGGACGAGAAGCGCCCCGAGGAGGAGCCGGTCGCCCTCTTCTCCCCGCACCTGGCGCTTCTGACCTCCGTCGGCGTCGACGAGCTCCCCAAGATCCTCACCTCCGACGAGATGGGGCGCGGGGCCCACGAGAGCTTCCTGTCGGTCCCGCTGCGCTCCCCCGGCGACCACCCCACGGGTTCGCTGCCGGGCGATATCGCGTGCTGGCTCGGAGGGGAGGTCCTCGCCTCGTCGCTCGCTCCCGACGCCGGGAAACCTCCCATGTGGACCACGCTCTCGATTCGCTCCCCCGAAGGCGTCTCCGACGATCCCGTCTACCGCGGGTCGGTCGCCATCGCCCGACGCATCGCCCTGGTGCTTGCGGCCTGCGACGACCCCTTCGCCGTCTCGGTCCCCGACGACTTCGTCTCGTGGGCCATGGGCTTCGTCGACTACTGCGCCCGCACCGTGAAGCCGGAGGACTCCGCCTCGGGAGACGGCAAGACCACCCCCTACGACTACGTCCTCGCCTACGCCAAGAATCGCGGAAAGGCCGGCTTCACCCCACGCGATCTCGTCCAGGGGGTGAAGCCCTTCAGAAATTTGAAGGCAGAGGAGCGGACGCGGCTCGTTGACCTCATGACCGAGGATGGCGTCCTGGTGCCCATCGCCCAGCGGGGGCGCAAGGGTGACCGTCTTTTTCACCGGGACTTCGTCCGCGTCGAAGGAGGGGCCTCGTGAAAACCCGCACGAATACAGGACGGTCAACACTTAACGCTTCGCCAATAAACGGAATTTCTCCAACTGTTGACCTTGTTGACCTTGGCGGGTCAACACATAAAGCAACGACAAATAAGGAAAAAATAACATTGTTGACCTGTTGACCTCGCGCGTACGCGCGTAGGACACCTATACCTATACCTTAAAAATAGAACCCCCTATATATAGGGTCAACAGGTCAACAATAGCGAATTTTTCTTTGTTCATCATGGATAAAGTGTTGACCTTCAAAGGTCAACAGAAGGTCAACAGGTCAACACTCTTCAAGAAAACTTGAAGGATACCGGGACGGAGGCGAGAAAAAAGCATGATGACGCTCACACTTACGGAAGATCAGCAGGCGGCTCTCTCGGGACTCCTGGAGTTCTGCCGGGGGGAACTCGACCGCGACTGGCCCGCCGCCCTCCTCGAAGGATACGCGGGAACGGGGAAGACGACCTTAATGGGGGTCCTCGTCGACCGCTTGGTCTCCCAGGACTTCACGGTGGCCGTGGTCGCCCCCACCAACAAGGCCGTGGGGGTCCTCGTCGAGAAGGTGCCTTCCGCGACGCACCACGCCACCCTTCATTCCCTTCTCGGGCTCTCTCCCCGTCAGGAGGGAGACCGTCAGGTCTTTACCCCCTCCGGAGCCTCCCGTCTCGGCGACTACGACGTGGTCATCGTGGATGAGTGTTCCATGATCGGCGCGGACCTCCTTCGCCACATCAAGGGACGCGCGAAGATCGTCTTTGTCGGCGATCCGGCCCAGCTCCCCCCTGTCGGCGAAGACCTCTCTCCCGTTTTCCGCTCGGTGGGGCTTCGGTGGACCCTCTCGAAGGTGGTGCGCCAGGCGGAGGGAAACGCCATTATCGACCTTTCGCTCGGAATCCGCCTAAAAAGCGAGCAGGAGCTCCCGATCGACCTTGGATATGTCCGGGAGTTTCTGGAGGGCAAAAACGAGGCCTGCGTGATGACAGGCATCGATCTTCCGGGGGCAGTCATCCATGAGGGAAGAGAGGGACGCGACTGCCGGATTCTCGCCTGGCGGAACGCGACGGTGGATCGCTACAACCGGGAGATCTTCCGGAGGCTCTATCCGGACGCCACCACCCCCTTTGTCGTGGGGCAGACGGCTCTCGTCTCCGAGTCCTTCGAGTACGACGCCTCCCTCCACAAGCGTCTCGACACGTCGGAAGAGGTGGAGGTCGTCTCCCTCTCTCCCGATGAGCGGTTCGGCCTCCCTGTCTTTCTGGTGACGGTGCTCCGGTCGAGTGGAGAGAGGGTCGCCATCCCCATCCCCCGCGACTCCGGGGCCTTCAAGGCGGAGGTGGACGCCGCCTTCCGCCAGTGGCGCTTCTTCCAGAATCAGGTGAAGTGCGCGAAGACGGCCGACGAGGCCTCGGAAGCGGACAGGAAGGCGCAGTCTTTCCAGAAGCGCGGATGGGGTCTCAGGAAAGGGATCGCCGAACTTCGGCATCCGTGGGCGCTCACTGTCCATAAAGCACAGGGGAGCACCTACGACACCGTCTTCGTCGATTGGAGCGATCTCCAGGGGATCGCGACCGCCGACTTTCCCCGGATCTTCTACACCGCCGTCACGCGGCCGTCGAAGTTTCTGGCCATCTGCCACTAGAAAGGAGCCCTGATGCCGAGGATCCCATCCGACGTCCGAGAGCAGATCCTGGCCGACTGGAGAACCGGCGAATATTCCAGTAGAGATCTGGCCCATAAACACAAAGTGAGCCTGGGTTTCGTCTCGAAACTCACGAAAGGGACTCCTAAAGACCTCGCCAGCGCCGTGAACGCCGGAATCGAGTACAGATCTGCTGTCTTGAGCGAAAGTGAACACGCCGTGAACGCTGTGAACGCTATCGTAGACGAGAAGACGCGCCACCTCGCCTTTTTCCGTGATGCCACTGTCAAGAACGTCAGCCTCATGATGGAGAAGATCGGCCGTAAAACCTCTATTGACGAGCATAAAGCGGCCCAGGATACGATCCTAAAAGGGAGGGAGACGGTCCTCGGGAAGACGCCGGACACCGCCATCCAGATCAACAACCAGGTCCCTGCGAAGAAGAATCCGGACGACTACACGGACGAAGAGCTTGTCGAGATTATCGAAGGCTGAGGCCGCCAAGATCCTCCGGCTGAGGAACCGCTCGAAGTCCTCGATCCTCGACTACGCCCGAGCCATCGACGTTCCGGGGAAACCGGCCTCCGACAATCCCGACGAGGACTTCTTTCTTCCCATCGAGTCGACGATGGTGGGCCACCAGCGGCTTCTTCTGTCTGAGTTGGACCGCATTAGCACGATGCGGCACGGGCGTCTCATGGTCTTCATGCCTCCGGGATCGTCGAAGAGCACTTATGCCTCCGTCGTCTTCCCGACGTATTACCTTGGAAAAAATCCGGGCGCCAAGATCATCCTGTCGAGCTATGGGGACGATTTGGCCAGGAAGCTCGGTCGCCGGTGCCGCTCGATCCTCCGACAGAAGCGATACGAGCGGGTCATGAAGACGGCACTCCGGGGAGATACTCAGGCCGTCCAGGACTTCGCTCTGGAGAACGGGTCGGAGTATATGTCCTGCGGGATTCTGTCGGGGGTGACGGGAAACCGTGCGAACGGCCTCATCATCGACGACCCGGTTAAGGGGCGCGAGCAGGCGAATAGTCAGGTCAACCGCGACAAGATTTTCGACGCCTACGAAGACGACCTCAAAACGCGCCTCATCCCCGGCGGCTGGATCTGTCTTATCCAGACCCGCTGGCACGAAGACGACCTGGCCGGGCGCATCCTCCCGGACGGGTGGAGCGGGGAGTCGGGAGATATCCTGTGCCGGGACGGCAATGTCTGGACGGTCATCTGTCTCCCGGCGAAGTGCGAGCGGGAGGACGACCCCCTCGGGCGTAAAGTCGGGGAGTATCTCTGGCCGGAATGGTTCGACGCGCAGCACTGGAAACAGTTCGAGTGCAATCCTCGCACCTGGTCGGCTCTGTACCAGCAAAGGCCAGCCCCCCTCGAAGGCGATCTTTTTAAGGTCGAAAAGATCCTTGTCGTCGATGAGATCCCTTACGGAACCCGATTCGTCCGGGCGTGGGACCTCGCCTCGACGGAAGGGGGAGGCGACTGGACGGTCGGGGGACTCATCGGAGAGGCACGGGACGGTCGGACCGTCATCGCCCATATCGTGCGCGGCCAGTGGGAACCCTTCGGGGTCGAGACGCAGATCCTCAACACAGCCGACCTCGACGGCAGGAGGGTGCCGATCTTCCTTCCGCAGGACCCGGGGCAGGCTGGAAAGGCGCAGGCGAGCCAGCTGGTAGCCAAACTCAAGCGCTATGTGGTCAGGACGGCGACGATGAGTGGGGACAAAGAAACGCGGGCCTCTCCCTTCGCGTCGCAGGTCAACGCGGGAAACGTCATGATGCTCAGGGCCCCATGGAATTACGCCCTGATCGAGGAGCTTCGGACCTTCCCGCAAGGCAAGGACGACCAGGTGGACGCGCTGGCGTCTGGGTACAACGACCTGGCGGAAAACAAGACCGATATCGGCCTCTGGGAAAAGTTAGGAAAATCATAAGGAGCCCCTGTGCCAGAACCGATCCTGAATGCCCACAACATGGCGATGCGCGGGAGCGAATGCCCTTGCCGCGACATGGGGTCCGATCATCCCTTCCTCGGAAGAACCGTGGAAGATGTTCTTTTCCGCGTTTATCGCCTTCGGGTCGCGTCCAGGTGCGCGAAGGGATTCCGGTTCGATCCGGACTCCGGGTTTGAGGGATCAACACTGGGAATCGAAGGGGTTCTCGTCATCGCTGCGATCCGGCGCGTCCTCGGTCTCGATCATCTCGTCCTGACGATTGACGCGTTGTATGGGGGAGAGCCGGAGGATATCCATGGACTCTCGCAAGTCCTATCGGCGTTCTCGGGGCGCTCCCTCCGTCTGGCGTTCGAGGCCGTGGAATCCTACGCGCTCGGTCGAATGCTCTCCTCTTACCCCTCGGGTCCAGAGCGCAAACTGGACGAATGGCACGAGGTCGCTGTCACCGCTCTCCGGCGCGATTTCGTCCGGCGAAAATGGATCCCCGACGAGGCCCTTGACACCGGCGAAGTTTTATGAAAGACTTTGTTCGCCACCGGGTGAACTGCGCCGGTAGCACACCTAAAAAATACGTCCAGCCCCGCAAGGGGCTTTTTTTATTGGCTCGGATCTTAGGATTCGGGCCTTTTTTATTTCAGGGAGACCCATGGCGGCCAAGGCGAAGCCCCGCACCACCGACGCCGCACGAAAAGTCTCCCGCGCCCCCGTTCTCGATTCCTTCCAGAACCTCCAGGCATCCCTCGGAATCGGTTCGCAGAATCTGATGTCGCAGTCGTTTTACGGCTTCAACCCGATCACGCGCTTCCCGCTCCAGCTCGAGTGGATGTATCGGGGCTCCTGGCTGTCGGGGATGGCGGTCGATGCCCCGGCGCACGACATGACCCGCGCCGGTGTCGAGTTTGAAACGACTCTCGATCCGGACGCCAAGGACCTCCTCGAATCCTCCCTCCTCGACCTCCGGGTCTGGCACCAGCTCCGGGAATGCCTGAAGTGGGGTCGGCTCTACGGGGGAGCCCTCGGATATATCGTGATCGACGGACAGGATCCCGCTACGCCCATCCGGCTCGACACGATCACCAAGGGGCAGTTCAGGGGGATCATTCCGCTCAACCGCTGGCAGGTCTCGCCAACGCTGATGGACATCGTCTCCGAGTTCGGCCCCGACTGGGGGAATCCGAAATTCTACGAGGTCGTCCAGAACCAGCCGGGCCTTCCCTGGGTGCCGAAGATCCACTACTCCCGGGTGATCCGCTTTACAGGCATCGATCTCCCCTTCCAGCAGAAGCTCACAGAGAACGGGTGGGGGGAATCGGTCCTCGAACGTATTTATGAGGTTCTCGTCGCGCACAGCTCGACATCGACCGGGGCAGCCCAACTCGTCTACAAGGCTCATCTTCGGCTCCTCAAGATCGAAGATCTCCGGGGCATCATTGCCGCCGGGGGGCCCGCGATGGCCGGAGTCACGGCCATGCTGGCGAACCTTCGGCTCACGCAGGCCAACGAGGGGATTACCCTCCTCGACAAAGCCGACGATTTTGAAACGCAGCAGTACGCCTTCTCGGGACTCGACGGGATGCTCTTGCAGTTCGGCCAGCAGCTCTCCGGGGCGCTTCAGATCCCGCTCGTCCGGCTCTTCGGTCAATCCCCCGCCGGGCTCAACTCGACAGGCGAGAGCGATCTCCGGACGTACTACGACGGCATAGCGGAGAAGCAGGAAGACAAGCTCCGCCATCCCCTCAACCTGATCTTAGACATTCTCTCGCGGTCGGTCCTCGGGGCCCCCCTCCCGGAGGGGTTCAAGTTCCGGTTCCGCCCCCTCTGGCTCGTCCGGGACACCGAAAAGGCGCAGATCGCCTCGCAGACCTCCGACACCGTGACAAAAGCCTTCGAGGCCGGACTGATCTCCCAATCGGTCGCACTCAAAGAACTGCGCCAATCCTCGCACGTCACCGGCATTTTTTCGAGCATCACCGACGAAGATATCGCGGACGCCGACGACAAGCCTCCGAAAGGGGAAGAGATCCAGAACGCCGGAGAGAGCCCTCAAGGGCTCGTCTAGCCCGTGGCAGGAAAAGCCTACCGGCCTCTCGACTTTTTCAAATCCCGGTGGATCGAGGAGAAGTACGCCCGGCAACTCCGGGACGTAGCCAGAGAAGTGGCCCGGATCATCGAAGGTCACGACCCCCTCACGATTACGGGCGTCCGCGAGATGCAGTACTCGCTCCAGCGATATGCCGGGATCCTGATGCCCTGGGCCGTCAAGACGGCGCAAAATGTCGCGGCCAAGCTCGACCGGCAGGACTTCGCCATGTGGGACCGGCACTCCCAGCAGATAGGGGCCGGACTCAGGGAGCTCGTTCGCCGTCAACCGGCGGGAGAGGTTCTTCAGGACTTCCTTTCTCGTCAGGTCCACTACATCACGTCCCTTCCCATCGAGGAGGGGCAGAGGGTCCAAAGGCTCTCCATCGAAGCAATGACGGGCGGAAAACGTCCCGACGATATCGCCCAGGACCTCTTCGATTCGGGCCAGGTGGCGAAGTCGCGGGCCACGCTGATCGCCCGGACGGAATGCGCCCGGACGGCCTCTCTCCTGACGCAGACGAGAGGGCTTGGGGTCGGAGCCACGCACTACGTCTGGCGCACGGCTAAAGATAAAGCCGTCAGGCCTTCGCACCGGGAGATGGAGGGGAAGACGTTCGAGATCCGGAACCCTCCCACCCTTTCCGACGGGACGACGACGAACCCCGGCCAGATATATAACTGCCGGTGCATCATGGAAATAATCATTCCGGAGATCTGATGGTCAAAGACGCCCCGATGCTGACGGTCGAGCCTATCGGCCCGAACCGCTCACTGACTCCCGAGGGGTTCCTGCTCTGCAAGGACGTACCCATCGCCAGAACGGGGGTCATGATCTACGGAGCCGACGAGGTTCCCGTAGAGCCGGGTCCAGATGGCGTGGTCTATGTGACTCGCCCGGAGGATGAAGTCTTTTCCCCCGAGGCGATGGCCTCGTTCGAAGGGAAGCCGGTCACGAACCTCCACCCTCCCGCGCTGGTGACGCCAGACTCCTTCAGGGAGTTCGTCGTCGGATCCGTCCATAACGTGCGGAGGGAAGGATCCCGCCTCGTGGCGGATCTGCTCGTGGCAGACGCCTCCGCGATCGAGGCCATTCAGCAGGGGCTCCGGGAGGTCTCGTGCGGTTATGACGCCATCTACGAGCAGACTTCTCCCGGCCACGCCACACAGCGGGAGATCGTCGGAAACCACGTGGCCCTCGTGCCCAAGGGGCGCTGCGGGCCCACTTGCGCCATATCGGATTCACAACCCAAGGAGATTGAGAACATGGCTAAGAAAAAGAGCATCTTCGACCGCATCACCGCCGCCTTCAAGACACGCGACGAGGAAGGGCTGAAAAACGCCCTAGACGAACTCGAGGGCGAAGGCTCCGAGGGAGGGCGAGAGCTTCACGTCCACCTGCATGGATCCGAAGGCGAGGACGAGGAAATGGATCCCAAGGAGATGTCCAGGGCGATCCGGTCCCTCCTCGAAGACAAGGCTGCCCGAGACAAGACCCGTGACGAAGAGGCCGAGCAGAAGAAGAAAGACGAGGAAGAGGCCGGACGCAAAGCCAACGAAGAGGAAAACAAGGAAGATCCCGACCGCGAATCTTATTCCGGCGATGCCCTTCCGGTCCTCAAGTCCCGGGCCGAGATTCTCTCTCCCGGAATCAAGCTCGCCTTCCCGACCGGCGATGCCGCTTCGATTTCCTTCCGGAAAGGGGTGAACGACTGCAAGCGTCAGGCGCTGAAGGCGGCCTACGCCACCGACGAGGGACGCCTCGCCGTGGATTCCATCCTCTCGGGTCGCTGCATCGACAAGCTCTCCCCGGCCACACTGGACGCCGTTTTTATGGGAGCCTCCGCCATCATCGGAGCGAAGAACAACTCGGGATCGACTTCGGGAGCAAAACGGACCACAAAGGACTTCGGAAAACAGCCCTCGGTGGCGGAACTGAACCGGGCCAACCGGGAATTTTGGGCTAACCGGACCAGCAAGTAACCCCCCCTTCCATCGACTTAAAAAGGAGTCAGCATGAGCGGCTATACAGCTTTTCTCTACCGGATGCCCGCCGGGATTCCCGGTGCCGTGTCCCGCAACTCGGCTTTCACGATCGAGCCTAACATCATCTCCTCCACGACCCCTCCGACGGTCTACGGAAACCCCGTCGCCCTCGACGCCTCGCAGCACATCCGCCCCATCGCCGGTGGAGACGTGGCCGCCAACGTCTACGGCTTTCTGGCCCGCGCTTTCCCGACGAACTCCGGCACCCAGGGCGTCGGGGTTGCCACTCCCCCCACTTCCGGCTCCTGCGACGTAATGAAGCAGGGCTACATGAACGTCACTTGCACGAACGGATCCCCGGTCAAAGGAGGCGCGGTCTACATCCGGACCGTCGTTAACGCCGGACTCCCGAACACGGCCATCGGCGACATCGAAGCGGCTGCGGACGGCACCAACTCTTTCGTTCTTCCCGGTGCCTACTTCACCGGGGCGATGGACTCAAACGGAAACGCCGAGATCGCATTCAACATCTAGTTCCCGGATCTCGCATAGTCGACCTTGAAGGCCCCTGAAACGGGGCCTTTTTTATTGCCCATGGAGGGAAAGAAATGAAGAAAATCCGGCGTTACACCAAAGACAACGCCTTGACGTTCGACCAGGCGACCCTCGACTCTACGGGCGCTTTCCTGATCGGCGAGCTCGAGCGCCTCGACCAGCAGCTCCACATGCCGCTGGCCTCCGTCACCTGGTCCCGCGACATCGACCTCCGGGAGGACGTGACGATCGGAGACGAGGTCAGCTCCTTTACCAACTCGACCTTCGCGGCCCCCGGCGGCGTGAACCCCACCGGCAAGAACTGGATCTCGAAGGTGGGCAACGCCATCCCCCGCATCGCCCTTGACATCGGAAAGACCGCCCAGCCCCTCAACATCTGGGGCCTTGAGATCGCCTACACCATCCCCGAGCTCAAGAGCGCCATGCAGGTGGGCCGTCCCATCGACTCCCAGAAGCTCGAGGCCCTGCGCCTCAAGTGGAATATGGACATCGACCAGCAGGTCTACCAAGGCGATACCGACTATACCCTCTACGGCCTGGCTAACAATCCGAACGTGTCGGCCACCAACGTGGTCAACGGCGGCTCCGGAACCGCGTGGAGCACTAAGTCCCCGTCGCAGATTCTGGCCGACATCCGCACCCTCGAAGAGAGCGTCTGGGCCTCCTCCGGCTACGCCTTTGCACCCCGCAAGCTCCTCGTTCCTCCCGTTCAGTTCCAGCTCCTCTTGCAGCCCCTCACCATCGGAACGGCGGTCGTCTCCGAGTCGATCCTTTCGTACGTCAAGAAGAACTGCCTTTCCCTCGTCGTGAACGGCGCTCCCCTCGAGATCGTTCCGGTCAAGTGGCTCTACAACATGGGCGCAGGATCGACCTCCCGGATGGTGGCGTACACGCAGGAGTACGACAAGGTGCGCTTCCCGCTCGTGCCCCTCATCAACACCCCCATCCAGTACGACTCCATCTACATGAAGTCCACCTACTTCGGGCGGCTCGGGGAAGTCGAAGTGGTCTATCCCAACACCATCGGATACGCGGACGGCATTTAATCCGGACGCATAAAGGAGCTCACCCATGCCAAAAGTCGTCAATGTCGTCAAGTCCTTCGTTCTGACCCGGGAGGATAAGTCCCGGGTCCACTATCCCGTCGGCACCCACACGATGCCCGACGAGGACGCCGCCCACTGGTACGTCAAGCACCACGTCGCCAAGCCCGAGAGCGCCAAAGAGCTCCCGAAGATCGAGGTTCCCTTCGTTCAACCCGACGGCGGGGAGGGCGAGGAAGAATCGAAGACCGATAATCCCGGCGGCAAAGGCCGGAAATGACGCTCGCGGAGTTCCTCGCGATCTTCCCGGAATTTACGAGCTTTAACCCAGCACGGATCACCTTCTGGCTCTCCGTGACCGTAAACATGATCGATCCGACCCGGTGGGGGGCACTGTCTCAACAGGGACAGGCTCTCCTCACCGCTCATTTCGCCATGATCGACCAGCAGAACCAGAATGCTCCAACGCAAGGACAGGTCAACGGTCCTATCTCTTCCAAGTCGGTCGCCGGAGTCTCGGTGACGAAGGACACCCAGGCGGTCGTCATGGAAAAGGCCGGACATTATAACGCCACGAACTACGGGCAGCAGTACGTCCGCCTCATGAAGATGATGGGGGCCGGGGCGGTCCAGTCGACGGGGTGCGGCTTCGGATTCCCGGTCCCGTTCTCGTGAGCGCGAAGAAGGTCAAGGATAACGTCGCGGCAATGCTCTCCGGAATGGAGGCCATGGCGAAAACCGCCGTCCTCGTCGGGATCCCGTCCGCGAGCCCGAAAAACCACAGGGACGACGACTCCGAGATCGAGAACAGCGAAATCGGTTTCATCATGGAGTTCGGCGCTCCGGAGGTCAACATTCCGGCCCGTCCCTTCCTGATCCCGGGCGTCAACTCCGTCCTTCCCGAGATCGAAAAAAGGCTCTCGCGAGGGGCCAAACGGCTCCTGACCGATCCTTCCTTCTCCCCTGAAACCCTTTTCGATTCCGTGGGCCTTCTGGCCCAGCAGGGCGTCCAGCGGTACATGACGGATGCCCACTTCGCCCCGCTGGCCGACTCGACCCTCGCCGCACGCAAGAGCCGCGGATTCGAGGGAGAAAAGCCCCTTATCGAAACAGGAAGCCTCCGGGGATCCATCACCTTCGTCGTGGAGAAGACCCGGTGATTAGCCTCGTCGAGCTCATGGCCGACCCCGACCTCGTAGAGAGCGTCACCCGCATCCAGCGCGTCCAGACGACGAACTCTTACGGAGAGACGACCGTCACGCCGACTTCCTCATCCATTCTGGCGGTCGTGACCTCTCCCTCGAAACCGGGCGTCATGCGCTTCGAGGACGCTCAGACATATGCCGATGCCATCCGGGTCGTCACGGCTTCCCCGCTCAATGCGGCGGTGGTCGGACAGCAGCCCGACCAGATCGTCTGGAAGGGGCAGACTTATATCGTGTCGATGGTCAACGACTACCAGTCCTTCGGGTTCTCGGATGCCATCTGCAAGCTCGTCGATCTCCAGGATCAACCGAACGTCTAAGGAGTAAGGGATGCCGAACGATTCCACAACGGGAGGCTACCTTCAGCCCGTAACCGGGAACGCCCTCGACGACCAAGCTCTCGATCGGGTTTTTCACGACCTCATCATGAACTTGACAGGTCTCGACGCCACGCTCGTCCTCCCCCGCTGGCAGGAGACGCCCCCGAATATGCCGGCCAACGGCACAGGCTGGATCGCGCAGGGAGTCACCGATCGCCGCGACGACATTGTGGCGTGGGAGGGGAACGACTCTGCGACGGGTCTTTATACCGTCTGTCGGAACCAGGAGCTCGACAACCTCATCTCATTCTACGGTCCGAACGCCTCGACGACCGAGGCGCTTTTCCGGGACAACATCTCCGTCGCGCAAAACCGGGACGTCATCAATGGCCTCGGGATCAACCTCGTCCGGGTCGGGGATCCCCGCAATATGTCGCTCAAGATCAACGAGCGCTGGCAGAAACGGATCGACGTGACGGTAACTTTCAGACGCCTGATCTGGCGCACCTACCCCGTCGACACGATCTCCTCCGTACCAATCACCGTCGAAGCGGACTCCGGCTTTACCGTCAACGAGACTGCATAAGAAAGGACCCCCATGGGAAACTCTCAGCTCTCGATCTCTCGCCTTATCAGCACGACCATTAATCTTCAGCCCTCGGCGGCTCAGGCGCAGAACCTCTCGAATCTCCTGATCCTCGGCGGCTCCGATGTGATCGATACCACGCAGAGGATGAGAACCTACGGATCCGCTTCTGAGGTCGCCTCCGACTTTGGGTCGACAGCCCCCGAGTATTTGGCCACCGTCGCCTGGTTCGGACAATCCCCGCAGCCAACGGAAGTTCTGATCGGTCGGTGGGCACAGACGGCAACGCACGGACGACTCGTCGGAGGAGCCATTTCTTCCGCGAATCAGGCGATCAACCTCTGGACAGCCATCACGGCGGGTTCCTTCAGCGTCACCATCGACGGCACCCCCCACGCCATTACGGCCCTCAACTTCTCCGCCGTCACGAACATGAACGGGGTCGCATCCGCCATTCAAGCCGCCCTCCCCGTCGGCGTGGTCTGTGTCTGGGACGCCAACTACAACCGGTTCCTCATCAAGAGCTCCACCAGCGGGACGACCTCCTCCGTCAGCTTCCTGACCCCGGAAGGGAGCGGGACCGATATCTCCGGAATGCTGGCAGGCCTCTCCACTTCCTCCGGGGCCTACACCGTCGCCGGGATCGCGGCGGAAAGCGCCGTGTCCGCCGTCACCCTCTTCGATGCCACTTTCGGTCAGCAATGGTTCGGGAACTTCGTCTGTGGGGCCGTGGACTCCGACCACCTGGCGATCGCGGCCTACATCGAAGCCGCCGCCAACCAGCACGCCTATGGCGTCAACACGCAAGAGGCGAACGTCCTCCTGTCGAGCGACACGACGAACATCGCCTATCAGCTCAAGCAGCTCGGATACAACAAAACGTGGGTGCAGTACTCCTCTCAGAGCCTCTACGCCGTATGTTCCCTTATGGCTCGGCTCATGACCACGAATTTCCAGGGCAACAACACCGTCATCGATCTGATGTACAAGCAGGAGCCGGGGATCGCGCCGGAGAACCTGAACTCCTCGCAGATTTCGGCGCTCGAGGGCTTCAACTGCAACGTGTTCGTCGCCTACGACAACAACACCCAGATCATC
>JAEHJW020002078.1_pt1 | contig 14491 bp, 18 predicted proteins | sample 9271431 | NCBI WGS metagenome assembly JAEHJW02
CTCCCTCTGCCCACGGCACCCCTTCGGCCGCATCATCGAGCGCGCATGTATCCCCCGCCCCTCGATCCAATCTCCGCTCCTGCGCGATCCTGCGCGGCTACAGCCCTATGCCCGCTTGCCATCCGGGATTCAATTCGGCTACGCTTGCCCTCCATGCCACGACCTCTCAGCGACGATGCCGTCCCCGCATGGGTTCACACCGCACTGCAACGCTGGGGCCGCGCCAAGCGGCGAATATGGCTCGGGGGGTACGAATGGAGCGCCAAGGATCTTGCGACCGCCCAGGGCGATTTAAAGCGGGCTGACGCGAAACGCTTCCACACCGACGGCTATTCCAGCCGCTCCGTGTTCGCCAAGATCAGGGACGAGCGCGAGGGCGCCGGCACATCGCGCATGAATCAGCACTGGTCGGAGGTCATGCAGAACGACGCGCTCGACGTCCAGCGCGCCATCATCGGGATGCCGGCCAAGCCGTTCGATGCGCTGCACCTGCTCTACGTGTTCGACCGCGACCTCACGGTGCAGCAGAAGGCCGACTGGCTCGAGTGCTCCGTCGCCGCGTTCTACGCCGCCGCCAGCCGCGGGCGCGTCTGGATCCACGCGCGCATCGAGTCCGGGTTTCAGGACTCGCAAGAATTCGATTTGTCAAAAATCATCGGGGAAATCATGCGACGGGGCTTGCAAGCGCAAGCGCTAGCTGCTATAAGCGGCTCCAAGACAGTAAAGTCCGATTCGTGTCCGCTCGACCTGGCCCCGCTCCGGCGCCCCACGTTGAGCATCAGAGCTAGAGAATCCGTATCGCCATGAGCCGCCCGCAAACCGTTGAACTGACCTCGAAGCCGATCAAGCTTTGGGCCGTCGTCTCGGAAATCGGCATTCTCCTTGCGATCGCCGGTCTCATCGACGGCTCGATTCACATTTGGCCGAACATGATCCTCACCGCGCTGATCCTCGGCCCAGTCTCCATCGTCTCTCGCATCGCCGCCGGCGCCGCTCGGTGGTGGGTGAATGGGTGAGAACGTGGACGCCAGCGATGGGGCTGAAGTCAAACGCAGCGTCGGGCGTCCCTCGAACTATTCGCTCGATATCGCGATAGAGATTTGCGCGCGCCTCGCAACCGGGGAGTCTCTGAACTCAATCTGTCGCGACGAATCGATGCCGGGACTTTCCACGGTTTATCGGTGGATCGCAGCGCAAGACGAATTCAGGGAGTTATACGCCCGCGCGCGCGAGGACCAGGCCGATACGTTGGCCGATGAAATCGTCGACATTTCCGACGACGCGCACAACGATTGGATGGAGCGCAACGGCAAAGACGACGTCGGCTGGCAGCTCAACGGCGAACACATCCAGCGGTCGCGCCTACGTGTTGACGCGCGCAAGTGGGTCGCCGCCAAACTGAAGCCGAAAAAATACGGAGAGCGCGTGCAGCAGGAATTGACCGGCGCCGACGGTGGCCCGCTGCAGACGCAGCAGACCGTCTACGTCATCCAGGAAGCTGAGTCCCGCGCGCTCGAGTCCGACCTACAGGGCAGCGTTTGATCCGTGGCGGCTTCGACGATAAGCACGTCGCCGTAGCGCGGCACGTCGCGCAGAAGGACTTCTACTTTTTCACGCGCTGGATGCTGCTGCAGGCCAAGGGTCAGCAGTGGCTGAAAGCGCCGCATCACCCGCTGATTTGCGACGCGCTGATGCGAGTGTTTCGTCTCGAGACGATGCGGCTCGTCATCAACCTGCCCCCAAGGTACAGTAAAACTGTATTTGTCCAGAACTTCGTCGCCTGGGCGCTCGGTCAGTGCCCCGACAGCGAGTTCATCTACACCAGCTATTCGGCCGAACTCGCGGAAACGAATTCCTGGGAGACGCGTGGCCTCGTCGAGAGCGAGGAATACCGCGCGATTTATCCCGACGTCAAACTACGCTCGGACGCCGCGGCACGTCACCATTGGCGAACGACCGCCGGCGGCGTGGTGTACGCGTCTGGCACCTACGGCACGATCACGGGCTTCGGCGCAGGCAAACTGCGCGATGGCTTCGGCGGCGCGATCTTCATCGACGATCCGCACAAGCCGGCCGAGGTCGGGGGGCCTGAGCGCGAGAAGGTGCTGAGCTGGTATACGAACACGTTGCGGTCGCGTCGCAATTCGGATCACACGCCGACCGTTGTGATCATGCAGCGCCTGCACGATCAGGACCTGGCCGGCTGGCTGCTCGACGGCGGCGATGGCGAGAAATGGGAGTCGCTGGTCGTGCCGGCGATTCAGGACGACGGCAGCGCGCTGTGGCCCGAGAAGCACAGCATTGAAGACTTGCGCAGGATGCAGGAGTCCGACCGGTACAACTTCGCCGGCCAGTACATGCAGCAGCCGTATCCGCTCGAGGGCGGATTTTTCGCGTTGCGCGACTTTCTGGTCACGGACAACCCGACCGCTGAGCAGCCGGAATATCTTCCGGTCGAGCCGCACAAACGTCCGCAATGCGTCGTGGCGTTCATCGACACGGCGAGCAAGACTGGCAAGGAGCACGACGGCATCGGCGTCGTGTACGCTAGCTATTCGCCACTTCACGGTATCCCGCTCACGATCCTCGACTGGGAGCTGACGCAGATCGACGCGGCGTTCCAGACCGACTGGATCCCGAGCGTGTTTCAGCGGTGCGAGGAATTGGCGCGCGAGGTCGAGGCACTGATGGGCTCGATCGGCGCGTTCATCGAGGACAAGGACGCCGGCATGATGCTGCTGCAGCACGCGCCGGGTAAGGGCTGGCCGTTGCACGGCATCGACTCGAAGCTGACGGCACTCGGCAAGGTCGGGCGTGCGCTGAGCGTTTCCGGCTACATTCACGGCGGCAAGGTCAAGATTTCGCGCCACGCGTACGAGAAGCGCACGCTGTTCAAGGGCGCGATGCGCAACCACCTGCTCTCGCAGTTGCTGGCGTTCTCGCCTGACGTGAAGGATCAGGGCCAAGACGACCTCCTCGATGCCGCGACCTACTCCGTCGCCGTCTGCCTCGGAAATAACGCGGGCTTCTAGTCCCGCACAACCTCGCGTGCCTTAGCCTTTCGGCGCGCGTGAGCCGCGAGCGGTGTGCGACACATCGCCCGGCGCCATTGCCCGCGCGCAGGCTCGGGCCTTTTTCTACCGGAGAACTTCGCGTGGCGACATCGTTTGGCTACGCCGAGGTCATCGCACTCTCACAGACCGGCGTGCAGGCGGCCGAGCAGGCATATTTCGCAGGCTCCGCGTGCATCCTCCAGGCGAGCTGGTTCGATGCAGGGGGTGATCCATATCTCCCGAAGCTGGTGAACTACCAACTCGTGGCACTCGACTCTGGAACGGTGCTGCTGCCGTGGAAATCGTTGACGGCAGCCAACGTGCAAACCGTTACCGTCACTGGCGCGCAGAACATGATGGTGAATCTCTCCCGCGAACAAGAGACGCATCGGGCGATGTTTCAAATCACCGATCAGAACAACGAGATGTTCAGCGCTGAGGTCGATTTTGTCATCGTCTCTCCGCTCGCGTTCGGTGGAATTCTCGGCTTGTCCAGCGCGGCGATTAATTGACCGTAACCGACTGACATGTCAGACCTCGAAATCAATTCGATTTCCGTCAGTGCTACGACGCTCGGCGGCAATCTGCTGCAGATCTTGGACGAGAAAGTCGAGCCGGGTTCGGATATCAGTTACGAACTCGCCAAAGCGATCTACCTGTATCACCCGCTCGGCCGCAAGATGGCGGAGTCGCCGGTGGCGATGGCACAATCGCTCCCTCGCAAGATCACCGTGCAGGACGCGCCGGACGAGGTCGTACAAGCGTTCGAGGAGGAATTCGAGCGGCTGGGTGCCACGGCGATCATTCGCAACCTGAAAACGCTCTCGCGTGTATATGGTATCGCGACGGTCGTCGCCGGCTGTAAGCAGGTGACGCCCGGCGCCGCGCTCGATATGTCGAAGGTCTGGGAGCAGGACGTTTACTTCAACGTGCTCGATCCGCTGAATACGGCGGGATCGTTGGTGCTCTCGCAGATTCCGACTGCATCTGACTTCGAGCGGCCGGTGACGGTGCAGACCAACGGCGAGACGTTCCATCGCAGCCGATATCAGGTCGCGATGAACGAGGCGCCGATCTATCTCGCGTACACGGTAACGGCGTTCGGCTTCGTCGGCCGGTCGGTATATCAGCGCGCGCTGTTCCCGCTGAAGTCGTTCATCCGCAGCATGATCGCCGATGACATGATTGCGATGAAACTTGGGCTGCTGATCGCCAAGCAAGAGCAGCCCGGCTCGATCATCGACAACGTGATGCAGAAAATCGCAGGCGTGAAGCGCGCGATTCTGAAGCGCGGTCAGACTGGCAACGTGCTTTCGATCTCGACCAAGGAGGAAATCGAGACGCTGAACATGATGAACGTCGATGGCGCCGGTACGTACAGCCGAAACAACATTCTGAAGAACGCCGCGACTGCCGGCGATATGCCGGCCTCGTTCCTGAATAACGAGACGATGGTCTCCGGCTTCGGCGAGGGCACCGAGGACGCGAAGAACATTGCGCGGTTTCTCGACAGCATGCGCGCTGAGTGTCAGCCACACTATGCATGGTTCGACAACTTCGCGCAGTACCGCGCCTGGAACCCGCATTTCATCGAGCGCATGCAGCGCAAGTATCCGGATCTGTACGGCGAGATGGACGCGCGCGATATATTCAGCGCATGGCGCGCTAACTTCGCTGCCGAATGGCCGAGCTTCCTGATCGAGCCTGAGTCAGAGACAGTTAAGGTCGAAGCCGTGCGGTTGGAATCTACGGTTGCGATGTTGCAGACGTTGATCGAGCAGGTTGACCCTGCGAGCCGCGTGATGCTGGTCGAGTGGGCCGCGGACAACGTAAGCGAGAACAAGCACATGTTCCCGCACGCGCTCGAGCTCGACTGGGAAAAGCTCGAGGAATACATGGAGGAGACGGCGACGCAGCCGCAAGCAAATGATCCGAGCGGCGTCGAATCCGTTGGCCCGGAAGCGAAAAAGTTCGCGCGTTTCGATAGTGCCGCGCGCGGACGCGCTGCGCTCGGACGGCTGAGGCTGGCGGTCGATTCGATGCAGCCGAAGCGCGTGCAGTGACGGTGCGTCGCGAATCCCCGCGGCAACGCTTCAACCGACTGGTACGCGAGGCGATTGCCGACATCGAGGACAATGGCTTCGACTCCGAGGCTCGCGTGCAGAAGTGGATGCAGGCTCTAGGCGCTGCCGCTGAGGCTGCGATGGTGCCGGAGCACGTCATGCGCATCACGATGCGCGACTATCTCGAGCGCGCGTATCGGCGCGCTCTGACGCCGACGGCAATCCGGCGCACGCAGCCTGGTGTTGCGGAGTTCACGATTGAGCGGCTGAAGCCTACGTTAAGAGCAGAACTCGACCGGCGCATCATGGCGTCGGCGAACTTGATCAAGCTGAACCGAGAGGCGTCGAAGCACCGCACGCTGCAACGCTTCGCGGGTTGGGCGTCGTCGATACCACCTGGCGGCACTCGAGCGACTGACCGGCGAAAAGAAGCCGATACGGTGCGCCGCGGCGTTGGCGGATTGCCGTTCGAGGAACGCCGCGTCATCGTCGATCAAGCGCACAAACTGACTGCCGCGCTGAATCAGATTATCGCCGAGGACGGCGGCGCGATTGCGTTCGTCTGGCATCACGTTCACGAAGGACCGGGCTATCAGGCGCGGCCCGAGCACGTTGCGCGCGACGGCAAGATTTTCGTAATCCGCGACAACTGGGCGATGAAGCGCGGGCTGATGAAGCCAGCCGGGCGGCAGTATTACGACGAGATCGACGCAGCGGGCGAGAAAATTTTTTGCCGCTGCTGGACTGAAGCGCTGTACACGCTGCGAGACCTGCCGCGCGACATGTTGACCGAAAAAGGCCGCTTGGCGCTTACTAGCGCGCGGCGAGAACTGAGGAGTGCCGAACGTGTCGAAGCTTGACGAGATGATGAAGGACTGCGCCGAGTTCGAGCGCGGATGCCTCGTGCAAGGGCACAAGGTCGATAGCGTCAAGCGTGAGGATTCTGCATTCTCCGAGATGGTGAACAAACTGCAGAAACGCGAGGGCTACTCCAAGAAAGTGGCTACCGAGACGGCGGCGAAAATCGGCCGCCAGTCTATCGGCGCGCATGAGATGGCCAAGCGCGCTGCGGCGAGCCGAGCACGACATAAGCGCGGCTAATGTGGCATACGAGAGCAAGCCAGCCCAAGGCAAGGAGCCGGCGCACACTCCGAACCGCGCTGCTGGCATCCTGTTCCTCAACGATGCTGACGAAGTGCTGCTGTGTCGCCGCACCGATGGCGAAGGCTGGTCATTTCCTGGCGGCGGCGTAGAGGACGGAGAAACCGCTGAGGGTGCTGCGCGCCGCGAGGTCCTCGAGGAAACAAAGCTAGACTACGCAGAGCCAGTTTTTCACTGGACTCGCCGCATCAAGGATGGCGTCGATTTCACGACATTTGTCGGCCGCATCAAGGATAGCTTCAAGCCGAAGCTGAATCACGAACACGACGCGGCGCGGTGGGTGAAGCGCGCAGATGCCGCAGAATTCGGCAATCTGCACCCCGGCGCGAAGTTATCGCTGGAGCGATTCGACTGGGATGAACTCACGCTGGCGCGGGCTATTCGCGACGGCGAGCTGACCGGCCCGCACTGGTGCAAGGAATTCCTGCTGATGCCGCTGCGCATCACGGGAACCGGCGCATCGTTTCGGCCGAGTAAGGGCGAGTTCACGTACCGCGATCCTGCGAACTATCTGACGCAGGATTTCCTCGAGCGGTGCCAAGGGCTCGTGGTGTTGCTCGAACACCCGAAGGGTGAACTCACGTCGAAAGAATTCGCCGAACGCGTGGTCGGCACGATCATGCTGCCATACATCGTCGGCAACGAAGTCTGGGGCATCGCGAAGCTCTACGACCGCCCGACGATCGATATGGTTTTGAGCATGGACTTGTCCACGTCTCCGGCCGTGGAGTGCGCCGGACCGAGGCTGAAGCTCGAAAGCGGCGATCACATATTGATCGAGGACAAGCCCGAGTTTCTCTCGCACGTCGCAATTGTTCCGGACGGTGTGTGGGACAAAGGCGGCGAGCCAAGCGGCATTGCTAAAACAGGTGATCCGCTGAGCGCCGATGAAGTGAAATCGACTGGCGATAATCCCGACTCAACTCCCGACGCCGAGTCTCACAAAGACAGCGCGTCGGGTTCCGACTCAACCGTTACCTCCTCTGGAGAAACCGAAATGGCTGACAAAGCCGAAGAGATGAAGAAGTCCGATGCGAGCGAAGAGCACAAGGAAATGTCGGACGGTGAGAAGCTGGATGCGATCGCAAAGCATCTGCACAAGATCCACGACAGCGTGAATGAGCTGCACGCCAAGCACGCCGAGCACGAGAAGCGGCTCGATGCCATTGAGGCAGAGGGCGGCGACTCCGAGGAGGAGGGCGAGGAAGAATCCATGCCCGAGCATGAGGAGACCGTCGTGCAGGACGCAAAGAAGGCGGACGCCAAGAAAGGCGATTCGGACGAGCCGACCGAGAAGGCGCTTACCGAGGAGCGTGAGGAGAACGGCTTGAAGAAGAATGACGGCAAGCGTGCCGACTCTGAGAGGCGCGCCGACTCGGAGAAGCGCATGGACGCCTCGGAAGAGGATTGCGACTCCGCGCGGCACTCCGACTCCGGTTCCGTCGTCGGCAAGCTGATGCGCAAGATCGCCGATCTGGAGAAGCGCATTCCGGTCGAAATCTCCGACGCCGACCGCTCGCAGTTCGTCGCGACGCAGGAGCGCGCCGAGCGCGTATTGCAGCTCTTCGGCGACGCTGCACCGCGCAACATGCAGGGCGAATCGCTGCTGCAGTATCGCGTGCGGCTCGCGAACAAGGTCAAGGGGCACAGCGCGCAGTGGAAAGATGTCGAGCTGTCAAGCCTGCCCGACGCTGCGCTGGCGGTTGCTGAAAAGCAGATCTATGCGGACGCGACCGAAGTGGCTATGCACCCGGTTGCCGGTAGCGGCGACTTCCTGCGCGAGATCAAGACTACCGATCAGACCGGTCGAAAGATCAGCCGGTTCGTCGGCTCGGAGACCGCCGCATGGGCACCATTCCGCTTCCCCACGATGCGCGGGCGAATCAATACCGCCGTCGGCCGTCGCTAATCTGACGCACAAGGAAACCCATCCATGACTGCTTCCGTTTCACTGAACCCGGGCCAGACGACCAATTTTGCCGGCACGTTCTTCGTCACCTCCGACGGCTTCACTCAGGGCGATGCGCTCGATGACGTCGCCATTCGCTACCGGCTGCTGCCGGGCGTACTGGCGCTGAACGCCAGCGTGCCGCTGTGGGGTGGCCTCGCGATCACGTCCACGCTCGCGGGCGGCTCGAGCGGCATCAGCGCCGATATGGGCTATGTCCTGGCTCCGGCGAGCACCTTGACGGCCGCCACGGCCGGACTGCTCACTGGCTTCACCGTGCTGAATCAGGCGACGGCCATGGTTCAGAGCGCGCAGTCGCGTGTGCCGTACGCCGCGGCCGGCATGGGCATCAACTGGTATCCGCTCGGCTCCGGCGCTCGCATTCCGCTCAAGGCGAGCTCGGCTGGCATTGCCGCGTGGGCCGGCGGCCTGACGCTGCCGAACACGGTGTACTGGGATACGGTGAACCTCGAAGTCACCAACGCTTCGGGTTCCGGCATCATCGGCCCGATTCCGGGTCTCGCCATCTGGCGCCTGAACTCCGGCAATTCGCGCGTCGTGTCGTATTCCAGCGGCACCGGCTTCGCGAACTGGACCGAGACCGGCAACACTGCCGTCGTCACCATCTGACCCACCGCGCCGCGATTCACTGGCGCATACAGAAAATTCTCTAGGAGCAATTCACAATGTCCGTTGACGCTACCGCATGGGTCATGGCTCACCCGAACTTCACGGAGCCTGAACTCGTCCTGCAGTACAACCAGAAGTCCGACTTCACCAAAGTGCTGTCTGGCGATGCGCCGCGGGTGCGGCTCTCGACCGAGGACAAGTACGTCTACCTCAAGCAGCTCGCAGTGCGCACGAACGTGCAGAGCGGGCAGGCCGGCTCGAACCAGATCCCGTCCTGCTCGGTCGATACGGGCCTCGCGTCCGCCGCGACGTATCTGCAGCAGGTACGTGCCGAGTACGACCATCACCAGACTGCCGCGCTCGGCTCTTGGGGCGCCTCAATCGTCGAGGCGCAGCGTCTCGCCATGCGCCAGGGTCATTATCAGGCCATGCGCAACAAGGCGCTCTATGGCATGATCCCGAGCAACGGCGAGGGCATCCTGAATGGCACAGGCATCACGACCACGAACCTGCCGGCCGACTCCTTCGGCAACGATACCATCTCGACCTACGATTCGGGTCAGATGGCGCTGTTCCTGCTGAACATCCTGGTGCAGCTCAAGACGCGCACCATGCAGTTCGGCATGCCGTCAAAGTTCGTGATCCTCGGGCCGCAGCAGGACATCGGCCAGTGGGTCGGCCAGGACATCGTGCAGCTCACGTCATACCAGCGCCCCGGCGCCGGCTCGGCGACCGTGGCTGGCGTGGTCAAGACCGTGGCGGAAGAGTACGGCATGGGCGAGGTCGAGTTCGGGTACGACGACACCCTGATCGGTCAGGGCTCGGGCGGCACGGACGCGATCCTGTTCGTGATGCCCGAGGTGATGAAGCCGACGGGTCCGGAGCCGAACACGAACGCGTTCGCGGACCTCAAGCCCGGTTTCAACGCCTGCACGGCGATGTATGCCGACGTGGCCGCGCCGATTGAGATCCCGACGCCGCTGCCGATGGGCGCGATCGACATCCTCTCGGAGATGCGCGTGACCTCCGGGTGGGTGATTCGCCCTGAGGCTGTGACCCTTCTCTCGGCGACGCATTAAGCCACGCCGAGTCGTCGGGGCGCGCTCGCGGCGCCCCTTCACTTCAACGCAGAGAACTACAATGCCAAAACTCTATGTCGCAAACACCACGAAGCAGCGTTTCGAGCTTCGTGCCCGTTTCAAAGGCTTCAATCGCGAGGTGCGTCGCACCATCGAGCCGGGCAAGCAAGTCCTGCTCGGTGACTTCGATCCGGATGAAATTTCCGATATCGTCGATCATCACGGCAAGTACGGCATGCGCAGCGTCGAGGACGCATCGCGCGTGCAGAACTTCGTCGGTCAGTACTACAGCATCGGCGAGCCGGTGACCATCGACGACATGATGCAGCAGTTTGAGCGCAACGGCGCCGAACTCGACAAGGCTGCGGACAAGCGCAACATGGACACCGCAGTCGCGATCAGCGACAGCATTGCCTCGAATCTCTCGCAGATGACCGGCCTAGAGAAAGAGCGGCTGCGCCCGACCCGCGTCGAACTCGAGACCGTCGAGGATACGCTGGAAAAGCCGAGCATCGCCAAGGGTGTCGAGGTCGTTGATCCGGCGCGCGCAAAGCCGCGACGCGTCCAGTAAGCAAGGGCTGAGGCCGTGGGGCCAGTCAATCCGACGCAGCCGAACCTTGCGGACTACCGCAGTTTCATCTATGGGCTGGTGCTGGGTCCAAACGGTCAGGCTGCGTATCCTTCCTTCGCCGGCACGGTAAGCGGCGGCACGACCGCGACGCTGACCGACATTTCGGCGAACTGGCCGACAAACCAGTGGATCGGCTGCGTCGTATTCGACGTCACTCAGGGATGGGGCGGAATCGTTATCTCGAATACGGCCACGGTAATTTCGTTCATCGTCGCTCCGGGTGGTGTTCAGGTAATCGACAGCAACGGCGCGTTCGTCACGGATTCGTCCGGTAATCAGATCAACGCAATCGCTAACGATCAGAATCTCATCCCCGCGTCGGGCGATCAATACATCGTCGTGCAGGCGTCGCTATCCGAAACGCTCGCCATCGCACTCGAGCAAGTCAGCGAGACAATCAACTGCGTTTCGCCGCTGATGTACACGAAGGCCGTCTACAACCTCGGCGCGGACCGGTTGATCAACTTCGGTGTGGACGTGCAAGGTCAGACGATCCTTGCGGACTTTCGCAATAAGTTCCAGCTCTTGACGCTCGAGACTGGCACCATTGGCTCGGCATCAGACTCTGGCACGTCCGGCTCGTACGTCGTGCCGGAGCAGATGAACTCGTTTACATTCGACGACATTCAGCTTCAGAAAACGCCGTTCGGCCGTCAGTACATGGCGATTGCGCAGAAGTACGGCCAGTCCATCTGGGGCATGTCTTGAGGTGACCCGTGGATGACGTCGGCGGCAGATTCCTCGGCGCGTCGCCGACGCAACACTCTGGCTCCGGTCCGCTGCTGACCCTGAATCTCGGGGTCGTCGTTCAGCCGTATAGATCCTTCGACTTAGTACCGGGAGAGAAGCGTCGCAAGAAGGGCGCGACGATACCGGTGACGACTGCGGACGTGGCTAAGTATCTTGAGGACGAGTACGGCGTCATGCAGGTATTCGCGCGCGTGCACTGGGACGACATCACCAAGGCGCTCGCCGGGTCTGTCGAGGGTGCGCTCGAGGCGCTCCTGATGGGCCAGCGTGTCGATCCGTTCGGGCGCGGGCTGCAGTCCATCCAGACGCGGTTCCGGCGGTTCATATCGAGCTACGAGGCCGAGCGCGTCGGGATTCCCGGCACGCCGACGAAAGCGGCGCTGCGCGGCGTGAATCATCGCCTGAAGCATCCTTTTGCCCAAGGGAATCCGCGCCGGCCGAGCTTTCGTGACACGGGCACGTACCAGACTAGCTTCCGGGCCTGGGTGACCTGATGGGGCTTCTGGACGAGGCGCCGAGCAGTCCGACGCTCGAGTCTGGACTGATCAATCGGGCTCAACGTGTTCTCAGCGGCGAGCAGACGGTTGCGTTCCAGCGGTATTCCCGCGTGGTGCTGCCGATTGACAAATACGTGTACTGGCAGCCGATTGGCGCACAGTTCTTTATCCAAGGCTCACTTCATTTCTCGCAAGACTTTGAGCAGAACGAGGACGAAACCGTCGGGCTTGCGCACGTCGTGTTCAGCACGCCGCAGCGCATCACGCAGTTCACCGAAGAGCCTGCAAATTCAATCTTCGTCGCGACGTTCACCGATGGGAGTAGCGGCGAGGCATTTCGATTCGCGTTCGCGCAGCAGCAAGGTCAATACCTCGAAACGCGCGAATGGCACTACGCTGGTCGCTCGATTTATCCGGCCCTTGAGACGCAGCTTCTCGACAAGCCCGGCGCAATCGACCCGACGCGCGCCATCGTCTCGAACTCGCTCCCGCTCTGGATCGCGCTGAACACGTATAAGCCCGTCTATGGATTCACGCCGAGCGTCACGCTGTACCCAGCAGACATCGTAGACGCGAACCTGATGCCGCCATACGGCGCAGTCGTGATCAACGGGCCTGATCCGTTGACCGCGGTACCGTATCTGGATGCGAATTCCTCGAGCACGCAGACCGTAGCGGACCGTGTGCGGCTGGTGCTGTACGGCCTACAGAACAACGAGGCCATCGACTTTCTGAATGCGATTTTGCAATACAGCCGCGATACGCAGAACTTCGGGCTGATGTCGATGCCGTGCGTGGTCGATGAGCGGCGAACGCAAACAGAATTGCAGGCCATTGCAATGAAGAAAACGATTGATCTGCGTGTGTCGTACACGCAGTACCACGTTAACACGGTCGCGCAAAAGCTGATCGAGTCGGCCGTTCCGACGATTCTCATACAACGCTGATTTTTCCTGGAGAATACCGAATGGGCTCTCAGAATTTCTGGCCGTGGAACGATCCCAAGGGTCTGCGCACCGCGGCGCAGCCGAATGCCGCATACAACACGAATAGCGCGACCGCCGCGACGACGCTGACGGGCGCGCAGATGACCGGTGGATTCGCCAATGTCGCGCTAGCTATGACGGGCGCGCTGGCCGCCGCTGCAGATGCGACGACCGATACTGCGGCGAACATCATCGCGGCTGTTCCGGTGAGCCAGCGATACGTCGGCTTCACCTACGTGCTGCGCGTGATTAACGAGTCCTCGGGTGCGTTCGCGTGGACCGTCGTCGGGGGCACTGGCGTCACCGTCACCGGTACCGCGACCGTGGCGCAAAATACCTGGCGCGAGTTCATGGTGTCTATCGCTACGACCACGACAGTGACGTTGCAGTCCATCGGCACCGGCACGCAGTCGTAAGTCATGGCGACCTCAGTCGGACCGATTACGGCGACTCCGGGGCTTCCGGGCGGCAATCGCGCCGTTCTGGATGTCACCACGGCGACTGTCGTCAAGGCCAGCGCCGGCATTCTCGTCAGCGTGTCGGTCATTGTGGCCGGGTCTGCAACCGGCACTGTAAACGACATCGCCACAACTGGCGGGGCTGCCGCGGCAAACCAGTTCGGCACGATCCCGAATACTGTCGGCACGTATACCTGGAACTGGCCGTGCTCGACCGGCATCGTCGTCGTACCCGGCAGTGGGCAGACGCTTGCCGTTTCGTTCACCTGATCTATGGCCGCGATCATCAACTGGGGGTCCGAGGCGGAACGGGCGCTCGTCGGCGGCTGCGCCAGCGCGCTGTCCATCAACGAACCCGAGCAGCTCAAGAACAGCGGCGGCAAGGTCTGGACCATCGTTTGCGTCGCGTCGGGCACTATCACGCTGCTCGACGGCACCAGCGGCAGCGGCGAGACTTTGCTCCCGCAGGTGACGATGACGTCGGGGCAAGTGCTGCCGCTTTTCGGCTTCCCCTTTTTCGACGGCCTATACGCTTCGGCAGTGACGGGCTTATTCAATATATCGCTCACGTAGGCCGGGAGAGAACTGAATGTCCATTGTCAGCCTGAATATCTCGACGCTGATCGGAGCGAAGCCGAGCACGTTGCAACAGACCGGCGCGCTGATATCCCAAGGCGCAACGTCGCTGGCGACCGGGAATTACTCGGTCCTGACGCAGAAGTCCGACCTGACGTCGCTTCTGGCGCCGGCGCTCGCGCTGTCGGCCCTCACGTGGTCCGGCGGCGTCGTCACGGCAACCACCGCCAATCCGATCTCTGGCCTCTCGTCTGGGGATACGTTCCTGACGACGATCGCCGGCGCATCTCCGACCGCCTACAACGGCACCTACACGGCGACCGTGACCGGCGCGTCGTCCTTCACCTACCCGCTCGCAGCGGACCCCGGGGCCGAAACCGCGCCGGGCACCTACACGCCAGGCAACCAGGTCGAATTGACGACCGCGGTGACAGACTTTTTCGCGCAGGGTACGCGCCGCGCCGTCTACGTGCTCGAGCTCGGCGCGACGGACTCCAGCACCGGACCCACCGAACTCGGCACGTTCATCGCCGCGAACCCGAACTTCTTTTACCTCTACGTCGTGCCGAAGTCCTGGGACGGCTCGGCGAACTTCATCGCCCTGGCGCGCACGTTCGTGTCCGACTCGTCGATGACCTACTTCTGGACCACGACGACGC
>JAEHJW020008949.1_pt1 | contig 14479 bp, 14 predicted proteins | sample 9271431 | NCBI WGS metagenome assembly JAEHJW02
CTGGATTGCACCGGGTTCGGCGGCGAGATGCTGCGCTTCCACGGCCACCTGCAGCAGGGGCCGATCCACTGGCAGGGCAACGCCTACCAAGCTTGGCCACTGGAGGCGCGCGGCTTCGAGCAGCGCGGTGACGGCCGGGCCAGTTCGCCGACCCTTAGCGTGGGCAACATCGACGGCAGCATCAGCGCGCTCTGCCTGTTCTTCGATGGCCTGGTAGGCGCGCGCCTGATCGTGCGCGAGACCTATGCGCACTACCTGGATGCGGCCAACTTCGCCGAAGGCAACCCGCAGGCCGACCCCTCCCAGGAGCGCCTGAACATCTGGTTCCTCGAGCAGAAGACCGCCGAGAACAGCGTCCAGGTGACCTGGGAGCTGTCCGCTCCGCCGGACTTCCAGGGCCAGCAGATCCCGGCGCGCCAGATCACCTCGCTGTGCCACTGGTGCATCACCAACGAGTACCGCGGGCAGGACTGCAACTACACCGGTACGGCGATGTTCGATGCCGACGGCAATCCGGTGGACGATCCGGCGCTGGACCGCTGCGGCGGCCGGGTCAGCGATTGCAAGCTGCGCTTCGGCGCGGACAACCCGCTGTCCCACGGCGGCTTCGCCGGCGCCGGCCTGGTCAGGATGTGAGCATGGAACTGAGCCGCAGCCTGCAGCGGGCCATCGCCGCACACGCCGCCCGCGAGCATCCGCGCGAATGCTGCGGGCTGATCGTTCGCGGTGTGCGTCAACGCCGCTACGTGGCCTGTCGCAACGCAGCCGGATCGCCCAGCGAGCACTTCGTGATCGATCACCAGGACTGGTGCGCTGCCGAGGACCAGGGCGAGGTCCTGGCCATCGTCCACAGCCACCCGGACGTTCCGGCCACGCCGAGCATGGCCGATCGGGTCAGTTGCGAACTGCATGGTCTGCCCTGGGTGATCCTGTCCTGGCCTGAAGGCGATGTCGCGCATCTAGCGCCGGAGGGCTATCGGGCGCCGCTGCTCGGCCGCGAGTTCGCCCACGGCGTGCTCGACTGCTGGAGCCTCTGTCGCGACTGGTACCGCCGCGAGGCAGGTTTGGAGCTTCCGGACTATCCGCGCCGCGACGGTTGGTGGGAAACCGGCGAGAGCCTCTACGAGCAGCACTATGCGGCGGCCGGATTCCGGCCGGTGCCGCTGGCCGGAATCCGCCGCGGCGACATGCTGGTGATGCAGGTCGGGAGGGCGCTGCACCCGAACCACGCGGGCATCTACCTGGGCAATGACTGGCGTCTGGACAGCGAGCCGGTCCAGGCGCTTGGCGGCGACGGACCGTTCCTGCTGCACCACCTGTACGGACGGCTGTCGACCCGCGACGTGTTCGGCGGACCCTGGATCGAACGCACGCGCCTGGTCTTGCGGCACACGCGGATGCCGCAGTGAACGACATATTCAAGCGAGCCGTCGGAATCGGCTCTTCACGAGAGGAACAGGTCCATGAGTGACACCCTGAGTCAGGGCCTCACCACCATCCGTCTGTACGGGGTTCTGGGCAAGCGCTTCGGCCGCATGCACGGCCGGTTGTTGGAAAGCGGCACGGTACGCGAGGCGATGAGTGCCCTGAAGCACACCATGGAGGGATTCGAGACGTTCATGCGCGAGGCGGAATCGAAAGGGCTGACCTTCGCCGTGTTCCGTGGGCGTACCAACCTGTCCGGCGAGCAACTGGACATGCGCGGACGCGAGGATATCCGCATCGTGCCGTTGGTGATCGGGAGCAAGCAGGCGGGGCTTTTCCAGACGATTCTGGGGGCTGCCTTGATTGTCGTGGGTGGATTCACGACGTTCTTCTCCGGTGGAACCAGTTCGTTCCTGGTAACCGCTGGAGTCAGCATGTTGGCGGGCGGCGTCATGCAGATGCTCAGTCCCCAACCCAAGGGCCTGAAGGGCCGCGAGGCCCCCGAGAACGCCCCCAGCTATGCCTTCGGCGGCCCGGTCAACACCATCGCCCAGGGCCATCCGGTCGGCGTGCTCTACGGCAAGCGCCGCATCGGCGGCGCGGTGATCAGCGCCGGCATCTATGCCGAGGACCGGCTGTAGCCGGCAACGCCGTAACAGGCCCGCCATGCGCGGGCGTTTTTTTGCCTGAAGGAACGTCATGAACAAGACCATCACGGGCCACAAGGGTGGCAGCAAGAAGCCGCGCCAGCCGGTGGAGATGCCGGACTCGGTGCGCTCGATCGCGCGGGCGAAGATTCTCCTGGCACTGGGCGAAGGCGAGTTCGACGGTGGCGTCGACGGCCGTTCGATCTACCTGGACGATACGCCGCTGCTGGCGGCGGACGGCTCGGTGAACTTCCCCGGAGTGACCTGGGAGTTCCGTCCGGGCTCGGTGGACCAGGAACACATTGCCGGTGTGCCCGCCGTGGAAAACGAACTGGCGGTCGGCGTCGAACTCAAGAGTGACGCGCCCTGGGTCCGCGCGGTGAACAACACCCAGCTCTCGGCGGTGCGCCTGCGCCTGTCCTGGCCGGCCATCCAGCGCCAGCAGGAAAACGGTGACGTGGTCGGCTACCGCATCGACTACGCGATCGACATCGCCGTCGACGGCGGTGCCTGGCAGGAAGCGCTGAAGGCTTCGCTGGACGACAAGTCCACCAGCCGCTACGAGCGCTCCCACCGTGTCGACCTGCCGGAGGCGCGGAGCGGCTGGCAGGTGCGCGTGCGCCGCCTGACGCCGAACCAGAACAACAACCGCGTCGCCGACACCATGCGGGTGGAGGCGATCACCGAGGTGATCGACGCCAAGCTGCGCTACCCGAACACCGCGCTGCTGTTCGTCGAGTTCGATGCCAGCCAGTTCCAGAGCATTCCGCAGATATCGGTGGAAGCGCGCGGCCGGCGGGTGCGGGTGCCGAGCAACTACGATCCGCAGACCCGTAGCTACAGCGGCACCTGGGACGGCTCGTTCAAGTCGGCCTGGACCAGCAACCCGGCCTGGCACTGGTACGACATCGTGTTGCACAAGCGCTTCGGCCTCGGTCGGCGGATCGACGCGAGCATGGTCGACAAGTGGTCGCTGTACCGCATCGCCCAGTACTGCGACCAGTCGGTGCCCGACGGCAAGGGCGGCCAGGAGCCGCGCTTCAGCTGCAACCTGTACCTGCAGAGTCGCGCCGAAGCCTGGACCGTGCTGCGCGACCTGGCAGCGATCTTCCGCGGCATGTCCTACTGGTCCGGCGCGGAAATGGTGGCGGTATCCGACATGCCGGAGGACGAGGCCTACACCTTCTCGCCGTCGAACACCGTGCGTGGCGACGACGGCAGCCACTTCAACTACAGCAGCAGCCGCCAGCGCGATCGCCACACCCTGGCCCTGGTCAACTACGACAATCCGGGCAACGGTTACCAGAGCCAACCGGTAGCGGTGAACAATGACCGCGCGCAGCGCCGCTACGGCATCAGCCAGTTGGAGATCACCGCGATCGGTTGCACCTCCGAGGGCGAGGCGCAGCGGCGTGGCCAGTGGGCGCTGCTGACCGAGGAGCTGGAGCAGGACGCGGTGACCTTCCGCACCGGCATGGATGGCCGTGGGCTGGCGCCGGGGAAGATCATCGCCGTAGCCGACCCGGTCAAGTCCGGCAAGCAGATCGGCGGACGCCTGAGCGCGGTGGATGGCCGCGCGCTGACCCTCGACCGCGACGTCGAGGCCCGACCCGGCGATCGCCTGCTGGTCAACCTGCCGAACGGCAAGGCCGAGGCGCGCAGCGTCCAGTCGGTGGTAGGCCGCGTGCTGACCGTGACCGCCGCCTATTCGGAGACGCCTCGGCCCCAGGGGCAGTGGGCGCTGCAGAGCAACAGCCTGACCACCCAGCGCTTCCGCATCATGAGCATCACCCGGCCGGAGGACAATCTTTTCGAGATCACCGCGCTGCAACACAACGCGAGCAAGTTCGACGCCATCGACAACGGTGCGCGCATCGAGCTGCCGCCGGTCACCAGCATTCCGCCGGGCGTGCAGGCGCCGCCGCAGAACGTGCGGATCAAGGCTTTCACCAAGGTCGACCAGGGGTTGGCGGTGACCAGCCTGTCGGCCTCCTGGGATGCCGCGCCGAACGCGGTGGCCTACGAGGCCGAATGGCGCAAGGACTCGGGCAACTGGGTGCGGGTGCCGCGAACCTCGGCGCTCGGTTTCGACGTGCCGGGCATCTATGCCGGTCGCTATCTGGTGCGGGTACGCGCCTTGAACGTGATGGAGGTCGGCTCGGTCTACGCCAGCAGTGTGGAGACCGCTCTTGAGGGCAAGACCACGCCGCCGCCGGCGCTGGCCTACCTGCGCTGCGTGGCCGGCCCCTGGCGCATCGGCCTGGAGTGGGGGTTCCCGGCCAGCGGCGCAGCGGACACCGCCTACACCGAGATCCAGCAGTCCGCCACGCCCGGCGGCAGCGAGGAGACCGCACGGGCGCTGGGCCTGTTCGCCTACCCAGGCAATACCCACCTGGTATCGCCGATACCGGCCGGCGAACGGCTGGCGTTCCGCGGTCGCTTGATCGACCGTAGCGGCAACGTCGGCGCCTGGTCGAACTGGGTCACCGGCACCAGCTCCAGCGACGCCAGCGAATACAACCAGTTGATCACCCAGGAGTACGTCGAGTCGGCGCTGGGCCAGCAGTTCTTCTCCGATATCGAACGGATGCAGGTGGATATCGGGGGCTTGCAGAAGCAGGTCGGCGACCTCGCCGACGTTCTGCTGTACGACCCGGCCAAGGTCTACGCGAAGAACGACATGGTGCGACAGGGGCAGCGGTTGTACCAGGCACTGAAGGCTGTGCCGGCGAAGACGGCGCCGCCGAACGCGGCCTACTGGTCCGATATCGGCCAGTCGCTGGAAACCGCCAACGGGCTGGCGCAGCAGGTGGCGAGCCATACCGCTGAAATCAGCGAACTCGACGGCAGCCTTACCGCCCAGGCATCGCGCCTTGGCGTACTGCAGGCGGCGATCCGTGACGACGCGGATGACGGCAATGGCGCCATGGCCGATGCCCTGCGCGGCTGGAAGACCGTTGCCCGGGCAGCCCAGGAGGAAACCGTACGGGCCACCGAAAACGAGGCCCAGGCCACTCGCACGACGCTACTGGAGGCGCGCACCGCCGATGCCGAAGGGCGTATCGCCACGGTGGAACGGGTCGCGACCAGCGATCGCCAGGCCACCGCGCAACGTCTGGACCAGCTCTCGGCCTCGATCGGTGGCACCGCAGCCAGCCTGCAGAGCGAACAGACCGCCCGCGCCAACGCCGACAGCGCCCTTGCACAGCGGATCGACACCGTGCAGGCGCGTACCGACACCAACAGCGCGGCGATCCAGACCACCTCCCAGGCTGTCACCTCGCTGGATGGCAACGTCAAGGCGATGTACAGCGTGAAGCTCCAGGCGCATGCCAACGGACAAAAGTATGCGGCGGGATGGCAACTGGGGTTCGACAGTGGGACAAGTGTGTCGACCATGGCGTTTCAGGCGGATCGGTTTATCTGGTTCGACAGCTCCAGCGGGACGGCGGTAGCGCCGGTTTCCATTGTTAATGGACAGATGTTTATCAAGAACGCCCTGATTCAGGACGGAGCGATAGATAACGCGAAAATTGGAAATGTCATTCAGTCAAATGCAATGTCCAATAACGGTATGCCGATATGGAGGCTGGATAAAGCGGGTACTTATACAGTACGAGACAGTGCAGGCCAGGTCAGAGTTGAGATGGGGCTTTTACAGTCATGAGTATCTATGGATTACGTATCTATCGAGAGAATGGGACCGCCGCTGTAGATATAACTGACAGGGCGTTGCGGGTTGTATATTCCAGACGGGTTGATGCAGTTTCGAAAGGAGAAGCTGCCACGCCCGGTTTTGGCCCGAACAATGCTTCCGTCTACGTGATTGGTGATGAGCACAATAAGCGTCCGGTCTGGGCCCGAATGGGTGATGGCGTTGTTCAATGGGGCTACGAGGATTGGTGGCCATCACTATTCCATACTTCTGGAACCTTATATGTGGTGGCCAAGGTATGAGTGAGTATGGGGTCTTGGTAAGGAATGGCTTGGGGCAGACTGTAATAGATGGAGAGTTTCATAACCTTTCTCTTCTGTTGGAAAGAAATATTGAAGTCGAGACAAGTCAGTGGTTCTCACTGGATTTTCCATATGCGGTCACATCAGCTGCACCTCCTGTTCTAGCAGTTCAAGCTTGGAAGAATAAAATTCTTTACTTCGACTCAGTACAGTATCGAGGTGGGCCGGGAAACTGGACAGGCGCCACTCTGAGTTTTTCAGGGTATGGAACACATACATCCGGCTCCGTAAGAATTAGAGTTTATGCCTACGCATTGCCTTTGCTGAGAGGATATGGACTTCGTGTTCGAAACTCGGCGGGAAGTGTCGTTTTCGATTCTCTAAGACTTCCCTTGGTTTTTAGTGCGGAACTGGGCGGGGCGCCAGAAGATTGGGTTAGGGTATCTGGGGAACCGATTATAGGAGCTGGCCGCATAGACATATATCGCCCAGCGACATGGGGTCAGCCTGCCGATAGCTACATTGCAGTAGGCATGGCACTTGACGTGGAATTTGGCAGAGTGGCGGTATCTGGTGGTACGGCTAATGCAATTATTTATATACGCTGGGGTTTCACTGAGGAGGGAGTGCCAAGGCTTATGCAGCATGCATATACCGGGCTTCCAAGTTCTTATCCTGGAATTCCAGCTGCTGTTTATTATGCTATGCCTTCAATTCCGATAATAAAGGCTTGAGTTGATTTTTGGGAGATAATGCTATGGCTTGGCATTCGAAAGGTTCGGTTTCCGTCACGCTGAATTCCGAAGCGGTGTTAGGAAACGCTACTGATTTTATCGCCAATGTGCGAACCGGCGATGCGTTCCGTGGCCCTGACGGCCGGTGGTACGAAATCACCAATGTGACCAGTGCAACGGTTATTTCTATCAAGCCCAATTATCAGGGTGCGACCGCTAGCGGCCAAGTTTATGCGGTTGTCCCAATACATGGTTATTCAAAAAACTTGGCAGACCAATTCCGCGACATCAACAACCAGTGGGGGGCCACCCTGGCAGGGATCAAACCCTGGGCGGTGTCCTCGACGGGCCAGCAGGCGCAGGCCGACATGGGAATCTCGGCTGTTGGTCGGGCCCTGAACAATGCTTCGACGCCGGCCAACGCCTTGAGTTACCTGGGGGGCGTCGCGCCCAATCAGATGGGCTGGGCTGGCAACGCGATGAATACGGCGGACCTCGATTCGCTGACCGTCTCGGGGCTATACGCTCATGGCACGGCGGTGCCTTCGCCGGTGAACAATGCCCAGGGCTATGTCTTGCATATGCAGCACGGCAACCCAGACTTCGCCGTCCAGCAGTGGTACCAGTTGAATTCCGCCACTGGCCAGTACATGCGGATCAAGGCCGGGGGTAACTGGTCGCGCTGGGTGTTGCAGTACAGCCAGTTCAACCTTGTCGGACTGGCGAGCTTCGATGCATCGAACAATCCATCCGGCGCCATCATCCAGCGCGGCGGGACTGTCGGTTTCAACGAGTATGTACGCTACGCCGACGGAACCCAGATCTGCTGGGGCAACACCACTACCAATGTGGGAGCCACCATGGCCTACCAGCCGGCTGGTACGTTGTCGTTCTATATCACTCCGGTTGCTTACTCGTGGGGGTTCCCGGTCTCGTTCTCCCGGCCTCCGTCTGTCATGGTCAACCCGATGAGAGCAGCAGGAAACAACGCTTCCCGTCCCTGGGGTTCGACGATGTCGGTCACCGAAACGCTGTTTTCCTGGTACGGCTATGACACCGCCAGCGTGGCCAGCGGGATGGCCGCCAGCTATGTCGCCATGGGGAGGTGGAATTGATGAAGCTGTTGTTGAAACCTTTGTTGCAGCAGGGCATCACGCCTGACAGGGAACGTCTCAGCGATGTCCAGGTGCGAGGGTCGGTGTTTATCCTGGATGGCGTCGAATACGATTTCGGAAGAATGCAGCCTGGGGGGTACCTGCCTCCGGAGGCATACCATGATACGCCATTCATTGATATTCGCTTCGTGGACGGCGACCGCCTGTACCTGCACTACATCCACCAGGTGACCTCTGAAGTGATGATGCAGTTTCCCAGGGAGATCGAGTCAATTCCGGTCGACCAGGATGGAAAAGTCGAGGTAGCGTTCAGCTATGAACATCCAATGGGATAAGTACGTCAGCCCTGCAAAGGCCGCGGCAGATGTGCGCGATCAGGCCTTGGCCAGCGTGCAGGCCAAGCGCCTTCTGGCCTATCGGGAAGAAAGCAATCCGCTCAAGACCGAAGCCGAGTTCGATGCGATCAAGGCCGGCGTCGAGCCGGACTATGGCGCCTGGATCGCCAAGGTGGAAGAGATCAAGTCACGATACCCGATGCCTGAATAGCCGAACTCCAGGCTCGCCTGGGCGTCAGCCCTGTGGTTCCGAACTAACCCTATCAAGCCCGCCGACTGCGGGTTTTTCATTATCTGGAGAACGTCATGCCTTGGTATTCCACAGGCACGGTTTCCGTCGTCCTTAATTCGGACACGGTGACCGGCAGCGGCACCGCCTTCAGCGCCAATGCGCGCGCCGGCGATGCCTTCAGAGGGCCGGATGGCCGCTGGTACGAGATCGGCAACGTTGCCAGCGCCACTGTGCTGACCATCAAGCCCGCATATCAAGGAGCTACCGCCAACGGCCAGGCATATTCGATCACCCCGGTGCAGGGGTACTCGAAGACACTGGCGGATCAGTTCCGTGACCTCAGCAATCAATGGGGTTCCCTCCTGGCGGCAGTGAAGCCTTGGGCGATAGCGTCTACCGGTTCGCAGGCGCAGGCTGACATGGGGATCACCGAAGTTGGCCGTGCTATCAATGGAGCCTCTACCGTAGGCAATGCATTGGGGTTCTTGGGAGGTGTTTCCAAGACCCAAGCACCCATGGCCCTGGATATGGACACGGTGAACGAAAGCGGATGGTTCTCGATAACCCCCAATACTTACAACGTGCCTCTTGGAAACAACAATATCAGCGGTGTGAACGGCCATGTCGCTCTGTCGATGGTATTCGACGCCAGTACCCGCTATCAGCTGTTCTTTGTGAGAAATACCAACCTCCCGGAGGTTTGGTACAGGAGCTGTACCAATGGAACCTGGAAGGAGTGGGTCAGGTTTTATACGACAGACAATATCGTGGGGAGCGTAACGAGGCGACTTGTCACAGGTAAGCCCACCGGGGCCGTGATGGAGAGCGGGACAACTTCCAACGGCTGGTACGTTCGCTTTGCGGATGGTACCCAGATGGCAGCGGCAAGATCCGAACCGGGCCTTTCGTTTGGAGCTAACGTGATACAGCTACCAGCTGCCTTCGTTACGGGCTTCAATACCGGGGTGACCTGCAATTGGATCCCCTCCAGCGGATGGCCTGCCACTGCTGGGCAGGGGGTTCGTGGGGCCTATCTCAACGGTAGCAGCTCTGTTTCTTTCGCGACGGCGCAGGCACTGGGGGCTAACGACACCATTACGGTGATGGCTGTGGGGAGGTGGTACTGATGCGTATCGAACTCAGTCCGGTTGTAGTCCTGCCCGAGGACTCGACTGATATGGATGTCATGGTTTCCGGAGATTCGATAGCCGTCTCGGGTGTCATGTACGACTTCTCGCAGTTACCGGAGGGGGGATATCTGCCCGCCTCTGCCATCCATGAGGGGCCTTTTTCCGGGCGGGTTACCAGGGCAGGCGGAGAGATATGCCTGACATTGGTGTTTCCCATCCGGGGGAGCTACAGCGAAGCTGCCAAATTCCCTGTCCCCATCCATATCGTTGAAGACGGAACCGTGGAGTTGCCCAAGTGATCGATTGGAAAATGATGAAAACACCGGATCAGGTTTCCAGAGAGCGGGTTCAGCAAGAATATGATGCTGTGTTGGCCAGACGTGCCGAGGCCTACCGTTTGGAAAGCGATCCGATCAAAACGGAAGTGGAGTTCGATTCGATCCGTGCAGGTGTGGAGACGGATTACAGCGCCTGGCTTGCCAAGGTCGAAGAGATCAAGGCTAGATATCCGCTCCCGCGCATCTGACCTGGCTGATGGACGCAAGCCTGCCTCGTGTAGGCTTCGCCATTTTAGATCGCTACTGTCGGGCCTCTGCCTGGTAAACAATTTCCGCTTCTTAAGCCTCTTTCTTCCGACATCCCGCTGTTGCACCCATCCTCCCCACTGGGCTATGTTCCCCAACATGGCTCCGTGAGACCGCTATCGTGATCCACCTCAGCAGCATCATCACCTCCCTCATCAAGGCATTCGCCCGTTGGCGCTGGCGCGCCTGACTTCTTCTTCGCCGGCCTGGCCGGTCACGTCTCCCTGCGTACCCCGTTTTCCACAGGCATAATGCCGACGATCCACTCCCCCTTCCTCCGCGAGCGCGCCGGGAAACGGGTGTGGCGAAAGCCGGGTGATGCGATTCGCATAGGAATGAAATCAAGAGGTTACAGCCAGCATGCTGCTGATGATCGATAAGCAGCATTGGCTTCTTTTGGTGTCCGTTGGCGTCTACGCTTCCCTCTCAATCCCGCTATTTAAAAGGGTTTCACGTTCGTTGGCGTCCATGGCGTCCGTTGGCATCTACGGATAATGCGGGTATCGTTGCGGGTATCAATGTACGGATACCCGCACTATGCCTCTTACCGATGCCAAGATCCGCAACACTAAGGCTGGCGATAAACCCCTCAAGCTCACCGATGGTGGTGGGCTGTACTTGGAGGTTCGGCCGACCGGTACCAAGCTATGGCGTTTGCGCTATCGCATAGGCGGTAAGGAAAACGTTTTTGCTATCGGTGCTTATCCGCAGATCGGCTTGGCCGATGCTCGTGAGGCGCGGGAAAAGGCCAAGCCTCTGATTCGTCAAGGCATCCATCCATCGCATAACCGGCAGGCTGAGCGACTGGCTAGCAGCGCTGCCAATGCGAACACATTCGAGGCAGTTGCCCGCGAGTGGATCAAGAAGAAAGCTCCCAGTTGGACTCCGTACTACTTACGGCAGGTTGAGAGGTTCATGGCGGCCGACGTCTTCCCGTTTGTGGGTAAGTTGCCGATACGCAGTGTTTCGGCTGCACACTTGCTGGAGATCCTGAGTCGAATTGAGGGGCGAGGGGCTGCAACAGTTGCTTTGCTCGTAAGGCAATGGTCATCGGCAGTGTTTCGATACGCTGTCGCGACACTGCGTGCAGATGCCGACCCGGCTGCAGCTCTGAAGGGGGCGATCCATCGTCCCAGGGTTCAGCATCACAAGCCGCTCGCTCGTGAGCAGATCGGTGAGTTTTCTCAGGCCCTAGAGCAATATGGTGGCTACAGAACTACGGTAATTGCGCTTCGTCTGATGCTGCTTACATTTGTGCGCACTGTAGAGCTCCGCAAGGCGGAGTGGATTGAGTTCGATTTGGATCGTGCCGAATGGCGAATTCCGGCTGAGCGTATGAAGATGCGTGAATCGCACATCGTTCCTCTATCAGCCCAGGCAGTTGAGCTACTGCGTGAGCTGAGTAGCCTTACGGGTGGTCGTCGGCTGCTTTTTCCGAACTATCGAAAACCGAACGAATGTATGACAGCAACGACTTTGAATCGAGCGCTTGAGCGCATGGGGTTCAATGGTAAAGACAGTATCGGTTTTTCGGCTCATGGATTTCGCGCAACAGCTTCGACAATGCTGAACGAAATGGGCTACCGCTCAGATGTTATCGAGCGTCAGTTGGCGCATGCCGAGAGAAACAAAGTGCGCGCAAGTTACAACCAAGCGGAATATCTGGAAGAGCGGCGGCAGATGATGCAAGCTTGGGCTGATGATATTGACGCAAACATTGCCAAGACTCTTCCTTGATTTCTGATTTCTGATTTCTGATTTCTGATTTCTGATTTCTGATTTCTGATTTCTGATTTCTGGGTGCGATCTAATTGGGTTTTTATTTTCTTATGGCTGATCACCTGCTTGGTTCGATTGAGTTGAGGTGGGCTAGGTTATTCCTTTTGTGATGCTTTTCTTTTCTTGAATGTAAGTTCCTTTTTCTTCTTCCATCTGGAGCAGTATCTCCAGCACTTCGGTTCTTTTTAAATCGTGTTTGTCGGCTAGCTTATCAAGGCGATTGATTGCTTTGTCGGATAGGATGAAGTTGTACTGCTTCTTGCCTGTTAATTTTGCTCTGTATTTGTTTTGGCTCCATCGTTTTTTGATGGAGTCCATGAGTAATATTTTTTCGTGTATGGAGATGAATTGAGAGTCGAGTAGAGTTATAAAGTCATCTTTTTCTTGTGGGGGGCTTTGCTGGAATGTCAGTAGGGAGTGCTTGTTTTTTGTTATCTCCCACGCTGTTTCTAGTTTTTGTGTGGCGTCGGCGCCATCTAGCCATTTGAATATGTAGTCTGAGCTTGAGTGCTGCTCCCATTCATATTTTACTTGATTTATTAGCCATAGCTTTTGGCTTATTTCAACTGCCCATATGTCAATTGTTGTAATGGTTAATGATCGGCCTGTCAGGGTGGTTGCTCCAATTATTGGATGGTTCCCGTTTTTCTCAATTAATTTTCTGGCTACGAATAAGTTTTGTCGCTTGTTATTTGTTATCCACTCTAGGTCTTTCTCGGGTAGCAGGGACATGGCGCTTTGTGCCTCAACAAATTCTGCGCCTGTTGGGGTGTTTTGGATGAGGTCTGCTATGCGGTCTCGCATGCCGGGACTGCCGAGTTCACCCAGGTTGGCATGTGGGGCTTGTCCTTTTAGAAAGTGCCATAGCCAGTTGCTTAGTCTGCTATCGACATTGAGTCCGTTGAGCGTCTTCTGAAGCCTGTCATTGATTGCATTGGTCATGGGGTGGTTCTATCTGGAAGGAAAGTCTCTAGTAGAAAAATAGTGGTTTTTGTGCGGAATTCATGCTGTTTTCATGGGGTTTTCTACTTGTTTTCTAGTGCATTTTTCAAGCTTCATCTCAGTGTACATCAGGATCTACAGGGGGGATCTAGCCCTGAATGGCTTTTCGCACTGAAAAAGCATCGGATTGTCGGGGGCTAAGAGACTGACTCCAGACAGCGTGTGACGGCACGCTGCGCAGCGAGCTTGTCCAGTCAGTCGTTAGACGGGCGCCGTGTGCTGGAGCTGTTGTTTCTGGGGGGCGGAGAAAGACGAGGGCGGAGGAGTGTTGGGGCGTTTCAGAAGGTGTGAAATGGAGCGTCTGTTATCCGGGGCCATACCTAGCGGCATGTAAATAAATACCGGGAAGCCAGATCTGATGAGTCAAATTAGGAGCTCATCATGAAAGTGATTCGACTGCAGCAGGTAATGGAGATGACTGGCCTCGGGCGCTCCACGATTTACAAGTATGTTTCTGAAAGCTGGTTTCCGAAGCCAATTCCCTTGGGCGGGAGGAGTGTGGGTTGGCTGGAGAGTGAGGTAGCTGAGTGGATCCTGGAAAGGGTGTCAGAACGAGACTTGCAAGAAGTCGCTATGGCGTGAAGGCAAGGCTGGTTGAAGGATATTTGGCTATCACCATGACCGGGCGTGCCCGGTCATGGTGATATTTTCCCGGAGTGAAATTTTTGTGGCTTATTGGGGTGTATGTCATGAGGTGTGTGTTGTTTGTTCTGTATTTTGGTGTTTGGGTTCTCGGTATTGGTAGTATGCTTTAGCTTGTATTGTTCTGGTGTGGCTGTGTGTATGGCAAGCACTTACAGTGCTTGTTGATAATTTGTGTATTGGCGTCTGTTAAAAATTACTCGCTGTTAGAAAGTTATGTAATCAACAGCGAGGTGTCTAGCAATGCAGCGTCATCATAAAAATCACAATCTGATGATTCATGATGGGGCAGACTACTGTGGTCTGCCTATTCAGGGTGATAAGGGGCCGTTTGTTCAGCAGTATCTGGAAAGGCTGCGTAACACGATTGAAAATGCGGTTCAGCAATATTCGAGGGTCTTTGCTTTTAGGGTTGACTTGAGGTTTCCTGCTGGAATAGATCTGCCGGAGATCTATTCGAATCAAGTGGTAGAGCGCTTTGTCGAGTCCTTTAAGGCGAAGATTCGTCATAACCGGAAAATGGCACGCCAAGAGAACAGGTGTGCGCATGACAGTAATGTGCGATTTGTATGGGCGCGGGAAGTAGGCCTGTATGGCAGGCCCCACTATCACATGGCTATTTTGCTGAATTTCGAAGCCTTCAATTCCCTCGGCAAATTCGAGGAAGGGAGAGACAACATGTTCAACCGACTTGCCCAAGCCTGGGCAAGTGCTTTGGGGCTATCAGTGGAAGACGTCAGGGGGCTGGTAGAGATACCTGCCAACTCAGCCTATTGCCTACGTCGTAATGACCCGCAGAGCCAGGCTGACTTTTTCTATAGAGCCAGCTACCTCTGCAAGGTCGCTACTAAGGTCTATGGGAATGGCCAGCATGGTTTCGGTGCAAGCAGGCTCTGA
>JAEHJW020001713.1_pt1 | contig 14477 bp, 13 predicted proteins | sample 9271431 | NCBI WGS metagenome assembly JAEHJW02
AGTAGACCATTCTATGTAATAGCTGCTATTTGAATTATAAGTCACCAATGGGGTTCTTAAATTGCTATAACTATATCTGACCTGTTCCAGTCTTCGTATTTTAGGCTCAAAGAAAAGAGTATCCCAATAATATTCATCGCTATCTGCATATTTAAATATTTTTACAGTTTCGTTGGCATAGACATTAGGGGATGTCTCTCTATTTGTTTGTCCATCTTGAAACCATACAGCTAAAATTGTATTTGATAAATCCACACTATGACCTTTAGTGGTGTGGATTGTTGTATCGTTAGATAGTTTACCAGAGCTAGTAGTAATGTGTTCAATTGGTACTACTTTAATATAATCGGTGTTCAATAATTTATCTTCAGTTACAATTCCCAGAGAATAGAGTTTTAACTCACTCTCTCGATTCTCTATTTTATGGCTATTAGACTCTGGCTGACTCATAAATACCTCTATGTGTTTATGCTGGTGGATTGCTGACTATTAGTATAGGCTTCCCATTCATTATTCACATAAATTCTAGCTTTAATATAATATGTACTGCTGGTCACCATATTGGGGATTTGAATAGATATCAAATCCCATCCATTTTCAGGATAATGCATTTGATAATAAACATTTGTAATAAAGTTAGGATCTTGACTCACTTGTATCTCTAATATCTGAGCATTATTTATATTATTATTGCTATATATGACATTATTTAAGCTAGTATCATATACAAAGGATCGTCCATACATTAACTGTGGAATTAAAATATCAATGGAATTTCCATTGAGAGTGGCTATTATGTTATTGATAGATGATAAGTCTTTTGGTGTAACTGTAGAAATGGTAAATGTTATATTTCCTGACCATGTAGTGCCATCACAACTGATTCGTAAATAATAAACACTATCTTGAGCAATGACGATGCTGACAGATCCATTGGAACTGATTATCTGAGCATCCTGAGTAGTAAATATAGGACTTTTACTTACTTGCACTAAAAAGCTATCTGGTTCAGTGGGCGAGTTTACTACTAAAGGTAATGTGATTGGTAATTGAAGAGTTTGATATACATAGTTATTTTGTGGATTAACTATATTGCCTAAAGTACAATTTGCCACGATAGTCTCCTATCTAAATTTTAAGATCCCAAAAAATTGTTTAGACCTATCTACTTTGGGATACTAATGAACATTCTAAAACTAAAACTTTATAAATATAAAAGATTCAATCTCAGTAATATTTCATACTTTGAATATACTCCTGAAAAAAATACACAGCTTATCTTAGGTACAAATGGTTCAGGAAAATCATCCTTACTTGAACAACTATCACCTATACCACCTGATTCTAAAGATTTTTATGATGGCGGGTACAAGGAAATAAGCATTTCTCATAAAGGATGTCAATATATTCTTAAAAACACGTATGATGGAAAACCCAGACACTCTTTCATAAAAGAACTGGAAGAATTGAATCCTTCAGGCACTTTAACTATTCAGAAAAGTCTAATAGAAAAGGAGTTCGGCTTAACTGATTGGCTGCATGAAATTCTAATTGGCAAACTCTCTTTTTGTAATATGGGAGTTGGAGACAGGAGGAAGTGGTTTAGCAGATTGTCAGCCAATGATTATGAATATGTTATCGCTTTATTCAATAGAGTTAAGAGTGATCTCAGAGATGTCCAGGGGGCTATTAAAATTCAAAGATCGCAATTAGCTCAATCAGAAGCTCTATTAGTAGATCCTAGTAAGGTTGAAAAAACCAGACTGCTATGTGCTCAATATCAGGAAGAAATTGATGCATTGCACGCCTTAAGAAATCAAAGCACGTGCAGTGAAACTGAATTACTGAATAAGTTATCTAGCAGTGAATATGAATCAGATATGCTAGTGGCCACCTATCGGGACCATTTACGCACTTTGAATTTTAATCTACATAATCAGTCACCTAAAAAAATAGGAGATACAATAGAAGAACTTAAACAAAAAATTTATCACACTGATAGATTGTTAGAAGAAGCTATTCAAACTCATCAGAAATCCGAAAATGAGATTTATACTTTATCTCAGATTAAAGGTAATGATATTCTAAATACAGAGCTATTAGTGGCAAATAGTGAGTATAAGAAATTATTATCCTATAGAAAATATGATTTTACATTTGAAGATCCTCAGAATGCATATAAGCAATTCCAATCAGCATCATCGGTTTTGAGTGGTCTATTGTCGGAATTAGATAATAATGAAGATAAAATATATAGCAAAGTTAACTACCAAAAGACAATGGAGCAGTTAATTGAATGGCAAAACGAAATGAAAGAACTTCAATTAAGGGAATCAAAGATTGAGAAAATTATCTCCCAGCAAATAGCAGCTAAACAGTCCGAAGAAACTGAATGCCCTAAATGCAATCATCGATGGATTATAGGATACAATGAATCTACTTTAAATAAAGCTAAAGACTCTGTAACAGTTATTCATAAGGACATTAATGCTCTTGAGAAATCAATTAATGAAAAAACTGAATTTAAAGAAAAGATAATTAGATACTCCCAACAATATAATTCCATACTTCAACTATTGAAAAACTATAACGATTTACAGATAATCTGGGATATTATAGTTCCGCATGTTTCTACAGTGCCAAGTTATGCGAATCAGTTATTGATATCTATCGACCAAGAATTGTTATTGTTAGTTCAAATTCAAAAAGCCAACTCTAACATTATAGAAATTCAAAAGTTATTACAAAATAATCAGGAGAATACAGATGATCAGATCAATCAGAAAAAAGCAGCTTTAATCTCATTAGAACTAGAGATTAGTAAGTTATCTAATGATCTAAAGTTGTATAAAGAAAAGATAGAAATCTACATACAGCATAGAGAAGGATTTAACAATGTTCAAGAAACAGCTCTGAAATTAAAAAACCTTAGAGATGAACATGATGGCTATTCTAAGGATTTATTGAACCATGAAATCAATAAAGCTTTAAATCAATTAGCTGTTCCTGTTATGAATAATCTAGTATCTACTCAAAAACAATTATCGTCAATGGATGATCAAGCTAAGGCTGTAGAATCATTAAAATCCATGATCAATGATCTAGTGGATAAAGAAATAGCTTTAAAGGCTTTAAATGATTCTCTATCACCAAAGAGTGGCTTAATAGCGGAGGCATTAGTTGGATTTATAAATCTTATCTTAGGGGAGATTAGTAAGTTTGTAAATAGTATATGGTCATATAACCTATCTATCGTTCCTATTCTTTTAGAGGGAGAAGATGATGAACTCAATTATAAGTTTCAAGTATCTGTAAACAATGAAACTATCATAGATGACGTATCTCTAGTATCTCAGGGAATGAGAGAAGTCATTAATCTTGGCTTTAAGTTAGTGGTAATGAAGTATTTGCATTTAGATACTTATCCACTATATCTTGATGAATTTGGCGCGAGCTTTGATAAGCAGCATCGAATCAATGCATCTAGAATTATTAATGACCTGATCCATTATAATAACTTTGAAAAGATATTTATTATCTCCCATTATGAGGAGTCTTATGGTAGTTTGCAAAATACCGATATAATAATCCTCCATAATGGGAATATAGAAATTCCTACTGATACAACTTTTAACCAGGTAGTAGTTTTTGAGGAATCTTAACAGGGGCCATGTATGTCTAAACTATATTTGCACTTTGGGGGTAGAAAAACAGGCTCTACAGCCATACAAAACTATTTATCGGATCATCATGATGAATTATTCAAATCTGGTGTCTTTTACAATTCCTCGATACTAGAAGAATGTGGTTTTGATTACACAAACAGCGTTCAGAGTGGAAACGGGCTGCCTTTATATAGAGCTTATCTGGAAGAATTAGATGATAGCTATATAACGGAACTTTATGAGAAACTAATCGAGCTCACACATATATCTGTAATTACCAGTGAAATGTTTCCAGAACTTTCTCTAGAATCTATATTGAGATTCAAAACAGATATAGAAAAAATCACTACAGACTATGAGATTATTTTCTATATCAGAAACCCTATTCAGTATATCTTATCGGCATATGATCAGGATATCAAAAGGAATGGAGAATATAGATCTTTTAGTGATTACATCAGATCTCCTGAATCGGACTGGCCTTATCTTGAACAGGCCAAAAAGCTTTATCAGGTTTTTGGTAGAAAACTTCAGTATTATAATTATGACATTAATAAAGATAAAATTATAGAGCATTTTTTTGAGAACTTATCTTCTCCAATATCTATTACTCCAGATAATCGTATTTCTAATCGATCTCTTTTAGCGAATGAAAGAAATCTGCTAAGAAACATAAACCAAACGATAGGTCCTGAAAAAGCCATAGAACTATCTGATTATCTAATTCTACATAGTGTAGAAAACATAAAAGGTTCCCCTGAGTTTATTACAGCAGATGATATGACTTATCTTTTTGAGAGGTTTGGTAGAATAACAACTCACGGCAGATATCATCCTCATTACCCGCCAGCATTCTTCTCTTGTTTTTCAGTCAATTATTCACCTAACCCACTAGATAATGATATCGAGACAATGTATCTAAATAAAGATAGAGACGTCGTAAATCTAGAAGAAATTACAAAAGAACTATTGAACGATATAGATGATTTTGATATAGATATTCTGCTTGAGTAATTTCAACTCTTATTTATTTTCAGTCATATATTACTAATATGATCTATACATTGTTCTATGGGAGAATAAAATGTCTATTCATTTCTGGGGATGGTTTGCATTATCCGACTTAGCGGCTACGGCCGCTGTCTTCTGGATCGCGGATAAGCTCCACGCGATCTGGAAGAAGAAATAATTCCCAGTCCCCTATAGAGGGGACTATATTTTTTTGCTTAAAGAGAAATCCATTGTGCCCTAGCTTCCCTATATTCAAAGAGGATTTACCATGAGTGCTGCCAAGCTGTTTGATCAAAACGATGAGACCATTTATTCTCTAGAGTTTGCACACGAAAGATTGTCTATTTGTAGAGAATTTATGTCCGATAATGCTCTAGTAGTAAAAGATACTATCCCATCTCTCGCCCATCATTTGACAGAAAAAGTTAAATCTCTAACATCGGCCTTTCAGACACTGGCTGATAAAAGTAAGCCATTAGTAAATTTTTTTATCATAGACAATATAGAAAAAAAGATTGATCGTTTAAACTTTATCAATTTGAGTAGTGTCTTGATTTTAACTCCTGAAGGATTTAAAGGCTTGCTGACTGAGTATGGAGATGCTTTAAATCAAATCTACCCTATACTCACTGAAAAGGGATATAGCTTTTCTAATGAGTTTAGGAATGCTCTAGCATATCTCGTAACTAATAAAGAAGCTAAAACCACATCTAAGAGTTTTGGTGATCTCATTGAAGGATATAAGAATTTAAGGATAGATGCTGTTAGAGTTTTTGAGCCATTTAATGACGGCTCTAGCAATACTAGAACGCCTTTAGGAAATGTAGTAAAAGATAAGAAAGATCTCTCAGCACTCATGATGCAGGGTCAGGAATTGGCGGCTGCTATTAAAGGTACAAATATTCAGAAATATAAATCAGATATTTCTGAAATCACCGAACTCCTTGAAGAGTTTCGTAAACAGATTGGCTTACAGCCGGACATGAAGCTTAGTCCTCAAATTATCCAATTGGTATCTACTGGAACATATGAGTTAGCTGCATATTATGAGTATCTGAGTGTGATGATTTATAAGGCTGAAGTTTTCACTCACGTAGTAGATGATCTGAAAATACTCATTGAGAAAAACAGTTAACTATATCTCCTAGGGATATCCCTAGGAGATATAATCTATTATCTTATTGTTTTTTAGAATGTTCCCATACCGACTGCACTAATGGTAATGGCTGGCGCAGAACCTATAGCAGTAAATATTGCCAAATAGTCGCACCAAGAACCTTTAGGTACAGCAGGATTAGGTAAGGTGGTAGATATAGTGACGCCGGTTCCGCCCTCTAAAGTAAAAGAGTAACCTGTGGTGGATTGATCGTTATTGAAAATACGGAAACGAAAGGATGCTCCAACTGATCCTGGCGCAGCCAAATAAATATTAGATGCTGTGTCTGTCGTAATATTAAATGATGCTGTCTGAGTAGCGCTATCTATAAAGAATCCTGAAAGCATTTGAGCGGCAGTAATCGTCAGTGCACCTTCTACTGATGTGGTATCTAATGATTGGGAGCTGAGTAATTGGTTACCAGATGAAATCTTAGTAATTTGTCCGGCGCTAACATTAATAGAAGAAAAAATGTAATTTCCATCGGCGACCTCAGAACCTAATCCACTAGGACCAGCAATACCTGGCGCGCCTGGCGAGCCCTGCTGACCTTGAGGGCCTGTCGGGCCAGGAATACTGCCAGCAGTGCTACTCAGCGCTTGGATCTGAGCATTAGCCTCGGCTAATTGCTGAGAGGCTGTTTGAGATCCCAGTGCCGCAGATCCAGTGCCAAATGCGGATGGACTAGCTTCTGTAGCATATACATTTGAATTTTGATCAATAAATGATGCAGCCGTTAATGTAGCTGGCGCCTTAGTTGTATATAAGCTCACTGCGCAATTACCGACGGTACATAAAAGGACTAATTCATTACCAGGCTCGATAATAAATGTATTGCTAGTAGTAGGGCCATTTGCTGACATGGGGATATTTATTTGAATTGGGGCTGGGTTATTTATTATGGTGGAGTTATTTTGATATAGAGAAAAAGTTCCAGCTTGTCCAGAAACATTATTCACAGTCACAGAAAGCTGTATTGTATTAGGTATATTAGGGCCTGGGCCCAAAACTATATACTGGTTGGCTAGTGTGGTATTCGTCGATAAAAGTAACTGAGTTTCCATGAAAAATATCCTTAGAAAAGTCCCATTAGATTTCAAAATACATATCTCTATAGCGCCCATTAGGCGTTATAGAGATATAGATGGTTCTTTTTAGAGAGTGGGTATATCTATCACTTCTTTTTTGTCGTCTGCACTGTAATGTCTGTGGATTTTTGTAATGGAAGATATCTATATAGATAGATAAGATTCATTCCAGGCATTTTTAGAGACACTGCGTCGGAATTCCATATTTTACGTATCCATCCTGTTTTATTTGGATGACCAACTATGGAAAATTCCAAATTACCACTAGCGAAATCCTCAGCAACGATTTTGACGACAAATGTAGATTTATTAGGCATCGTAATAATATCTGATTTAAGGAAGTCTATTTTTATCAATCCTTGCTTAGATGTCCAGTATCCAGATAGATATTGAGTAAACGTATATCTATCTACATGCGAGATAGTCTTAATAATGGCTACTGTGTCCGCATTTTGTGCTCTAATTAAGTCACTTTGATCGCGCTGCTGAAACCCTAAGGTAATTAACTCGGCAATTAGTACTAGAAAAACTACTATAGTCAAGATGATCCATAGCTTCCATTCTGAGCGACCTGATTCTAAATGATCCATTACCTCTACCTCACTTGATAATTACATGCGCATGAAAACCAGCCCAGATCGCAGCCAGTGCCGCTCCAATTGTTACTATCCAACGAAGTAGTCTAACGATACCAACGCCAGTTCTGAATGCTTGAATCAACTCTTCTGTCTGAGCTTCCCGTCTCCTATCTAATGCCTCCATATATGATAGCATTAATCTATTTTCAGGTGATAATTGTGTATCTAATTTTTCTCTGAGTGTCGCGATGATGGCGTCGTGATCAGTCATATCCATACATTATGCCCCATTACAACCTGGTGATTTATTATTATAGCTTTTTATCGAAAGTAAAAACGCGCTTGCCATCCTGAAGCCCCTTTGAATTAGATATTTTTTTTTTCAAGTACTCATTGGATTTAAAAATATATTTTCCACCTAGCACATCTAAGGAGCTAGGTGGAAAATTAGATTACTTTTTCTGTGAGAATCCTATTTTGTACAAGTTGGAAAATCGATACTGTGTGTTTTCTTGCAGCTGTATAGGTTCAACGCTGGCCGATGTATTATAATCTCTATCATGGCAATAACCTTTCCTAGTCATGATTAGATTATCGATAGACAGTATTTGATGAGCTTTAAGAAATACCTCACTGCCAAGTATTATCTGAGGCTTTTCTTTTAAATAAGACTCTATCTGAATGTAACTGTTTTTTGGATTCGTTATTTTATCTAATATATCACTATCTAATCCATGACTGACAATAGTTATATTATCTGGTAGATCTATAGGCTCTTTTTCTAGAAGGTATCTATTTCTGATATAAAGAATCCCACTGCCCATTAGGTTTATTGTCTTGAATAACTTTATGAAAGCATCTGTATCATCCTTCTCACCCTTTCCGTCGGCACCATAAACTTCCGGGAAAAGAATAAGTTCTCCCGGGAATATAGCTCGCAGCTGAAGGATATCTAAATCACTCTCCTCATTAATAGTGAACCCACTAAAAATCCATCTAGATTTAGATTTATCCACTATTATTAAGCCATCATCATCAGTGCTCATACGGTCGTTTGGCTGAGGATGATATAGGCCGCCACCTAGATCCAATTCACTAGAATGTCCCTTTACAAAAACAGGAGTATCTAATATGAGCTCGTTATTTCTAAGAGCATGTACATTTTCAAATACAGGAATTGCTTCCAGCGAACCATAGATCGTATCTACACTCATCGTGCCGCTATTTGAATGACTCATATAAATATCCTCTAAAAAAAGATCCGCGATGCGCTACGGTTATCCCATATGCCATATCCATCGTCATCTTGAATATATACGCAATATCCAAATGATTCTTTACCAGACTCAATGAGTATTAGTTCAACTTTAGGGTGTTTTTTTTCTATACGTTTTAATACATTTCTATCCGGCATATCCAGTCCTAATATCAGTGGTATTCTAACTTTCTTTTCATTAAAAGAAATGTCTAAGATATGTTCTTTATATCCCACAACAAATTCCTCTCTAAGAATCAAAGATTCGTTTTGTTTCTTATCAATTTCAGATTTATAAAATTGATTAGTGATATCAAAAGACTTATATTTAATGTAACAATCTTTACCATTGATTAATGCAAATAAAAGATCATACAAAAACGAATAATGATCTAAGGCGCTAGATAATAACTGCGGAGGATTAATTTCTACAGTAATTGAGTCGGTGTTTTTATTATTAAATGAATTACCTTCACTATAAGGATCTGATAGAATCAACAGATCATTTGTTGTCTGTGCTAGTAGACTATTAAACACAGAATTTTTAATGCGATCATAATAATTTTTAATCTTAAACTTATCTACTTTAGCTAATAAGATAGCATCATAGATTCTAGCCTCTTCCTGTCTTGTTTTGATTTGTTCAATAATTCTCTCTGGCTCTTTTAGATAAATGATGGCATAGCTCGTTTCTGAATTTGCTTTTCCTATTAGATGATCTTCAAGGTTAGACTTATAGAGATAATATACTCCAGATTCATTTTGATTGGGTCGATTGCTAATCACGACGCTGTTATAACAAATCATGGGATTCAATTCTACCTTTCCATTAAAGTACTCTTTTGCGTCAGCAATAGATTCTTTATATTGGTAAATGCCATTGTGGCTATTAAATCTTGCGATCTTTGAAGCGAAATCAGCTAACTGATTGCCTAAATGACTACTATGTCCTTTTAACCATTTAACTTGGATATCCTGACTATTAGTTTTAATACTGTACCATAAATCAATTGTTTCTTTCCAGACATCTTTATTACTAATTTCTTTTTTATCTTTTCTTAACCATTCATTCTCTATCCATTCGCCGTGATAATCGTTTATCCCGCTCACCACATAGTTACTATCAGAATAGATTAAAATAGATTTAAATGATATATTGTTATGATTCAACCACTCAAATATTTGTTTGACGGCTAATAATTCAGCTATATTGTTAGAACCTATTATATCGTAGCTACTATTTTGCTCAATGAAATACCGAGGCTCAACAGGCTTTCCCATAGAAGGATCATAGGTACTTTTATGTATATATCCCTTATCTGTGAGAATGCTATCGTATAATTCGTAATGTTTTTTTGGCTCAATATCATGATAAATATATCCGTGAGATGCCGATCCTACATATCCCGGATTAGGCGATGCGCTGCCGTCAGTGTAAATAACGAGATGATAATCTTTAAACATTTAATTTCCCCTATGGCCTATTTGATTTTGACAATATATATAATCTGCATCAGCCTACCACGGCTGATGCAGATAGATTACTTATGTTGAACTTCCACAATAGTGTTAAATACCCTCGTATATTTAGGTACATTATTTTCTATGAATAAAAAATCATCGTTAGCATAATACCATTGGATGAAAATAGTATTTCTGTTTTTAACGAGATTAAGTTTATAATCCAATCTATCGGCTGATTTCATAGAAATAGGTTCTGGTAAAACAAAAGTTACGGAACTAATACTTCCCATACCCTCAACTGCTTTCCATTGCCTATTGCCAGGATCAAAATATGTGAGCTTCCATTGATTATGAAGATCATTTGGTTGATCATTTTTAGAATTAGCTTCGTGATACGGAATAATCACTTTCTTAATTGAGTAATCATGATTTCTATGCAATTTAGCCGATACATGAATTGTCTGCGTTGGAATCACAGGTAGATGTGTTTTATCCACACCTTCTAGACCATTTGGCAGCCTTATAAACCTAGACACAGTATCTAACAAGCTATTATTATAAGAAGTTCTGTATGGGCTAATTGAACCTCCTTGATCGGACTTTAAATATACGTGGGACGCAAACTTTAGATTATCATTATAATAAGGATCATCAAAAAGAATAGGTCCCCATTTATACTCTAGCAAAGCCGTTTCCCTAGAGAATCGTTTCTGTTTATCGGGATTATCCTCATATCCACGAGTTTTAGATTCATAATGATACATTTTCATCAGTGGCTGATAGACATTATAATATCCTAAGCTATCCATCTTTAATGAAAAATCAACATCATTAAATGCCACTGTAAAGTTAACATCCATACCACCAACATCTAGCCATGTCTGTGTCCTGAATAATAGACATGCTCCAGTGAGGACTCGATAATTCTGAAGCAATTGCGCCCTATGAAAATAAGCATCGGCGTTATCTGATACCCGGCTATATGCGTGCACTGCAATGCCTGCCACACCTGTTAACACACCGGCATGCTGAATGCTATTATCACTGAACAGTAACTTTCCACCCACTAAACCAACACCGGGATCTTCTGCGATACCTACAGCCTGCGTTAGCCAGTCAGGATGTATGATCTCGACATCACTATTGAGCATGCACGTATATGGTGTTTTGATTTGAGATATAATATCATTATGCAATTGAGCAAAATTAAATTCTTTATCATATTCTACTACTTCAACGTTATCAAGATTTCCAATCTCATTTAAATAATCAAAAGTCTCAGGTTCCGAACTTCTATTATTCACTACGAGAATTTTATAGTTTTTATACGTAGTTTTTTTCAGGATACTTTTTAAGCAGGACTTAAGAAAGTGCACCTGATCCTTAATAGGGATTACAATTGTAACTGCTCTACTCTCATCTGGTTGGAAAATAGGCAATATATAATTTTCATTAGTTTTAAACTCTTTTACAGTTCTCGAAGTTTTTCCAATAACTAATTTTGCTCTCTCTAAAAATTCTGGAGAATCCTTATATCCCAGGGAGTTGTAAGACTTAATGAGGGCTTTAGGAATATGTCGAACTTCTTTTCTAGATAAATATTGAGTAGCCTCAAGCGCTAACATCCAAGGTACATTTTCTTGAAGATTTCCTTGTAACACTTTCTTTTCAATAAGGTATTCCAGATTATAAATAGCTAGGCTGTCCATGTAATTCTGACAGTACAATAATTCTCTATTGTAATCTGGCTTATAATAAATATCATATGCAGAAGGAATCTCGAGCTCCACATGATCTGTATAAATGACAGAAGCATTCGAATGATTGATCTCATTATAAATGTGTGTTGGAGTACTAGGATCTAAAATATCCCCAGGCCTCACAAAAGAAATATATGTATTTTCTTTCTTGTTTCTATTGTCATACATACTCTGAAGAATATTTCTCCATGTCTCTTCAAACGAAAGGTTAGATTTCAATCCTTTCTCTGTCATGTCAGATGCTAAAAATTTATCAACCTTTACTTCACTATGAGATAAAAAACTATCGATTGATAGTTCTGTTTGCACACATCCTTCTAAGTCTCCAAGAACGCAAATAATATAACGTATCATTTCAAAAATCTCCTAAAAAACACACTTAATTGAAAGGTTTTTTAAAATTATAACTCCTAAGTGCCACTTATAGCTGATGTTGAAGTGGCACTTATAGTGCCAGTGCTATTAGTTCCAACATTGATTAGGGAAGCCAATCCACTAGTTCCGAAATTCTGAATAATAAAGTTCTCCAGAGAATCTATTTGTTGCTGCGCAATAATCAGTTGATTTTGATAATATGTAATAGAATTAGGGGAATTAATATTAGCATTACGAATAGCTTCGATTTGATCAGACTGTTCTAATGAAATTAATTTAACAGGGGATAGCTCTACAGGAGTGATGCTCGGAGTAATGCCGATCAAATCTCCAATGATTGTATTTAACGTATCTATCAAAGTAGACATCGCATAATTGACTTTTAATGGACCTAATACCACATTCAGACCCATATATCTATACTGCACTCCATTTGGATTAGGTAGACTGCTAATGAATGTGGACGGCACATAATACGTCTGTCCGCCACTATTTTGCAATGCGACAATAACTCCATTGCTATTTAAAAAGCTAGTGTACTGAGTCTGATTCAATCCATATGGTTGAAAGTAAACATTCATAATGTTAACATTATTAGCTATTAATTGACCTATAGACTGTATTGAAGTTACAGTTAATAGGTCATCCGATATTGTGTATACCGTACTAAATGGCGACGCTAATGTAAAGAGACCTTGTTGACCAACATACAAAAGGTTAGGAGTAATTGACATTTTAAATATCCTCGAATATATACCATATGCCTAAAGGATTCTTATCCTAGTTTAATTTGAAAACTATATTGAAGCATATATTACTGTGATGAAGCGCTGTCCTTAATCGTTGGAGAATTTTGTGAAAAATAATGTCAAATCGAATGTTAAACGATATGTTATCTCGCGAGGCAATTGGTATCTTACTGAAAAAAAGACCTACGGATCTTTATCAAGTTCCGTAGCATTTCCTTCTGAATCTGAAGCGCGAGAGTTTCTATATAAAAACTCTCTAGAACTCAAAGATCATTCTATAGAAGACATGCTTATGCTAATGACATCGGCTAAATCGGAAGTATAAATCTATGCCAGCGTATATAGAGTTAACCGAGTTCGTTGAAAGGGCTGTCTTTGTATTTGGCTCTAATGTTAGAGGCATTCATGGCTCTGGTAGTGCTAAATTCGCATTCCAATATAGAGGAGCCAAAATAGGAGTTGGAGAAGGACTTGTAGGCCAGAGCTATGCGTTACCTACAAAACAAAATCCAAGCAAATTAGATAAAAACTATATAGCTGATTTAAATCTACTACAAGATAGTGTTTCTAAATTCCTAGCATTTGCTAGAAAACATAAAGAACTGTCATTCATGATTACTAGGGTTGGTTGCGGATTAGCTGGGTTTAATGATGATCAAGTGAAGTTGTTATTTAAAGATGCTCCTGAAAATTGTTTTCTACCTGGGATGTGGACTCCTAACAGAGACGCCATGATTGTAGCGGGCTCTAGAAGTATCAATGAAAACGACGCCTACAACTATCTGCAAGAGAATATCGCCGGGATATTTAAAGGCCGCATAGTCACTGGAATGGCTAAAGGTGTAGATAGTGCGGCGTACAAATGGGCTAGTGATTATGGATTAGTTACCGTTAAAGCGCCAGCTAGATGGGATAAATATGGTAAGGCTTCTGGTTACATTAGGAATCAATGGATGTCATGGTATGCTACAGATCTATTAGCTCTCTGGGATGGAGAATCCCGTGGAACGAAACACATGATCGATATCGCACATAACGATGGCCTATTTGTTAAAATCATCCAATATCAAAATACTCAACCAAATGCAGATTATCGGGAGGGACATTACTGTCAATCACCCCATCTATTAGATGGGGCCTGATAGCTAGCTAGTGGCCACTAGCGATGCGAAAGCAACGCTATCTGATATCCAAAAGAAGGACTAGAGTGACCAAGTAACCTCTAGTATAGAGGGGACGTTTAAAGGTAACTAGCCGACTGGACGTGGCAGTCTGCAGTACGTGTGGGGTGTCTACTAGCCCCACACCTCTACGTCGGCCAGTCTCGAAGTAGTGAATAGATTCTCGGTTTACCGCCGACAAAGGAGCATCAAATG
>JAEHJW020002923.1_pt1 | contig 14475 bp, 20 predicted proteins | sample 9271431 | NCBI WGS metagenome assembly JAEHJW02
CCGCTATACGGAACGAGTGGATAACCTGGGCCATACGGAACAAGCGCACCGCCGGAGCCGCTGCCACCGCTGCCGCCACGGCCGCCACCGCCGCCACCGCCACCGCCGCCACCGCCACCGCCGCCAACGTTTGCCGCTTTGCTCATTTGCCGCGCAGCATTTTCCCATGCTCGGGCCGCCCGTTGCGCGTCACCGGCAATTCCGCGCATCGCCTTCGCCATGCCATCCAGGGACGATTGCACGTTCTTGAGAACGTCATCGAGCAGCTTGAACTGACCTATGACCTGCTCAAGCGATTGCAGAATCTTAGGATCAAGGACAATGCTCGCGCCAACTTCAAAAGCCGGAATCATCGGAGCACCGGCCTCATCATCTCAACGAGCACAACCTGAATAGCCTCGCGATGGTGTTCATAAACGGCGCGCCCCAGGAACGGCCTTGACGGTATGCGCTCAGTCCCGAGTTCCTGATCGACCGCATATGGAACATCGCTTCCGACCACTATAACCATCGCACGCGAGTCAAGCGCGATCTCATACGAGATGCTATCACGCATCTCGCCTGTTCTAACCAACGGATTGTCAGGGGGAGAATATCCGAGTTCGGTCTTCTCATGCACCGTGATGGGCGCAAGCTCTTGCCACTGCCGCATTGGATCATACGGCAGCATACCAGAAAGCCCAAACCGATCGGCTGGCCCTGGGGGCGGGTAGCTTCCCAGGATGTTTTTTGCTTCTTCGACAAGCATTGCGCCTGCCTTGTGGCCGCCCTCACGCATTCCAGAACTCATGCGGGGAATGGCAGATTCGAGAAACTGCGCGAATTGCCGAGGAGACTTAAACGTTCGCAATGAACTCTCCTCTTTCCCAATCGAACTTGCCCGCTCCGTCAAGCTCGCGTAAAACAACCACATACGCCAACTTCATAGTCGGCGTCAGATTCATCGCCGTGTCGTATGGCACCCCTTTTGACACAAGGTAAAGGATCGCCTTGAGGTCAGGGTGCCGCGCTAGTTTTTTGCCGCTTCCTTGTTAGGCAGATTGTATTTGTTGTTCTTTTGCAGCCATTCCGTGGCGGCGTCGACGCCGGCATCGCCAAGCTCATCGGCGCGAGCCTTTAGCTCGGAAACGGAACTCGGCAGAGAAATCGCCACCCCGTCAATTTCTCGGACACTGCACACGGCTTCCGCCGTGAACATGTAAGGCGCGCTGTTCCAGTTCGAGCCCACCGCCGAGAGGAAATCGAACCGCTCTCCCGGCGTCAGGTTTTCCATCAAGAACTTTTTGCCATTCGGCATGTCAATTGTTTCGCGCATGATGCCCTTACTGCGAACGATAGGAAGCGAAAGCGTGAATGGTCTGATCGATCTCTCGATCCACTTGCAGGTTCGCAAATTCCTGCATGTAGAACAGAACGCCTGTGAAAACGGCACGTGTTTTGCTGCCGTTGATCTCGCTGAACTCAATGGTCATCGACCCACCGGACGCGAGGTTCGGAACAATCACATTCAGGAACCAGAATTCCGGCTCCAAGTTCGCGAAGATGTTGGCGAGCTTGGAATCGATGCGCCAGAACGTGAACTCGAAATGCCAACCCCTCGGGATCGCTCGCGCCAACGGCGGAGAATTGAGGGGATGAAAGGTCAGCATCTTGATATCCTGCGTCGCCCTGCCGCGATCCAGGTTGCGCGATTGAATGCGCGTTCCATCCGGCATCGTCAGGATCAAAGTCGCATCGCGACCAATGGAAAATGAACCGGGAGAAGTCGCCATTACATCGCGTCCTTAGTTCACAGAGACGGACACTGTCTGGCCGCCTTGCATGTTGACGATGAAGAACCGATTGATCGACTCGTAAGTAACCTGCACGTTGCAGGTCACATATCCGCGCGAGATCGCGCTCTGCGGGTTGTTGCTCGCATCGCAAACCACCGAATATGGCGGCGATGTGTTGCTGCTCGATACGATCGGCGACAGAAAACCTTGCGACACCAGATTTTGCAGGAAGGACGTGATCGCTCCGGCAATCTCGGAAAGCAGATCTGTCGTGATCGGATCGCCAACAAACTGCCCCATGCCAGCATTGAGCGTCGCGGCGAGGTAGTTCGTCATGCGGGTGTAGTTGTCGCCACCGGTGCCTTTCGCTTGCCCGCTGCTGGCGTTGATGCCCGCCCGCACCGTCCAGTAATTTCCGCCTGGCGCTGGAAACGAAATCACGTCGATGCCAGCGCTGAAAAGCGCCTGCAAATCGGCGCTTGAGTAGCCGAGAAGCTGGCTTGTCCCGGCCACCCCGCTGCGCTGGCTGCCAACAACCCCGAAAAGCTGCTTGTTCAAGGATGACTGGTTCGGCGACTGGTTCGCGAGAACGCCAGCCGCAAACCCCTGCGGAGAGACCAGCCGCAGCACCGCGTTGGTAGTGTCCTGCCACCAAATCCAATCGCCGTGCATGATCTTCATCGAGTAGTTAGAGACGCCGGCGGCTTGGACTGCCGTCACAGATTCCGCAACCGTGTTGCCGGCAGGCAGCGCATTGACGAAGTAGATACCCTCGGCAAGCCCGAACTGTGCAACCGGACCCCATTCAGTCGATTCCGTTGCATCGGCGAGGATGCCGATCGAGGCGTTCTGATTGCGCAGCGCATACATGCCTGTTTGCGGCGAAACGGTATCCGAACCGACCAGCGTCGTGGTTGTGACGGTCGAGGCGCCGTCCGTGCCCCCGGTGAGCGTGTAGGATGCCGCCGCCGGCGCCGCAGTGCCGCTTCCCGCCGCCGCAGTGATGATCTGAGATGGCCCCTGGAATGCCGCCAATTGCCCATTGTTGATCGCGTTGGCGAGATTGACCCAGAATGCGTTGCCCGTGCCGCCGATGTTCTGGAAAATCTCGCTTCCGACGCCTGGCAGCGAAACCATCGCATTCCAAGTATTCGCGTTAGCGCCGGCCGAAAGCGTCACCGTGATGCTGTTTCCCAGCGATCCGGTATAGCGCGCCGTGAACGTGATATCTGGTGTGGTAGTGTTGTCTGATACGCTGGCCGCAACGTCGGTTCCATCCGTCACGCGGACCCCGACAAAGGCTTGTGCTCCCTGCTGCACTGCGAGCGCGGCAGGCGTCCCCATGTCGTATTGCCGAGCGATGATCGGCCCGAAAACCGACGCATACTCCGACATCGACCCGAATACCGTTGGCGTGTTCTTCGGCCCCCATGAAGACGTCCCTACGACACCCACAACGTTCGTCGGAACGCCGTTCAGATTAACTGCCGATGGCGGCACGATCTGGACGTAGAGATCAGGCACTACCAGCGCCGTTGTGTTCAGCGCCCCGTATTGCGTAATCGGCATGTTAATCCCTCAGGTTGTAGAGATGATATCGACCGCAGCTAGCGGCGGCGTGTTCTCGGTCGTCGTGACCGGAAACTGCACCGTGTAGTGCTGGTCACGCCGCAATATCCCGGTCTGCTGCGGTCGGTCGTCGTAGGAATACCGAAACCCACGCCACAACGTCGCCACGGTCCCGTCAGGGAGAGGAAACCGCCAATTCCCGCTCAGGATGGCTTGATCGACCAATGCGCCGGCTTGGTCTCGATAGAGCGATGCGTTCGATGAGACCGACGCCGGCGGCACCGGTGCCCAAATCGTGATGCGCATGAGACCGTCATACCGGCCGATCTCGCGAACCACCGGCGCCGACTGAACGACAACCACCGTCAGCGGGATCATGCCAGGTGGCATCGTCACGGAGCTGCCGCCCGCGCTCGCGCCGGGAACCTCGGCAGCGACAGACTGTGCCACCTGGCTCAACGTCTGCCCGTTGCTCACCGGGATCGAATATGCAGCGTTCACGCTCACGAACTGCCCCGATGCCGGCACACCCGAGAACGTCACGGTTGCCCCAGATACCGAAACCGCCATCGAGGGAGCGGGCGGCGGAATTACGATCGGGCGCGGCCAGAATATCGTCCCGTCTCTCGACCCGACTGGGAAAACCGTAATCAGACCTGATCCGTTGTCGATGATCTCACGCGCAATCGGACCCGTGGGCCACCCGCGCGAGACACTGAAGGGAATACCGAGTGGCGTAGCAACCAGTTGCGTTTGCACCGCGACAACAAGCGCATGTTCCACGTCCGATGTGTCTGCCACAGCGACCTCACTTCGCCGCGCGGACCATCATCAAACGCCAGCCGAGAGGCGTAAGCTCCGCCGCCGCCACAAGGAACACGCCGCCATCCGGTTCCTGGATGCGGTCGTTCTGCCGCACCTGGACCGGGAAACTCACCGGCAGCCGCGCCATGAAATAGCCCGTCTTCGCATCGCCGGGCAGATCGACCGACGTGCGCTCATGGCGCCCCGTCAGGATCACGTTCGCCGGCCAGTTCTGCGCCAACGCCACATCCTGCAAAACGGCGTCAGCCATATAGGGAGAACCAACGAAGTCCGGCGCCTCAGACCTGAGAACAGAGACCGTCGTGTTGCACCACGTCATGTGATAGGCGACAAAGGATTCGATATCGTGCAGGAAAAACGTCCCCTGCGGGCCGACGAAATAGTCGCCTGGATTGATCCCCGTCGTGTCGAACGCGCCGTAAGCGTCGGGCTCAGACTGCCCAAATACTGCAGGCCGCGGCCACGTCATCTTAGCGGAAACGTCGATCGCGGCATTCGTCTGCGTTACCACATTTGCCGACGAAATCGGATCGTCCGGCCCCTGCGCGCGATAGACCGTATAGACCGCGCCGATGTATTTCCCGACTTTCGCGTATCCCTTTTGTATCTTCTGATCAACGAGCGCGTAATTGACCACTACGCAAACCGCATTGCGCCATGACGCGACGAGAAATTGCGACGGTATAGATTGAGTGGCACCCCAAGAAAATCGCTCAGCCTTCCTTGCCATTCCTTGTAGAGCGAAATCCGTTGCCCGATTTCGTTCATACGTCCCGTCCATACGGCGGCCCTGTAGGTATCAAGGTTCTGGCTCGCGCCGCCCAACGCCGCCTCAAGCTGATCGAGGATGGGCACATACCCATAGACCGGCGTATCGCTCAGGACGCTCGCATACGGCGAGAGTTGTGCAGGCGCGTGACTGATCGCCGGATAGACCGCACCGCTCGCCGAAAGAGCCATCGTGAACGGCGTCAGGCAACGGAAAGAAATCTCAGGGAACGGCACAGCGTTCAACGCCAACGGGCCAGTGCCGAACGGCGTCAGGGCCAGCATGCCGATCGAGGCAAGAACCTGATTCCTCGCAACCTGCGCCGCGATCTCGGCAAGCATCGTCAACCTGCCATCGACATTTGGCACCGGCGCGCCGGCCGTCACGACGATAGTCTGCGGAGACGATGCCAAGACGCCAGTAGGTGCGCCGAAGGTGATCGACACCGTATCTCCCTCTGCAGGCTGCGTTCCCGTGATGGAAACCGCGCCGTAATACGCGCCCGTCAAGCGCGCCTCGCCAGCGGGGTTCATGTTGTTCATCTTATATTCCAGGAACCCGTAAGCCTGATTGAACCGCCAGGACGCAGCCGCAGACGCCAGCGTTCCACCTGACGGTGACGTCACCAAAAGCCCGATTTCCTGATATTGGAGATGCCGGCGGATGCCGCTTTTCTCTGATTCCGTGAGTGGCATATCACTGCTCTCGATCAGACGATCGGCATTCCCTGGCTCACCATCAGCGAAAGGACCGTGTATGGCGGGTTGTATGGGTTCCCGAAGAAATAGGCGTGCGTCGAGTTGTTGTTCTGGAAGCTGAAGTTATTCGACGCGATAATCGGCCCAGATCCGCCGCTCATTTTCCCGCTTGTCGGGCTGAAGGTGATCGTCTCTGTCGCCGATCCCGAGACAGATGCGCTGACCGTGACAAAGTTCCCCACCGGACCATCCCAGAAAAAGTTGATCTCTTCCGGGTTAGACGCGCCAGTGATTCCCGCCGTGAGGCCAAAGCTCTGCGCGGTCGCGTTCGCATTCACCGCCGACGCCAGACTTTCAGCAATCGTCTCAGTGGTATCAGTCGAAACGACCGTATATTTGACGGCGAGCGATCCGCCGGGCAGCGTGCCAACAGCGAAGGTCAGCGTGATGACATCTCCTGCGGTCACAGTGCCGCCAACCGTGCCATTCACGGTCGCGCTCACGCGAGGGTTCGACTGGACATAGCCGCGAGGGGAACGCAGCCCAGTCGTATTGCCAATCACCACGGGCTTGTAGAAATTCGGCAGAAGCGTGGGGTTTCGAGTGTCAAGAAACCCAGGCGTGCCTTGCAGAGGAATCGGCATTTTTTATCGGACCTTTCGCGGTTTGGCCGTCGTGTTGTTCACCATTCGAGGACGTTTCGTATTCACGTCCTTCCAATGGTCGAGGGCCTGCGCCGGACCTGGCGCTTTGTCCCAGCCCTTCAGGTTCCGAATGGCGGACTCATTACTCGGGAACCTCTGACCCCGCGTTGGCTTGGGGTCAAAGTCCCGCATCTTCCCTGCCATGACCGATGCCTGTTACTTGCGCCTGAACGCCCGCTCAGCCGCATCGGCATAGTGCGCCGCGCTCTGAGGATGCATCTTCCCAGGCGCAACCACAGCATCACCTTCACCGGGAATGCGGATGTCTTCCGCGCCGAGCGCGCCCGCGCGGCCAACGGAAATGCGTTCTTTGCCGACCCCCTGGACCCTGGCGCGGTTCATCGACTTGAAGGCAGATTTCGCAGGGCTTTTCATTTCTGATCTCCTCGTTGAACGGTTAGCCAGCGGTCTCAAGAACAACGCCGCGTTTGTAGAGCGCGCTGCTTGCCGTTGGGATGATCGCGGTCGTTGCGGTGATATCAGTCGGGACGGCATAATCGCCGATCCACACCCACGAGACGCCCAGCCATTGGCCGAGACGATCAAGCGGCGGTCGCATGACAAGCGCGACGTTGTTGACCATCCCGATATCCATGATCGAAGCCGCCGCGCCACGCTCTTTTGACCACGTCCGCGTGACCTCGGATGTGCCTTCAATGAGACTGCCATCGCCAAGCACAATCGGACGGCGCACGCGCACGGAAACATCCGTGGAGGAACTTCCCATCGCGTTCTGGACGTATGCTTCAGTCGTCGGAACAAAAGTCATGCCCAAGAGGGTGAAGACCATCCCCTCTCGATATTCCGCCGAGTTGTATCGGCCGGCATACAGAACCTTGAAGTCCTGATCGGCGAAAAGCTGCCTCATGCTCGTGTTGTCGAGAACGATATGATAGGTGCCATCCTCGAACGGCGGCACGGCGTTGTTCGATAGCACCGTCTTCGCATCTTCCAGCATGCTCATCGTCAGAATATCAGAAGACGAAAGCTGCGCCGTTGTGATCTTGCCTTCAGGGCGAAGAATGCTTGGGGCATTCGCCGCAATCAAGGCATCCCCCTCAACCGGCGCCGTCGCAGTGTTGAACGTCAACGTGCCGGAAATACCGTCAGGAACCGAACTTTGATTCGACGAATCCGCGACAACGCCAGTCACCGAAAGGGTCTGATCAATTCCCGAACCAAACGTGTTGTATTCTGTCACAGACAGAACGTTCACAGAAGAAACCGGAGTCGGCGAACCATTCACGAGAACATACTGGAATCCGCGAATGTCATCGACATGGCATGTGGTAGTCGTGGAAGCGCCAAGATCGGTTCGGACGCGCGTGTTCCCGCCAAGGTAAGCCGAGAACAGACGCAAGCGCGCGATCCGCTCAAGCGACTGCGCCGCCTGGACGCCCGTGTTCCGAGAAACTCGCTGCACGTTGTCCGCAATCGCCGTCTGACTGTCCACCAGATTGACATCGGTCGTATCGCCCCATTCATTCATCTGCAAAATATACTGCTCGATGGGGGCGTCAGTCGGCGTCAAGCCGTTGTCGAAATTGGTATTGTTAGACGGATTGAGCGGAGTGCTCACGGGAGGCTTGCGCCCATACCGCGTATAGGTCAGCGTCTGACCAATGCGCGCGGGGATGATCTCCTCCACTGAAGATCGGCGATACGCCAGCCACGAATCCAAACCTTCCTGAAACTCGCGCGCGAGCATTCCAGTCTGAATCATGTCGATCAATGCTGGCGGGAGGGTAACGAAACCTTGATAGCCACTCATTTTTGCACTCTCCTAGGGGACCGCTGCCCTTAACCAGCGGATCGGTTTAGAAATCAATGCGGCAACGAAGCCATGTAGGATTTTTTCCACGCGGCGTATTCGGCGGCAGACATCTTCCTGACGTCCACTTTCTCCGTCTTGGCCGGCTGCGGCGGAGGTTCCGAAGATCCTGGTTTCTTTGCCGGCGCCGCAGACTTCGGAGGCTCAGACGAGGCGGCATCCTTGAACCACTCAGGCTTAGATTCCTTGAACTTCGTCAGAGCTTCCTCAACACCAACGACGTTGCCGCTTTCGTCCAGCTTGATGCCGCTTCGATCGAGGAGCTTCGTGCCGAGAAGATCGAGGTCGCGAATGCCAGCAGCGATCGCCGCAGCCTTCAACTCCGACTCAACGACGCGACCTTCGAGCGTGCTCGCCGTTTTCTTCAGCGTATCGGTCTGCGTTTGGATCAGCTTCTCGGACTCATCTTTTGCCCGCTGAAGCTCCGACTTCGCGTTCTCCGCCGCCTCACGCGCAGTTCTCTCGGCAATTCGCATTGCCGCCAATTCAGCGCGAAGATCGGCCTCGCTCGGCCGGCCAGATTTCGGCGCCTCGGACGGCGCAGCAGATGGAGCCGGCGCCGGCGATGACGCCGGATCGTTTTGCGAACCAGACATAGTCTCTCCTTAGTTACGATGTTGCAGCTAAAAACGCGGAGACTGATCCCCCGCTCACCGATGCCAGGCGCAGCTTCGCGAACGAAACCGGCATCGCAATCGCAGTCATGCCACTGGCCGAGATCGTGGCGAGCGATACGCCAGAGGTTCCAGTCGCCACCGTCAGCGTCGTCGCGCCCGTGCTTGCCGCCGAAACCTGAATGGCATTCAGCAACTGGTTCATCGTCGGATTGCCGGCAGGCGCAACGCTCGGCAAGGTGGGCGATACGCCGCTCGGATACGTGATCGTCACCACGCTGCCCGACGACTGCGCGCTGATACCTGCCGCAGCAACCGCAGATGATGCAGCCACTGCCGCCGCCAACTGCGCGGCAATCGTCGATGCCGTATCAGACGACTGAACAGTATATGTTACCGAAGTCGATCCAAACAGCACGCCGCCGGAAAACGTCAGCGTCAGAACGTTCCCCGCCGTGACCGTCCCGCCAACCGTCACCGAATAGCTGTTGACCGGATCAGGGTTGTTCGTTCCCCACAACGCCGCAGAAAACGTCGTGCCAGACACCGCCGAAACCTCAAGCGTTGCCTGCAAACACCCCACGAGCGGAACCCAGGCGCCCTCAAACGGCGCCGAACTCTGCCCGGACAGCAAAACGGCCCGTAGTGAGAACGGGCCGTTAAATCGAGCAGAGAAAACGTCGTATAGGTTCATCGTTTGCGACCTGCGGCAGACATCTTCGCCATCTTCTTGGCGCCGTATTTCTTGCGCCCGATCGACGCGGCCACGGCACCAGGGTCACGGACGCCCTTCGCTGCAAGCTCTTTCGAGAGCTTCTGGAACCGTCCACCACCGCCAAGCTTCATGGATTTCGTCACGTCAAGACTCCTTGATATACCCGAGGACGTCCGCCGGCCCGACGACTTCGCCGAGGTTATACCGCCATTCGATAACGCCATCCGCCTGCGCCTCAATCGCAAACTGCACCTTCATGCACTCGATCTGCGCGATGACCTCGCCTCGCGAAACGCGCGCGCCACTCTCGCATTGCAGCAGGCACAGCGTGCCCGTCATGTCGGTCTGGATCGGCGTCACGCCATGTCTCGTGTCTGCTCGCGCCAGTTAATCGTCACGTGGGGCGCCGTGTATTCGTCCGGCGCGTGCAATACCACCACGATCCCGCCTTCGCAGTATCCCGAAAGCCAGAACGACCCCGTGAACGTGCTCGGCTGGCGAAACACCTCGCGGCCGTCGCCCGTCTCGACGACGATGCGCCCCGCCGCGCCGGCAGACGTAATCTGCACCGAATAGAGTTCCGCGTCTCTGCGCGCCAGGCGAAACCGCCCCGGCGCCGTGAGATGCGCCGCCCGCATCAAACTCCCAGGCGCACACGGCGACCTGATATCCTGAGTGACGCGATGATCCATCATCAGCCTGCCAGCTTGATCGACATCTCTTCGATCGTGGCAGCGTAGCATTCGCAGCGCGCCCGCAATTCCTGGCACTCAAGCCGGGCCGCCTCGATCTCTGCCGCCATATCTGCCATCGCCATGCGGCACTGCGCCAAAATGCCATGGGTTCTCACCAGTTCCCGCGCGGCCATCAGCGGCAGCATCCCATGCTCGCCCGATAGAAGCTCGTCAATCTCGTCAGGCGCAACGAACTTGGCGTCGCCCATTACGACCGGCTCTTGTATGGCATCCACACGACCGTCCCCATCGGCGCCACAGAAACTGAGCTATGAACGATCAGCGTCAGCCCGTAATAAAACCCACCGTCTAGCATCCACGACCCCATCGCCACCGGATGCGCGCGGTAGAAAACCCGTCCGTTGAACGAATCATCCGCCCCGATCCCGCGTTTGCCAGTCGTCTCGAAATTCCCATCTTCGTTCGGAACGCCATCGATGATCGCGATGGTCCCCGATCCGCCATGCGTGCACGCCATCGTCCTGAAAGTGCCCGGCCCCTCCTCGAGCAGGTAAATGCCCGGTGCGTTGAAATGCCACACCTTTCCGCCAAGCTTCGGCACCGGCAAATTCACGCGCTTGATCGACGTGAGCCTATTCGTGAGCGAACCCTGCGGCATCGGGCCGCCGCCAAGCGAAACGTCCATACCCTGGAACATCACTCGGCTCCCGATCCGGTGCCGTCACCGACCATCAAACGAGTGTTCACCGGCATCTGTCCCTGCGGGTTGTTCGGGTTAACGTCACCATCTGGTTTCGCATCGCTCTCCGCAATTTTCTCATCATCTACGTCGGCGTCCGTATCCTCATCTTCATCCGACGACGCGCTAACCATCTTCACGTCCAGATTGCTCGCGATGATCTCACGCGCCATCTTCGGATCAATCAACATGTATTCGGGATTCGGCTCGGGAACTCCCAGCGGGTTGATCCCCTGCGCGAACGCTGCGATCATTGATCGGATATCGTCAGGCGTCGGCTGAAACAGCCGCGGCCACACAAACGAAATTCCCGACACGTCTATGCCAGGCTCAACGATGCTGACAATCTTCCGCAACAACGGGAGCGCCCCGCTCTCGCCATACGCGCCACGCAATTCCATCACCAGGTCATGCGTGTCTTCGTCAAGATACTCCATCGCGCGGCCAGACAACGGCCCCTTCATGCGCTCCGGGTCTTTGATCGCCATCCCGATCTGATCAAACGCCATATCCTTCAGCCGCTCGACCAGAGACAACGCCGCATCAACGCCCGCGCCTGTCATCTCAAGCAGCTTCGCGTCACCGTCGCCCTCGGCCTGTTGCTGGCCCGTGTAGCTCGCCTTCACATGGATATAATCGACCGGCGAACGCGACACCTGCGGCATATCCCCGAACTCTGGATCATCGCCGCCCTGGCCCACAAGCTGCCCGCGGACCACAAGCTGCGGCGCGCAGTTATACCGGCTCCCACGGCTCGCCTGAGACAGTAGATAATCGATCTCTATGCTGTTCGGAACTGCATCAAACCATGTGCATTCACCGTCCGGCGCAGTGCCACCCGGCAAATTCTTGATCCACACGGCCGGAAGAATATTCGTCTCATTCGGAACAATCGAATGCGGCATCAACAGGCGCTCAGGCTCGCCCATGAATCCCTTGTTCGGCGTCCATTCCTCTAGCGCAGGCGCCTGATACGTCACCTCTTCGGTCGTAGAAATGTCCCGGATATACCAATACTGCCTGTTCGGATCGACGCCCATGCCACGCGCGCGGAGAGATGACCCCTTCACCTGATAATTCAGCCGAAGCAAAATCAGGTTGCCACTCACATCAAACGACGGCCGGCAATTCTGAGACCGTATCGGATCAAGCGAAACCCGCCCATCATCCGCGACACGAAACATAACCGCGACAGACCCGACACTCCCCAGATAGGTCGCCTCGGTCATCGCCTCGTAAAACGCGCACTGCCGCATAATCTGCGCAATCCGCCGAGCGGCACCCTTGTCGCGATGCGCAACCACCGGCTGGTGTCGCCCCGACCACAGTTTCCGCGAACACCACCGCGCAACCTTTCGCGGCAGGTGATACTGCACACTAGGCCGCCGAGACGATAACGGAATCAGCGCGCCATTGCCCGAGCGCTCATCGTAAAACGCATGCGGCAGATGGTCGTAAAACGTGCCGTCCAGCAGCTTGTTCAGACACAGCAGCCGGCGCGAGCGCGGGTCTGACCGCAGCCACGCATCGTTCGCATCCGGCATCTGGTCGCAAATTGATTTATACACGCTCTACCTTTGGAAAACGGTGAGCGTTGGGTGCGTCACCCGAGGCCGAGGCGCCTCAACCTCACCCGACAAAACATTGAACGCCGCCGCTAACGCATCAACCTGGTCATCGTGCGCGCCAGACGGGAACGACCGCAGTTCCTCGACGAAACTGCGCGTCCATTGCCGCCGCAAAACCAACACATTCCCGGCATTCACCTGCGCCGCAACCGGCATCGCCCGCGTTGCCTTGCTCTTCGTTTCCCGGTCGGAAACCACATTCCAGCCCGGCAACCGCCGCGTCAGGTAGGCCACCTGCATCTTCCCCGCCGGACCGTCGATCGGCAGCCTGACCGTCACGTCCTGGCCGTCGGTCGCCGCCGTGTCGCGGATCAGCCGCTCGACCAGCTCCGGGCCGCCACGCTCACGCCGCACGTCCTCGATCAGCCATCGGCCATCCTCTAGCTCGCTCAGCAGCACACCCGCCGTCCAGTCAGGATCACCCGACCCGCTCGCCGCGGTCGCGGCCAGATCCCATGCCCGCACGCGACTCCGAAACCTTGTCACCGGCCGGGACTGTTTCAGGAGCGGCCCGAATACCGCCGCCGCCGGGATCGTCCTGGGCTGAATCACCTCGGGCGGCGGCGGATCATCGACCACCACCAGCCTATCCACTCGGAAAACTGACCCATCCAGCGCCCGCGGCGACTGCTGATAGAGCGCATACCACGCACGGAGGTTCCCGACCCGCTCGTAATTCTCGCGCGCATCCAGGATAGCGCGATCATACCTGTAATTCGGATCGTCACCCCAGAGGGGCTGGCCCGGCTCACGTCCGAGCGGGTCATCACCCTCCGCGATCGCGGGCAGCTTCAACACGCGCCAATCGCCAGGCGAGTGCAGCAAAATCCTGCCCGCGAGGTCGTCCTCGTGCCAGCGGGTGGTAATCAGCACGATCCGGCCTCCAGGCCGCAATCGCGGTCGCAGGTCGGACAGATACCACTCCCAGGTCCGATCCCGATATCGCTCGCTGTCGGCTTCTTCCTGCGATTTCACGGGGTCGTCAATAATCGCGAGGTCAGCACGAAACCCGGCAATCGGTCCCCCCACGCCACTCGCGAGATATTCGCCGCCCCGGCTCGTCGTCCAGCGATCGATTGCCTCACGCTCAAGCTCATACCCGAGCGCGCCCGCGTGATCACGGATCACCCGCTGCACACGGCCGGAGAATGTCTCCGCCAGCGAGGCGCCATAACTCGCGCCAATCACCCGCAGCCCGTCATCCTGCGCGAGATACCAGGCCGGGAACAACACGCTGGCATAGGTAGATTTCGCCGAGCCGGGGGGCAGAAATAGCATCAGCCGCGCCCCAGGGGTCTCCGCTGCGCGCTGCAGCTCCGCGATTATGCGCAGGTGATGCGCCGCCGGCTGCATGCCGGTCTCGGCCAGCACCGCCCGGCAAAACGCCCCGAAATCGCGCCGCACCAACAGACCGTGACGCGCCGCCCGATAGTTCGCCAGCGCATCCTCGATCTCGTCAAGCGGCAAATTCAGGAGGGATTCAGGGTCGATGTCCATAACCCCTGCCTCCGTTTACAATTCGCGCCAGTTTACCGATAGTGGGCTAGAATCTTTTAAAAGTCAAGGGGTTGCGATGCCACGTTAAAGCATAGCATAACCAGTTGAAATTACGCGCGTTTTCAGCTTTGGCATAGGCGCTACCGATCGATCTCGCCTCTTCCGGCGCCGCGCTCGCCCTCGCCGCTGATGCGTCCTTGATACGCGCCGTCTGGGCCGAAGGCGTCCCATCCGTCGCGGTCGTAGGCATAGCGGCCCTCGTAGGAACCGTCCGGGCCGAACCGCTCCAGCGTGCCATCGCTGCCGCGCTCGATCCTGCCCCGATAGCCTCCGTCCGGCCCGTAAACCTCCCAGCCGCCGGCGAGGGCGACGCATGGCAGCAGGAACAGCGCGGCGGCGAGGGCGATGCGGATCAT
>JAEHJW020000779.1_pt1 | contig 14465 bp, 25 predicted proteins | sample 9271431 | NCBI WGS metagenome assembly JAEHJW02
GGTGACTCCTGTTTATGTGCCGGAGCTTTCGCCCCGGCCTCCGTGGTTGGGAATGGATGGGCTACTGCTGCGCGAAGGGCTGTCCGGTAAGGTCAAGCAGTACCCTCATGATTACGCTGCCCTCCGCGCATCGTCGGCCCAGCCACGGCCATCAATGTACTTGCCGATCAGATCAAGTTCTGCGATGGTCAGACCGTCGATCTTGGCCATCAGCCGGTTGCGGGCGGCTTGCCAGATTGCAGGGGCCGGCAACTCTGCCCTATTTGCCGGCGTCGGCAATATGGTATTAGCTGCAACCACACCCGGTTCTTGAGGCCGGCCTCCGGTGGGTGCCTGCACCGCTTGCGCGGCCGGCTGGGTTGCGGTTTCGTTGGCGATGGCTGCAGCATCCTGCTTGATCTTCTCCGCTGCGGCCTGGGCAGCGGCAGCTTGCTCCTGCTGCACCTTCTCTGCAGCCTTGGCTTCTTCCTCGGCGCGGATCTTCGCGCGCTCGGCTTCGAGTCGCTTTTCCTCAGCGGACTTGTGTTCGGTGATCCGCATCTTGATCAGCGTCACCAGGTCGTCGTTCGCCTTCAGGACGATCTGCGCGGTGTCGGCGAACAGGAAGGTATGGTCTGCAGCGAGTTCGCGTAGGCTGTTCAGGTTGATCTCGATCTTATCGGCGATCTCGCTGGCCTCGATCTTCTTCGTCACCAGGAGGTTATGGACCGCCTCGCGCAGGCTTGACGGCGTGCGCTTGCTCTTGATCGCCGTCGCCCAATCGGCGGCGATGGTCGGCATGTAGGGCTTACCCAGGCGCTTGTTCAGGCCGGCGATGTGTTCCGCCAGCTTGTCCTTGCCATCCTGCATGGCCTCGATCTTGATGGCTTCCTCGCGGGCTGTGACGAGTTTTTCAAGAGCCAGCCGGGTTGTGCGCGCCAGGTCGAAGTACAGTTTCTTCTCGCGGCGCATTTCCTCGATCTCGCTCAACTGCGACAGCGCTCGCGCTTCTTCGGAGTTGAGGGTATCTTCGGCCAACTTGAGCTTTCCAAGCGCCGCCTTGCAGTCCGCGAACTCCTGATCGGTCTCCGGCTTCGTTGGGAGCGCCTCGATGAAGACATTCAACTGCGTGCCGAAGGCCGTCAGATTCGAGCGGATCGTGAGGGCGCCGGTGGCCTCGATAGACACAGCCGGAAGGTCTAGCGTCGGGCGCGCGACGGCGGCCGGGATGACCTCGGGCGGCGTGTAGATTTCCAGGTCAGCATGAAACTGCGCCCAGCCAGCCTCGATCCGCTTCACCCAGCCCGGGTCCGGCAGGACTTCCATGTGCACGAGGTTTTCCTGGGTGCCATCGGAGACCACGAAAATCAGCCTCTCGGCGCCCGTGACATGCATCACCTGTTGGCACTGCGGCTGGTGCTCTTCGGGGAGCTCGCCGCGCTTGACCGATTCGGCCAGCGCTGCCGCCCACTGCTTATGTTCGAAGGCCGTGTCGCCGGCCATGGTCAGGCCGTCGCACGATGCGGACAGACGGCCGTAGGAGTAGGTCGCCGGATAGAGCTCGTCGCCGATGATCTCTTCAACCAGCGGCCGGGCCTTCGCCTCGACCGCGTGGCCGTGGTCAAGAATGTTCTCCTGCACCCAATCGCTGAATTCCTTGGCGATGCCGGTGTGCTTCATGCGCAGGAGCTCGCTGCGGGTGGTTTTCTTCGACAGGCCCAGCATTGCGGCCGCCTCGCTGGCGCCGTCGTGCTCAAGGCGGAACTGGTGCCATGCGTCAGTTCCTTGCTGCATGTCGTGAATGATTCGTTCCATGATTGTTCTATCCTTGTGTGTGGGGATCATTCAGCGCGTCAAAGGGCGAGTTTGCCCTTGCGCTGGGTGTAAAGTTCGGTGAGTTCTGCCCTCTGTTGGGGATCGGCAACTTCTGCGATGAGGTCGGCGGCGATCGCCAGCAGGTCGGGGTCTTTGGCGTTGAGCAACTTGGTCTCGACCTGTGCGAAAGTGACGCCTGCAACAGTTGCTGGCTCGATCTTTTCCACGGCGCGGATCAATGCCTTCTGCTCGTCGGTAAGCGCAACCTTGCTGTTGATGGTCGTGATAATATCGTCTGATGTCTTCTTGCCGTCCCGGATCAACTTCGCCCATGCGGGTAGGTTGGCGGCGAACTTGTCAGCGGGGTAGGAATCTATCACTACCTCAGCTTTCCCCATGTCTTTTGGTTGCGCTGGCGGTGTGGCCGGGTCCCCCGTGGTGTCGGCGGCCTCTTCGGAAATCATCATCCCTCCGATGGCTGCGGGATAGATCGCGCGGACGCCTTCGGCGATCAATCTCGCGCGAAGCATGGCGCGTGGGTAGTTTTTCCAGTTGTCCTTATTGGTCAGGCCGGCTTTCTTTGCCTGGTCAATTGTCCATGCCATGCGGAGCGCGCCGCCTGCCGGATGTGAAAATGTCGCATCGGCAATGGAGTCTGTAAGTTCATGCCATTCGATCCGTCCGCCCATTTGCTGGAACCGCGCCATGACGCTATGTGTTTTGCGGCAGGCTTTCCCTTGAATGATGTCGTAGTCTTGCGTGATAGTTGCAGGGTGTTGGCCTTCCGCCTGGGCAACAAGCATTAAGGCGAGGGCTTGCGGCATGGACTTCATACCGAACAGCCCGGACTGCGCGACCGCTTCGGCCATTACTTGCATGTCGCTTAGCGCATAGAAAGAAACTGCGGTACTCATGATCTCTCCTCGTTCAATTGTTGGTTACAGCGGCCTTCCGCCCCCGTTAATTGGTTCGCCTTCGGCCTTGGCGATGGCGGCAAATAACGCCACCACATCTTCATGATGCTGCATGTCATAGCACATGCCTCGTTCGTCGCGTTCGTCCTGCAGGTACATATCTGCATAATTCTTTGCTGCCGCCAGCAGTTCGTCGCGCTGCTGTTGCAGCATCTCAGCCACGCGCTTGCCAGTACGCGCAGCCTCTTCCAGCGCATCGGTACTGATTCCGGCGCAGGCATTGACGCAGGCGACTATTCGATTAGCATCTTCCTCGCTCATTTCCGGATAGCTGATGCGGCCGAACATGCCATGTTCATTGCGTACCTGCTGTAACAGCCAGCAGCATTGACCAGGGCACGGCGTTACCGCTTCCCACGGTTCCGGCGTATGGCTCATGGTTTTACCTTCCGTTCATAGGTTGAGCACATGACGGCCCATGTTGCCCCGTGCGATTGGTATGTGCCGAGCGAGGCTTTACCATTCAGACATGCGAGTATTTCGGCGCGCTGCGTCAATGCACCTAACGCCGCTTGCCTCATTATGTAAGCGTGGCCGATGAGCGAAGCTGATCCGATGACGACAAAGCACAGCAGAAACACCAAGACATCCTGCCGGGTCGGTAATTGATACCGATGCGCGCGACGATAGAGAGGATTGCACCAGCGGCGGAGAATGTGATTCATGATTGCAACCTCAGCACAGAGCCGGTGGCGCGTTCATACTGAAACTTGCTTCCAACCTGCAATGCATCTATTCCCCGGAGGGCCAAATAGCTCTTAGCGCGGATCAGTCGCGCAGCTTGCCGCCGAGCGATGCGCTTCGGCGCGAGAGCGAAAAACTCACTGGCGATAAGCATTTGTTGGCGTAAGGCACTCATGCTGTCTCCTCGGTTCGTTTCAATCAATCACCAGTAGGAAACCGGCCGGGGCGGGATTGCCCCTTGCTGCAAGCGTGGCCGGCTTCCTGCTGGTGACTGGCTTTATTGCAATTCTCACAGCGCCTGCCACTCTTCCTGTGCCAGGACGCGGGCCTGATCGCGGACGGCAAGCTGCAGCCGCTTGACAGCCTGGAAGAGTGAGCCAGGATGGCCGGCCGCATCGTGATAGGCAATCTCCGCAATGAGCGCGTCGAACTTGCCGCAGTCCAGGCCGCGATCGACGGCTGCCGCCAAGTTGTCTGCGGACTCAAACTGAGTGTCGATTGAATCAGTGATAAATACATCCTCAGCACGCGCCAGCTCGTCGGCATGGTCAAACAGCCGGTCAAGATAGCGATTCGTTTCGATGTCCAATGCTTGATCATTCATGGCGCACTCCTCTGTTTTTATCTTGTCCAATCCGGCTTTCACCATGTCCGGCATGGGCCTGTATCGTCACCCCGCTACGCAGGGTCAGGCTTCGCTGGCTTTCGGTTGGTAGCCAGTAACCTTTTTGCAAGTCCCCCGCTGCCTGCGCTCTGCGATGGCCTGGGCCTGTGCTTTGCGCTTGCTCAACCCCGGTGAGTCTCCCGGCTTTCGTCCCCTTCGCTTCGGCTCGCACTCGTCGGTGGGGAGGTTGATGCGGGTCGCTCTTTGTTCTGAGCTTGGTGCAATTAAACATGATGTTTAACGAAATGTCAAACACTTTGTTTAACCACAGGCGAAAAAAATCCCGCTCGATGGCGGGCTATGTGAAGTTTCAAGCTGCTGGTGTTAGCGGTTCTTACACCTCATGGCGCCTATTTGCCCATTTCCCTCTCGGCAGGAAATATTAAACCTTTTATCGACAATGAGTTATCTGCTTCATTGGGTCGGCGCCGAATTTACCGCCAAAAGAAGGGCGTCGACGCCTGTTAAACGTCGTGTTTGACTTTTGGTTAAACATAGTGTTTAATTACGAACACCATGAAAGACAAAATCCTGATTAAAGAACTTGGCGGCCCTGCGAAGGTTGCGGAAATGCTTGGATACGAAAAGGCTGGCGGGGTGCAGCGTGTTCAAAACTGGATCGCTCGCGGCATCCCGGCAAAGGTAAAGATCGAACACCCTGATCTCTTCCTACGCTCCTCCAAGCGACGCCAGAAAGCTGCGGCATGATCTCCTCCCCTTCGCGTTTCCTTCCTTTGCGCGATGGGTTCGCCCCGTCCGGCCTGCAGGCTGGTCGGGGCTTTTCTTTTTAATCGGGACGGCATGAGCATGGCAAAACAGGGAATGCTCGGCTACGGGGATCACGATAACGCTGGGGCGGCTTCCGGTGCGTGGGCAGAGGGGTTGATCTGATGGGCGCTTACGAGGACTTTTTGATCGCCAAGGCGAAGATTGACCCGGATACCGGGATGCAATCCGTTCCCCCGCTTAATTCGATGCTCTACCCACATCAGGCAGACATGGTGCGTTGGGCGCTAAAGCGTGGCCGCGCTGCAATTTTTGCTGATTGTGGAATCGGCAAAGGCCCAATGCAGATGGAGTGGGCCAGCAAACAACCCTATGAATGCATTATTGCTGCCCCTTTGGCTGTTGCTCATCAGTTCGTCCGAGAGGCAGAGAAGTTCGACATCGATCTGGCCTACGCTAAGGATCAGGCCGGCGTGACCAAAAGAATCACGGTGACGAACTATGAGCGCCTTGAGAATTTCCACATCGAACAGTTCGGGGCCGTCGCGCTCGACGAGTCCAGCATTCTCAAGAACAGTGCTGGCGCTTACAGCACCTGGATGATTGATGCGTTTAAGAATACGCCGTTCAGGCTTTGCTCTTCCGCAACGCCCGCGCCTAACGACGTAATGGAACTCGGCACCCAAGCAGAATTCCTTGGCGTAATGACTCGCGGAGAAATGCTGGCCATGTACTTCACCCATGACGGGGGAGACACATCGAAATGGCGAGTTAAGAGACATGCTCAGAAAGCATTCTGGGAGTGGATGGCTTCGTGGGCGGTGATGATCCGTAAGCCTTCCGACCTCGGCTATAGCGACGAAGGATTCATTCTTCCGCCTCTTCACATCCATGAGCGCTGCGTCAAGGTTAATGCGCCTACGACCGGGTTTCTGTTTTCGGTAGAAGCGATTTCCCTACAGGAGCGCCAACAGGCACGGCGCGACAGCATCGTTGATCGGGTGAGGGATTGCGCTGCTCTGGTAAATGCGTCCAGCGAGCAATGGCTTGTCTGGTGCAACTTGAACGCCGAAAGCGAAGCGCTCGCTGCGGCCATCCCTGATGCCGTTGAGGTCCAAGGCAGCGACCCCGACGAGCATAAAGAATCGGCAATCGCCGGATTCATCGAAGGGCGCATCCGCGTTCTCGTGAGCAAGCCGCGCATATTTGGCCTCGGGTTGAACCTGCAATGCTGCGCCAATATGGCCTATGTCGGTTTGTCCGACTCCTACGAACAGCTTTATCAATCACTGCGCCGCTGTTGGCGCTTCGGCCAAAAGCGGACGGTCAACGCCTACATCATCACCGCCGAGACTGAAGGTGCAGTCGTATCTAACATCAAGCGCAAAGAGCGCGAAGCCGAGGAGACATATAACAACATGATCGATCATATGAAGGATCTGAATGCCGCAGCGATTCACGGGGGCTTATTGCGCAACAAGGGCGACTATAAACCTTCCGTCCATATGACCCTTCCTCCCTGGCTGGGGGTTGCATGATGACATCAATACTTAACCAGGTTCAAGGCGAAAACTGGATGCTGGCGCATGGCGATTGTGTCGAAGTCCTGAACGGCCTTCCTGAAAATTCGATTCACCTGAGCATCTTTAGCCCTCCATACGCCAGTCTTTACACCTACTCGAACAGCGATAGAGACCTTGGCAATAGTGCTGATGATGATCAATTCTACGAGCACTTCGACCACGTAATCGCTGGTCTACATCGCGTGACCAAGCCGGGCCGGATCGTCTGCGTCGATGTCATGAACATCCCGGCCATGAAAGAGCGCGATGGCTATATCGGGCTCAAGGACTTCCGAGGCGACGTGATCCGGGCATTCCAGCATCAAGGATTCATCTTTCACAGCGAGCATTGCGCATGGAAAGACCCCCTTCTGGAGGCTACGCGCACGAAAGCCCTCGGATTGATGCACAAGCAGCTTTGCAAAGATTCAACGCGCTCACGGGCCGGAATTCCGCAATATCTCTTGGCATTCCGAAAGGATGGAGAAAACCCGGAGCCAGTTGCTCATATCAATGGTTTGGAATCATTCGCCGGAGAGAATCCGCCGACACAAGGGACGCTCTCACATGAGAGGTGGAGACGGTATGCATCCCCGGTATGGATGGACATTAATTTCAGCAATACCCTCAATGCTCAGGCTGCGCGTGACAACGAGGATGAAAGACACGTCTGCCCGATGGCACTTGATCTGATTGAGCGAGCCATCCAGCTATGGAGTAATCCGGGGGACGTTGTATTCGACCCCTTCTCTGGGGTTGGGAGTACCGGATACCAGGCTATTAAGATGGGCCGTAAATTCGTTGGCAGCGAATTAAAGAAGTCCTACTTTGAACAGGCATGCAAGAACATCGGATCAGCGCAATCTGATCAAGGCGCGCTGTTTGATGAAGCGGCATGAACACGGCATGCGAGGGAATCCTGACTTCGACCTACCAGGGAGGGGCAATCAATGAGGCTAGAAATATCCGTCTGGCTGCTCGCCATCTTCATGTTCGGCGGCATTCTACGGACTTCATTTCTCTGCTGGCGCGGCATGAAAGACCCGAGAGATGAGCAGAGGTAAATCCTGGGCGCCGGCTTGCGCAAATTTCGAAGAGCGGCCATGAGAACCGCCGTCGCCGAAACCAGCCTGGACGCCTACCGGTCGTTCTCTGCGCCCTCCCTGCAGCGCAAAGAGCAGGAAGTTATGAACGTGTTTCTGGGGGCGCCCGGCCTGACCATCACCCGCGAGCAATTGGCCGAACGAATGGGCTGGAAAGAATCCGCCGTCTGCGGCCGCGCCAATTCGCTCGTGTCCAAGGATGTGCTGGAGGAAATCGACGGCGGAAAGACGAAGAGCGGTCGCGGCGCAAAGCTGCTACGGATCCCGGTGCTCGGGCAGATGAAGTTGATATGAACACTGTTTTCTACTGGTCTTTCTTATGCCACTGCCAATCGCATAGCTGCGACGATTTCGACGCCTGGTGCACGGGAAGGTCGCTCGACAACCACACAGACACGGTATTGATGGCATGAACGAATACGCCATAGGGCAACAGGTGACGGTCAACATGCCCGTTGGATGGCTTCCCGGCATCGTCAAAGAGGTTAAGCCCAGCTATGCATTCAGCGGCGAAACCTATTACGAAATCCACGGGGATGGATTCTTGACGGTGGCTCCCGCCAGAAGCATTCGGCCGGCTGAAACCATGACCCATGACGAAATCATGAAAGTGGAGGCTGTCTGATGGCCAGGATTCGGACAATAAAGCCAGATTTCTTCCGCCATGAGGGACTGCAGGAGCTTGAGCTCGCTCATCCTGGTGAGTACCCGATGTTTGTGTTCGCTGGACTTTGGGGCCACTGCGACAAGGCTGGGCGGTTCGAATGGAAGCCGCGGATGCTGAAGCTCGACATTCTCCCTTTCCTGGACTTCGACATGGCCGGAACGCTTGAAATATTGGAGCGCGCAGATTTTGTGCGCCGGTATGAGGTCGACGGAAAAACCTACGGTGTAATCGACTCATTCCTTGAGCACCAACGGATCGGCGGCAAGGAAGCTCAAGACCCTGAGAAATTCCCGGCACCAACAGAGAAGCAAGAGGGAAGCACCAGGGAAGCGTTAGGGAAGCAGAAGGGATTGCAGGAAGGGAAGGGAAGGGAAGAGGAAGGGAATGGAGTAAACCCTGCGCCGAAAAATCCGGCGCGGTTCGATCCGATGCAGCACCTGCTCGGTCTCGAAGTCACGGAGCCGGTAGCCAGAGACTGGCTGGCGCTCAGAAAAACCAAGCGGGCGCCTGCTACGGAAACCGCCATCAACGGAATCATCACCGAGGCCATCAAGGCTTCCCTGACCTTGCAAGCCGCTCTTGAGGTCTGCTGCAAGAACGGCTGGCAGGGATTCGAGGCGAAATGGCTGGAGGGAAAGAACGCCCGCGCCGGGCCGACTGGCTACGCCCAGCAACGCGACGAAGAGCGGAAGGAAGTCGGCGACATCTTGACCGGGAGGAAAAAAACGAATGAACGAGCCAGCAGCAACGACCGAGACATCCCCGGCGAATGTGCGCGTGTTGCCTGATGCGTGGATTGAGCGCTTATTCGGGCGGCTGGAAGGGCTCTATGGCGCGAAGTTCCACGACGCCTGGCGCGGCACCGACACCGAAAACGTCAAGCGCACCTGGGCCGAGAAGCTCGGCGGCTTTGCTGACCGGCCGGAAGCCCTGAAGGCTGCGCTCGACGCCTGCGACGACAAGCCATGGCCGCCGACGTTGCCCGAGTTTATCGGGCTCTGCCGGGATGCGGCCAAGCGAACCGGGCCCGGCTACGTCGCGCTGCCGGCTCCGGACATCACCCCAGAGCGGGCCGAGGTTAGGCGTTCGGAAGCCGCCGCTCTCGCCGACAAGCTCCGGGAGTTCGCGCCGAGCACTGAATGGGCCAAGAAACTCCGCGCTCGATACCTGGGTGGCGAGCGGCTCCTGCCGGTGCAGATCGACATGGCCTCATCGGCGCTTGGTGAGACGTGGTCGCTGAACGCAGTGGAAATCACCGAGAGGCTAGCAGCATGATCCCCTGCCCATCCTGCGGCGGTACTCTCTACCGTCACGATGTCTCCCGCAACGGTTCCCAGCGCTACCGCTGCCGAGACTGCCACAAGTGCTGCACGATGCGTAACGGTGAAATCAGCCGGCTTCGCGGAAGACCGTTCAAGATCGATCAGAGGTTTTCGGCGTGAATGGATACCGAAGAATCATGCCGAGCTGCGTGCGAGACGCGCTGGTGTCTGGCGCAATCCCAGACCGATCGGGCAGCGTACTACCAACTCGTCCTGAAACACCGCGGAAAGGAAGCAGCCAACCGCCTGATCGAATCGGTGAACGAGTTGCGACGTGCTACTCCTGCCAATCATCAATCGGCGGCTGGTCCGACGGGCCTATTTTGATCTGCCAGCGAACGATGGTGAAGAATCCGCAGCGGTGCGATGCCTACGATTACGCGCCAGGTTCGGATGAAAGCGAGAGGGCGTGATGGCTGATCCATTCAAAATTGATTCGCCAACTTGCATTAGTTTCAGTGGGGGCAGGACAAGCGCGTACATGCTCTGGCGCGTCCTGCAATCCAATAATGGCCGTCTGCCTGACGAGGCGATTGTCTGCTTTGCCAATACCGGGAAAGAGGAAGAAGCAACATTGAGATTTGTGCGCGACTGCTCGGTAAATTGGAACGTGCCGATTACATGGGTTGAGTTTCGGGGAGACGAGAAAAAATACGCGATTGTTGATTTTGATTCTGCCAGTAGGAATGGCGAACCGTTTGAAGAGATTATCAGGAAGCGTCAATACCTACCTAACCCGGTAACGCGATTCTGCACTGTAGAGTTAAAGATTCGCAGCATGCACCGACATCTCATCTCTCTTGGGTGGCGCGACGGCGACGGATGGGAACAAATGATCGGGATTCGCGCTGACGAGCAAAGGCGTGTTTCCAAGATTCGCGCAAGGCCGAGCCCTGAAACGGTCAAGGAAACAATGATCATGCCATTGGCCGACGCAGGAATAACCGTAACCGACATACAAGCATTTTGGGATGAGCAAACGTTTAACCTTCAGTTGCCAACCTACAAAGGGCGCACCCTCGCCGGAAACTGCGACCTGTGCTTTCTGAAACCAGCAAACCAAATACAGACGCTTATTTCCGAGAAACCGGAACGCGCCGATTGGTGGGCATCTATGGAGGCGTTGGCGTTGGCATCAAAGCCAAGCGGGGCGCGATTCCGATCTGATCGTCGGTCTTATGCTGAGATGAAAAAGAACGCCAGCGCGCAAACAGACTTTGTTGGGTTTGAAGATGCAATCCCGTGTTTCTGCGGAGACTAGCAGAATGACTCGCCGCATCCTAGACAATCCCCACGCCAGAGCTGCCGCGCATCGTGATATTGATGCCGCTCCTGATGGCTACGAAGCGACCATCGTCGCGCCGAGCAAGACGAGAGCCCAGGAGGAAGCCTATCACGCCATTTTCGGCGAAGTCGCCAAGCAATGCCGCCACCTCAATCAATGCTTCGACCTGGAGGGCTGGAAGCGCCTGCTTGTCGATCAGTTCCGCTCCGACATGCTCGCCGATCCTGAATGCCATCCTGACATCCGTTCGAATCTGGAGGGGTCCGTGAAAATGGTTCCGTCGCTGGATGGTCGCTCGATCGTCTCGATTGGATTGCAAACGCGGAAATTTCGGCGCCGCACTGCTGCGGCTTTTTTGGACTGGCTGAATGCCTGGTGCGTCGAGCATGACGCGAAGCTCTCGGCGCCGGCCAGGATGTTTGACGAACGGGAGGCAGCGTGACCCAAGCCGCCGATTCCCTGATGGCTATCTTCGGCTACAAGCGCGTCAAGACCCGCCGATGCAAGTATTGCAAGGTCGAGTTTCAGCCGCAGCGTCCTGGAGCCAAGGCATGCTCCCCCGAATGCGCCCAGGCGATCGCCGAAAAGGTGCGCGGAAAGATCGAGAAAGCTGCCATCAAGGAACAGCGCGAACGCTTGAAGTCTCGCCAGGACTGGATGAGAGAAGCTCAGGCTGCATTCAATGCTTGGATTCGGGCCAGGGATTCCAGTGAGCCTTGTATTTCGTGCGGTCGCCATCACCCAGGCCAGTATCACGCCGGCCACTATCGCAGCCGAGGAGCTATTCCGGCTCTAGCTTTCCACCCCGACAACGCGCACAAACAGTGTGCCCCCTGCAACAACCACAAGTCTGGAAACGTGGTTGAGTACCGTATTCGGCTGATCGAGAAGATAGGGGTCGAGCGCCTGGGATGGCTCGAAGGGCCACATGAGCCAAAGAAATACACGATCGATGAATTGAAGGCGATCAAAGCGGAGTACGTCTTGAAACTCAAACAACTCACGGAGGCGAAATGAATACGCAATATCAACAATTGATTGAAACTCTTGCAGCAAAACTCGGGACTACTGCAGCTTATTTATGGAGTGTACTTGTCCGTCAAGCGCCAATTTCTGGTTTCACTAATTTGGCCATCTGTGGATTGCTAGCCGCATTGACGGCGTGGTGGTTCAGGGTGGTCAAGATTAAAACCCACGTCCCACCAAAGACTGAAACAGAACGCTTTCCGGAGGCAGAATGGGAGGGCGACGAAACACTTCTCGCCTGGGCATCCGTCGTTTTGGCCGGCACCATCACGATAACGATTATTGCATGTAATGCATCGGATATTGTTTCCGCCTTTGCCAATCCAGAGTATTGGGCGCTAATGCGTCTTTTGGGTCGCTAAGGACATTTGATGACCCTCTCCAAAGAAGCCCGCGATCGCCTAAACAACGAGGCCATCGGCAAGCAGATCACCCTGGCGCAGCGCCTCCGCGAAGAAGGGTTGTCCAAGATCGCTTTTGCTGCGATGAACAAGGCTCACGTCGCCCGAGGCGCGGCAAAGGTGGTCTGCAAACAAGCGGAGCGCGAAGCCGTCAAGGCGCTGACGGATGCCCAGCGGGAACGGGCAGAAGGATGGAAGAAGCAAATTGCAGCGATAACTCAGGAGGTGAAATGACACTACCGAAAGACGCAGCCCAGCGCAAAGCCATCCCGATCGCCAGTGGCGTGCTCGGATATTTCCCGGATGCCATCGCAGCGGTGGCCGAATGCTCACAAAAGGGGAACGAACAGCACCATCCCGGAAAGCCTCTTCATTGGGATCGATCGAAAAGCACCGACGAGGCCGACGCGCTTATCCGGCATTTCATGGAGCGCGGCACGGTCGATAGCGACGGCATCCGACACTCAGCCAAGACAGCGTGGCGGGCATTAGCGTTGCTACAGAAGGAAATAGAGGCCGCCGATGTGACTGACGCTCTAGCCCGCGCCGGCCTGGACGACACCGAAATGGCGCTGACCTTCGGGCCGCTGCCGGATAGTGACTGGCGGGTTAAGGATGATGATAAGTGGACGGAGTGGACCGGTGGGGAGTGTCCAGTCAGCGGCGATACGAAGGTGATTGTCCGGCTGCGAGACGGCGACGAGAACGAGCCTTGTGAGGCGTTCGCCTATCGCTGGAATCATGGCGTCGGGCATGAATCCCTGTGCGACATCATCGCCTACAAGGTGGTCAAGTGAGCCGCCTCGTGTATTTGGCCTCACCCTATTCGCACGAACGCGCCGACGTCCGCCATCAACGCTGGATGCTCGCCTGCCGAGCGACAGCTTACCTCATGCGCCAAGGTCTATTCGTCTTTTCACCGATCGCGCACAGTCACTCCGTCGAGATCCACGGATTCAGCGAGCCGCAATCCGGGAAATTCTGGATGACGCAGGATTTGCCCTGGCTGGAGCGATCGGACGAATTGTGCGTCCTGCTACTTCCGGGATTTCTGGAGTCTGCCGGCGTCAAGCAGGAGATTGCCTTCGCCGGCGAGCGGGGCATGCCTATCTGGTATCTCGATCCTGCGGAGGTCGCGTGAAAGGCGGCGACAAGCCAATGGAGCCGCGGTGCATCCTCGGGCGCTCAATTGAAAGCGAGCATGACGTGGAATCAATCAAGGCAGACCTGTTCCACCGGCATAAACACCTATGGGTCGAACTTGATTCACCGTCACTCCCAACCGAACTACGGAATTCGGCTATGTGGCTAGGGCTGCAACTTTACCCGAGAAAGGGCGACTGATGGGGGCACCTGAATGGCTTGGACAAGCGCATTACCACCTGACAATCTGGGGCGCTTGGCGCCGAATGGCCCCTGGAAGTGTAGGGCGAGGATACCCGACTCACTCTGCTGGGCTTGGCTCCGGCGGAGTTTCCTCTGATTTCGACGATATGGCCGATGAGGCCGACTGCCGGTCCGCTAGGGCATGCGATACGGTGATCATGGATCTCCCCGATCTGTACAGGATAGCCCTGGAATCCGAATACCTCATGCAGGGCGTTTTTAAGCATAACCGGCGATCAACCACCGAATTACTCCTGGATGCTCAGGACGCTTTCTGGCAAAAGGCCCGGAGGCTCGTTGATTAGTGGCTTGACATGCGCTTGGAAATCAGGATAATGCGAAATGCTCGGGCCTCGTTCGCCCATAAGAAACACAAATCACTAAGCCTCGCCGCCAACCGCGCCGGGGCTTTTTCTTTTCCGGCCCCGACATCCTGGCGATTGCCTCCGGGCAGCCAGGACGCCGGGAGCCGGGATTCATCCGCGCCGGATGTGGCCGCTGTAACGGGCAGGCGACGAAGGGCCGGCTGATCTGCCATGCCGGTGGAGCGGGACACCCAGGAAAGGCCAGCACTCGCGGACCCGTGGCGAGATAAGGCGATCCGACCTGAGAAAGCATACAGAAGCATCTTAAAAGCCCAATCCGCCCAGCCGGCCACAAGCCAGCGCCCAAGGGTCGCCGAGACGCGGTAACTCGGCAAGATTTCGCGCAAATCTACACATTTCCGAATAGACGTGTGTAGAAAACGCAGTTTTCTTTTCGCATTTCCTGAAACGCGAATCTCCTCTAGCCACCGCTAGTTCGCCGGCCCGCTGCCACTTGCAGCCGCCGGCTTTTTCTATTCCATGCCCGAATCAGGTACGAGCATACC